>Ga0316576_10000987_pt1 | contig 14618 bp, 10 predicted proteins | sample S0NA_FD_203075 | JGI IMG/M metagenome (GOLD analysis project Ga0316576, IMG submission 203075) | Rhizosphere microbial communities from salt marsh grasses in Alabama, United States - S0-2_050615r3r5 | ecosystem: Host-associated > Plants > Roots > Rhizosphere | place: USA: Alabama | collected... | reverse complement strand
CGACAGTGTTGATGTCAGGACGCAGCCGTATCCAGGCTTTCCGACGGACATGCAGGCGCAGTTCATGGTCCTGATGTCGGTGGCCAACGGCCTGAGCGTCATTTCGGAAACTATTTTCGAAAACCGTTTCATTCATGTCAGCGAACTGCGACGCATGGGGGCCGATATCCGTGTTACGGGCAATACGGCGGTCGTGCGGGGGGTTTCTCATCTGTCGGCCGCACCGGTGATGGCCACCGATCTGAGGGCCAGTGCCTCTCTGATTCTGGCCGGCCTGGTGGCCAAGGGCTCGACCGAAGTCAATCGGGTCTACCATCTGGATCGCGGCTACCAAGCCATCGAAAAAAAGTTTGCCGCCTTGGGGGCCGCCGTCAGACGGCTGCCGGCATAGGGTAGATTTTCCGGAAAACGCCGTTTGGAGGCCCGACACAAAATTTCCCCCAATCAGCTTTGAAAAAAATGCATCACGGGCAGGGCTGCTTTCAACCCGATACATGCAAGTGGCACTGGGTATATATGAGCCGGAGCGGCTATTCTACTTCCGCATCTATCGGAGAAGCGACGATCTAAGACTCTAACCGTAATGAAGGGCCTTAAAGATGGTCCTGAATGTATATGCACGACCGCTCATTCCGCTGGCGCTCTCCTTCATAGTCGGTATTGTCGGGGCGCTCTTTTTGACGGGATTCGAGTCCGCGGTTCTGGTCGGTCTAGCGGCGGCATTCGGGTTCACCGTCTTTTGCCTGATTCGTCGCAGAAATCAACGGCTATTGCCTCTGTTAATTTTCCTTTTCCTCGGCTACCTTTCGATGCAGCCTTGGATAGCGCCGCGTTTTCCGCCGCACCACATCATTCATTTTGCCGGTCTGCAAAAATGGCATATCACCGGAACCGTCGTCTCGCGGCCGGTGCTGCGCAGCAACCGCTTGAATTTCCTGATGACGGTTGAACGGATAGAAGCCGCCGGCATCTCGCGATCGGTCACCGGGCGGATGCGGGTAACCGCCATCGGAACCGGCTGTGGCTTTTCCAACGGCGACCGCATCTCTTTCGAGAGCCGGATTCGCGAACCACGTAACTTCAGTAATCCCGGTGGCTTCGATTATAAACGTCACCTGGCGTTCCAAAAGGTCTGGGCGACGGCCTACAGTCCCCTTGAATCCGTGACCATTTTAAGCGAACGCCCACGAAGCGGGATTGGGCATTGGATCGATCGGATGCGGGACCGCATCCTCGAGCTCATTGACACGACCCCTGTCGGCGAGCACCGGGGTGTGCTGGCCGCTTTGATTCTCGGGGAACGGAGTCGTCTGGCGCCGGAAACCACCGCCTCATTTCAGCGGGTGGGCATCGGGCACCTCCTGGCTATATCCGGTCTGCATATCGGCATCGTTACCGCAACGGTTTTTTTCCTGCTGTCCCGTATTCTGTCATGGATCCCCTGGTTCCTCTGGCATGCCGGAACCCGCAAATGGGCGGCATTCGGGACTTTTTTCCCCGTGCTGGCCTACGCTTTACTGGCCGGCATGTCTCCCTCCACACAAAGAGCGTTGGCTATGGTCGGTGTTTTTCTGCTGACCTTTCTGTACGGCAGGGACCAGGATCTTTTGAACACGCTGGCTGTTGCAGCGATGACACTTCTCGTGGTCTATCCGCCGGTTTTTATTTCCGCCTCCTTTCAGCTGTCCTTTGCGGCCGTGTTTGCCATCATTTACGGCATGGCACGGTTGCCGCTGACGCCGCAGTCGCTCTCCGAACCGGTGACTTCGCGGGCCTTAAGAAAGTTTACCCTCTTTGTTCTCGTGTCGGTATGGGCTACCTTGGGGACCCTGCCGCTGACGATGTTCTATTTCAACCAGGTCTCGCTGATCGGTATTCTCTCAAACTGTCTCTTCGTTCCGATAATCGGTTTCGGCGTCGTGCCGTCGGGCCTGCTGGCGGCTTTCCTGCTGCCGGTCAGTTCGAATGCCGCTGCGGCCATAATGAATCTGTCTGCGGCCGTTCTCGCCCAGACACTCAAGCTGGTGGGTCTGATGTCGCAGTTGCCCTTTGCGGCAGTTCAAACCGTTACCCCCTCCCTGCTTGAGATCGCCTGTTATTACCTCTTAGTCTTCGCAGTCGTGGTTCTTATCAGCCGCCGCAGGCAGGGCGAAGCCCCGGCAGCCGGAAATCCCGAATACCGGTTGGATTCCGATGGGGTTGTCAGGAGGATGACGCCCAGTGGATGTTTTAAACGAATTCAGCCGATTTGGGTGGCCCTGGCATTGATCCTGTCTGCGGTTGCCGCCGACATCGGTTACTGGACCTATCAACGACTGGGACGGCAGGACTTGCGGGCGACCTTCCTCGATGTCGGGCAGGGCAGTGCGGCACTGCTCGAGCTGCCCGGAGGATACTGCATGCTGGTTGACGGCGGCGGGTATTCGGACAATGCCGCCTTCGACGTCGGGGCCCGGATCATCGCCCCCTTTTTGTGGCAGAAGAAAATCAGAACCGTCGAGACCCTCATCCTGACACATCCCAACAGCGATCATCTGAACGGATTGATCTACATCGCCAAGCACTTCAACGTGCACCATATCTGGTCCAACGGAGAACCAGGAAATACTTCGGGGTATCGGCAGTTGATGAAAACCATAAGGGATGAAAACATCACGCATCCCATGTTTCGAAAACTCGATCGGCAGGTGGAAGTCGCGGGGGTCAAAATCGAGATCCTCAATCCACCCCCCGGTTTTCTCGAGCGGCGGCAAGCGGAACCATGGCGGGATCTCAACAACAATTCCCTGGTCGCCCGGTTTACCAGCGGTGCGATTTCACTTCTTCTCTGCGGCGATATCACCGCCAAGGCCGAAAAAGAGCTTGTAACCCGAGAGGGTGACCGGTTGAAAAGCACCGTTCTCTTCATCCCGCATCACGGCAGCGACTCTTCGAGCACCCCTGGTTTTATCGACGCCGTTCAACCCCAAATCGGCATCGTTTCGGCGGGGTGGCAGAACCGCTATCACTTTCCCCATCCCGCCGTCTTGAAGCGCTATCGTCAGGCAAAAACCCGCCTTTTGCGCACAGACCAAGACGGCGCCATTTTTCTTGCAACCGACGGTCTCCGGTTGTCCATAAGCACGGCCATCGCGGACCGTGAATGACATCCAACTGCAGACGGCGAGAACAGTACATCTTAAGAAATTACGGCATTGACCGACCGGGTGGCGCGTGCGGGGCTTCCTTGCGGTTTTAGAGGAAAAAGGAAAATATTGGAAAGGGTGAAAATGCGAGCCAATTTGTTACTGGTAGAGTCCTGTATGACATGGTATATCAACTGTTGAAGCGCGAAGAAAAGAAGCAAAAGGGGTGTTACTCTTCCAGGGTAGTGTAATAAGTCTCGAGCTTGTATTTGTCCTCTTCACTCAAAAGCCCGAAATCAACCAGGACATCCCCGATACCGTCTTCCCGCAGCATATCGATCTTGATGATGTCTTCGGGATCCCTGCCGGTGACGTTGCAAAAGGTGTATTCATACGTCAGCTCTGACTTTTTTAATAATTTGAACTCTTTGTTTTTGATCACAATGTGTTGACTGGCCAGAAAGTAGCCCACGAACAACAAAACGCCGCTGAAAACATACTTTTTGATTCTTGCGTTCATCCGACACGTCCTTTCCACGTCACACTGTCCCTGGCATTCTCTCCAGCCACAAATTCAACTTCGCTGAAACAGCCGACCTGATGTTTTTAGATATTATTTTATCACTTATCGCCCGTTTTGGTCAACTTGGGGTTGATTTCGCCAGAGATTCTCGTTGAAAATTTGAATACAAATTCATATCTTTACTTGGCATTGCATCGCTTGTGAACTGGCCATGCAAAAAAGACAATCGCGTCTATATGGCCTTTTTCTAACGTAATTATAGTATTTTGACACACCAAGCCATTTCCAGGTTTTTTCTTGACAGAGTCGGTCGGGATTTGTTAATTGAATGAATATTCATTCATTTTAATCAAGAGGAGGACACTCATCATGAAAAAGATCAGAAAGGCTGCGGTGATCGGGTCCGGCGTCATGGGTGGCGGCATCGCCGCCTTGCTTGCCAGTGCCGGCGTGCGGACGCTGATGCTGGACATCGTGCCTCCGGACTTGAAGGGTGAACAGAAACGCGACCCAAAGGCGCGCAATCGCATCGTCAAACAGGGGATGGATAACGTGCTCAAAGCCAGCCCGGCCTTGCTCATGCATCCGCAAGATGCCGAACGCATCGACATCGGTAACCTCGAAGATGATTTTGAAAGGCTCGCCGAGTGTGACTGGGTCATTGAAGTCGTGGTTGAGAACCTGAAGGTCAAACAAAACCTCCTGCAAAAGATCGAGACAGTCCGGCGCCCGGGCACGATCGTCACCACCAATACCTCCGGAATTCCGCTCAAAGCCATGTCCAAGGGGACGAGTCTGGAGTTTCGGCAGCACTTTCTGGGGACCCATTTTTTCAACCCGGTGCGCTACATGCGGCTGCTGGAAATCATTCCGGGAGCTGACACGCTGCCGGAACTTCTCAAATTTGTTGCCGAATACGGCGAAAAGATTCTCGGCAAGGGAATCGTATGGGCCAAGGATACGCCCAATTTTGTCGGCAACCGTATCGGGGTCCAGGGGATTGTCAAAGCCATGCAGTTGATGCGGGAAGAGGGCTTGACGATTCCGGCCGTCGATGCCGTCTTCGGTCCGGTCATGGGGCGGCCCAAGACCGCCATGTTCAAAACCGCCGACCTCGTGGGATTGGACGTGCTCGCCCACGTCGCCCGCAACACTTATGAAATGGTGCCGGACGACGAAGGTCGGGACAGCTACGTGATGCCCGAGTTTGTTCAGAGCATGATTGAAAAAAACCTGCTGGGCAAAAAAAGCCAGAGCGGTTTCTACAAAACCGAGCTGACGCCCGAGTGGCAAAAGATTCGAAAAGTAATCGATCCGGATTCGTTGACCTACGGCGAATACGAGATGCCGACCTATCCCTGCCTGGAGAAAGCCCGGCGCTCCGGGAGCCTGCCGGAAAGAATGCGGTCCGTGGTTTACGGTGACGATAAACTGGCACGGTTCGCCTGGAAAGCCCTGGCGAATAACCTGATTTATGCCGCCAACCGTATTCCGGAAATATCCGACACGATCGTCGATATCGACAACGCCATGAGATGGGGCTTTAACTTCGAGCTCGGACCCTTTGAAACCTGGGACGCGATCGGGTTAAAAGAGTCGGTCGAGAAAATGGAGCGCGACGGTTTAGAGGTGCCTGAAAAGATTCGGGCAATGATTGCAGCCGGCCGCAGCGCGTTTTACAGGACCGACAACGGGAGGGTCTCTTATTACGATTTTGCCGCCGAAGACTACCGGGAACTCAACGTCAGTCCCAACATTATCTCCCTCAAGGCTCTCAAGGGCGCCTCCAAAGTGATCAGTGACATTCCATCCGCTACCCTGGTCGATCTGGGTGACGGTGTGGCCTGCCTCGAGTTCCATACCAAAATGAATGCCCTGAATGCGGAAATCCTGGACTTTATGGCATACGCGCTCGACCATGTCGATGCCAACGGGGCCGGGCTGGTCATTGGGAATCAGGCCGGTGGAATGCCCGGTGCCTTTTCCGCCGGCGCCGACCTGAAGGGTATCCTCGGGGCCGTCAAAGAGAAGCGATTTGACGATATCGAGAAGATGGTGCACGATCTGCAAACGGTTCTTCAACGGGCAAAATATGCGCCGTTTCCGGTCGTGGCGGCTCCTTTCGGATTGACCCTCGGGGGGGGCTGCGAAGTCTGCCTGGCGGTTGACCGGATCGTCGGTCACGCCGAACTCTATATGGGCTTGGTGGAAATCGGTGTCGGACTATTGCCGGCCGGCGGAGGGTGTCTGAACCTTTGGCGGCGGACCCTTCAGACGATTCCCGCTTCGGTCACGGATGTGGATCTGGGACGTTTCTTTATTCCCGTGTTTATGACCATCGCCATGGCCAAGGTTTCCACCTCGGCCGCCGATGCCCGGGCCAGCGGATTTCTCGGTGTGCGGGACCGGATCGTTTTTAACCGCGACTACCTGGTTGGCGAGGCCAAAAAAGAAGTCTTGAAAATGGTGGATGAGGGGTATGCCCCGCCCGTCAAGAGGAAGATCAGAGTCTTCGGCGAATCGGCCCAGGGCATGATTGCGGCCGAAATCTACAACATGCAAAAGGGCGGTTTTATCTCAGATTATGACGCCCTTCTGGCCAAGCGGATCGCATTTGTCATCAGCGGTGGCGCCATTCGCGCCAACAGCGAACTGGATGAAGAGGCGATTTTGACGCTCGAACGCCGGACATTCATGGAACTGCTGCGGCAGGAAAAAACAGTTGCCCGGATCGAACACATGCTCAATACGGGGAAGCCGTTGCGGAATTGAACGTATACCATCACCCGTCAATCGGTCTTTTTAAGAAAGGGGTAAGGATATGAGAGATGCCTATATCGCCACTTCCATCCGAACGCCGGGCTGCAAGCGCGGCAAAGGAGCTTTCAGCGACACCCGGCCAGAGGATTTGCTTTCCTTTATTTTGTCGGCTGCGGTTGAACGCACACCCAATCTCCAGAAAAAGGACGTCGAAGATATCGTGGTGGGGTGTTGTTTTCCCGAGGCGGAGCAGGGGTTGAACATCGGGCGGCTTGTGAGCCAGATTGCCGGTTTTCCGGCCGAGGTGACCGGTGCAACTGTGAACCGGTTCTGCGCTTCAGGTCTGGAAGCCATCACTGCTGCGGCCTTGAAGGTAATGGCGGGCTGGGCGAATGTCGTCGTCGGCGGTGGTGTTGAGTCGATGACCTATATTCCCATGGGCGGGTTCATGCCCCGGCCGCACCCCGAATATACCCGCGAACATGCCGGACTTTACGTGTCGATGGGCATCACGGCCGAAAATGTTGCCCGGCGCTACAAAATATCTCGCGAGGACCAGGATGCCTTTGCGTATCAATCGCAGATGAGAGCCGCTAACGCCAGGAAGAACGCCCTTTTTACCGAGCTGGTGCCGACGCCGGCCACAAAATTCGTGCGGCAGCCGGACGGCACTTACGAAAAGGAATCGTTTGTCCAGGCCTTCGACGACGGCATCAGGGATAACACGACCCGCGAAGGATTGGCGACGCTGCAGCCTGTTTTTGCGGCCGGCGGCACGGTGACGGCCGGTAATTCGTCCCAGACGACCGATGGGGCTGCGGCTGCGATCATCATGAGTGCAGAGAAGGTCAAGGAGTTCGGGGTTCAACCGCTTGCCAAACTGAAGTGCTACACAACGGTGGGGTGCAAACCGGAGGAAATGGGGGTCGGACCGCGTTACGCCATTCCGAAACTGCTCGATATGGCCGGAATGGATATGGCCGACATCGGCCTTTTTGAGATCAACGAGGCCTTCGCTTCCCAGGCGCTTTACTGTATCCGCGAACTCGGCTTGGACATGGAAAAAGTAAACGTCAACGGCGGTGCCATTGCTCTCGGACACCCACTCGGATGCACCGGTGCCAAGCTGTGCGCCACCCTGCTGGCCAACATGAAAACCAGGGGCATCAAATACGGCATCGAGTCAATGTGCATCGGCGGCGGCATGGGGGCAGCGGCTCTTTTCGAGCTTTGCGAATAGCTTCGTCAATTCCGTCAGCCGCCCCGGCAGCGTTCGGGATGCCAGGAAAAAAATGATAATGGCCTTGCAATTCGGCGAATAATTGATTATCTTGATCCAAATCAATGAAGTACCGCATCAGTTTAGCGGGACAGTTTCGTTCTGAAGGAACAATCCGTTTAAAAAGAGATATCCTCCAGTTTGAGACGTTGAAAATTTTATGAAAGGAGGATATCACCATGACCAATGGAACTGTCAAGTGGTTCAGCGACCAAAAAGGGTTCGGGTTTATTGAGCAGGAAGACGGGCCGGATGTGTTTGTTCATCATTCGGCGATTAACGCCACCGGCTTTAAATCCCTCAGTGAAGGCGACCGCGTCAGCTTTGACATAGAGCAAGGGCAAAAAGGTCCGGCTGCCGTGAATGTCACTGTGATTTAACTTCCCGATTCCGGGATAAAACAAAGGGCAGCTTCTCCGAGAGGAGGCGCTGCCCTTTTTGTTGACGCAAAAGGCGGTACAATGCTAAATGTTTGGCCATGAATACCGCCGGACCTTGAAATGATTTACAGGTGGCGCGGCACCTTGTCCTGGCTGGTATTTTATGTCCTGTCTGCCTGCCAATCGCGGCTTTATCGCCATTATTGTCATGACCACGCGAAATACCAAGAAAAAAATGGCTGACCGCAAAGCCAGGCTGAAAGAGCGGCGCATCTCGCAGCAAGCCGGCCAGCGATCTGAAAAGGCAGAATATTTTTTTTATGAAGCGCAGTGGTATCGCGATCAGGGCAAACATGACAAGGCGGTGCAGCTGATCAGAAGAGCAATTAAGCTGGATCCAAAAAACATCGCTGCTATGAAGGAACTGGCCTATCTTGGTCACCAGTTGAATGATGCCGCGATTGAACTCGATGGTCTCACCCGGCTGTATCGATGTAATCAATTGGAAGACCACCATTTGCCGGCGTATATCAACTTGCTGAGTATGGGTGAGGAGTTCGGGCTCGCCCTGGAAGCGTCCGATTGGCTCCTCGAACGGTTGCCCAAAATACGGTTTACGAACAAACGCCGGCTGCACGCCGAACTGCAGCGCATCCGGGAGTATTGTCGCTATCGCCTCGAATCCCGACAAATAGACACGGCGCCGACAAAACCTGCAGGCAGCCATGCCAAGAAGCAGGAACCAAAAAAAGAAAACGACACCGCCAAAGCACCCTCCCGGCTTTTCAAACCAAAGGCGGCCAAGGTGCCGCTGCCAAAGATTCCCGTGAGTGTCGTCATCGACGAGGGGTCTTTTCGAGCCGCTTTTTCCGCCGGGGTCATTTCGACCCCCCAACAATATGACGTTGCCTTGGAGGCTCAACGCATCCGTTTCAGGGATTCTTTTGAAAACCTGATTTGCCTGTCGAACCTGCAGAATATCCGGTCTTTGTGGTACCAGGAGGAAACCGCCCGCAAGGTCTTGAAAACATTCCGCGGGCGTGCCCTGCTATCTGACGAAGTCGGACTGGGCAAGACCATCGAGGCCGGCATGGTGTTGCAGGAATATATTCACCGCGGCATGGTCAAAAGCGCGCTGATTCTTACCCCGACGCCGCTGGTCAGCCAATGGAAAGAGGAACTAAAAACCAAATTCGGCCTGGATTTTCCATCCACCGATGACCCGGATTATCGTAAAAATGAGGAGGCTTTCTGGGGTCAGGCGTTTATTCTGGCGTCGATCAATCTGGCCAAAAGCAAACGCAACCTGGAGGCCGTGACTCGCAGGGAATATGATATCGTCATCGTGGACGAAGCGCATCACCTGAAAAATCGCCAAACCCTCAACTGGAAACTGGTCAATGCGCTCAAAAAACGGTTCCTGCTTCTGTTAACCGCGACGCCGGTGGAAAACAATCTCATGGAGCTGTACAACCTGATTACCCTGCTCAAACCCGGTCAGCTCAAGACCGCCACCGCCTTTCGCGAAGAGTTTATGACCCGCGGTGATCCCACCAGCCCTCAAAATCGCTCGCGGCTCAAAGAATTGTTGGGCCAGGTGATGATCCGAAACACCCGGGCATTGGCCAACATCAACATACCCCCACGCTTTGCCGAGACCATCCGGGTGGAACCCACCGCCAGCGAAAAAGACCTGTACGAGCAGATCAATCAGCTGGTTGCCGCTATCAACTCCACCGACGGTATCGGAAACAAGCTGCTGCTCAAAAACCTGCTGGCCGAGGCCGGTTCATCTCCCCGTGCGGTTGAGTTAACCCTTACGCGCATGCTGGCCAAAAAAGATCTGCTTGCGGATCACCAGAGGCAGATCCAGGCGATCCGCAACCTGTCCCGGTCCATGGCGGATACCTGCAAGAACAGGTTCCTGCTCGAGTTGGTCCGATCCAGAGCAGGCAAGAAAATCATTTTCGTCAAATTTATGGGTACACTGGAACAGATCACGGATTTTTTAAGCTGGGAAAAGATCCCCCATGCGGTTTTTCACGGCCAAATGAGCAACCAGGCCAAGGATGAACAGATCCAAAGTTTTCGTGAGGGCAGAGATATCCTTGTGACCACGGAAATCGGCGGCGAGGGGCGCAATCTGCAATTTTGCCACCAGATGATCAACTACGACCTACCATGGAACCCCATGAAAATCGAACAGCGGATCGGCCGGATCCATCGCATCGGGCAGGAAAACGAGGTGCGGATTTATAACCTGTGTGCAGCGGGGAGCATCGAGGACTATATTCTGGAAATCCTGGATCGCAAAATCAACATGTTCGAAATGGTCATCGGAGAGATCGATATGGTGCTGGGACGGGTTAGCGGTGAAAAAGATTTTTCCGACCGGGTGTACGACATCTGGCTGCAGTCGGCATCACCGGTGGACCGGGTAAAAGGCTTCGCGCAGCTGGCCGCGGAGCTGAAGCGATCCAAGAAGCAATATGAAAAAACACGCATGCTGGATGAGAAGCTTTTCGGAGAGAATTATGAACTCTGATTCCAGCGACGGCCTGGATGCGTTCGTGCGAAATTTTTTCACCAGCCAGGGAGCGGAAGTCGAGGCGCATGGATCCCGCCTGGACATCCTGTCGCCGGAGAAACTGGCCCGGCGTATCGGTGTTCCGGACTTTTGCAGTTTAAAGATCGGCCCACAGGAGACCAATGGCTATGCCGTTCACTACGGCTCGCCGCTGCTGGAAAAAATTGCGGAGGCGGCCAGCGAAAAGATTCCGTTTACAGTTGTCTGTCTGTCTTTTCACTATATCAAAAGCCAGGGTTTCGACAAGTTGATGCAGAATCTGTTCACTTTTCACGGTGCACGCGTTCGGGTTGAAAAGACAGCCCAGGTGCAAACCGAGTACCTGTTGCTGACCTGCCGTTATCTGGCCCAAAGCGACGAACAAAAAGAGGGCCTTTTGCCCCTGGCCTTCAATCTAGAAACCGGCGCCCCGGTCGACAACATCGACACACTGCTCGACTTAACTGAAAAAAAACCAGAGACCGGTGGTCATTTCACTGCCTTCGAAGAAGGAAAAGTGCACCGGATCATCCAATGGGTTCAGCGCCGTGCTGCGAAGGTAATGGATGCGCAAATCCAAGCCTTTCGAGACAGTATGAACCGCAGGTTTAGTCGGGATGTTGCCAACCTGGAGGCCTACTACGCCGATTTGAAACGGGAGATGACGGAAAAACTGGAGCGCCCGGGCCTGTCCGAACAATCGATCAGCGAAAGAAGAGAAAAGATTTGCCTGATTCCGGATGAAATGGAAAAGAAAAAACACGATTTGTTTAAAAAGTACAGCATCAAGGTCAACTTTAAACTCAGCGGGGCGCTGCTGATACGAACGCCGGCCATTAAGCTGTTGTGCAGCGCAACCATCGGACGGCGGCAAAAACCGCTCTCGTTCTACTACAACCCCATCGACAAATCCCTCGACCCTTTGGTTTGCAGCGGCTGCGGCGACGGTACATACCACCTTTACTTCTGCGACCATCTGCACCTGCTATGCCCACTGTGTGTCCCAAAATGCCCGCTCTGCACCCAGGCACGTGCTCATGCGTAATCGGCGCGGTTATGCACAAACGCAGGCGTAATTGGGCAGGGTTGGTTTCATGGTGTCAAAAACTGAAGCTGTCGAACCGACTCCCCTCGAGGTCGATGTGCAGCATGCGGTTGCGGATGACCTGCCCGCGGTCGAGCAGGATTTTAATGACTTCCATGGCCTGAATTGTGGCAACGATAGAAGGCGTCAATGCCGGAACACCTAATACTGCTTCCGGACGGCCGGGATCGTTTCCCGGCGTTTGCGCTTCTCCGTAAATTCGCTCCAATCCGGGATCTTCAGGGAAAATGGTCATGACCTGACCGTCGAAACCGGCCAAGGCACCGTGTATGAGGGGAAGCCCGAGTTTCTGTGCGGCGCTGCCGATCGTCATTCGATCGGGGATGTTGTCCAACGCGTCGACCACCACGTGCACCTCTGCCAAAATGGAATCGGCATTGGCCGGTTTGATTTTTTCTCGAAACACGCCCACCTCAACCGCCGGATTGATGTCGCGAACCTTTTTGGCAGCCTCCTCTGCTTTGGGCACGCCGATATTTGCGGTGTCGGACAGGGCCTGACGGTTCAAATTGGTTTCGTCGAAAACGTCTCCGTCAACCACCGTCAAAAAACCGACCCCGATGCGGGCCAACAGTAGGATAACCGTTCCCCCCAGTCCACCGGCACCGATAACGGCTACTCTGGCGTTTGCCAGCTTCAGCTGGTCTTCCAGTGCGAGAATGTCGCGGTTGCGCACGTATCGATGCGGCCAGATGCCTTGGTTGAGCGCTGCCAGGTAGATATCACGCATGCTGCGGGCGCAGTGCTCGGAAAGTATCCGGGCCGGGCCATCTTCTAACACCCGGACACGGCGATGGGCCGGGTCGGAAATTTGCCCCGATATATCGCGAACCAATTTTTCCAGTTGTGCAGTTGTGACCGAATCCATAAATTGTTCCTTTCCAGCAGCAGATGCAGAACAAACAAGATACCGCCACCTCTTCCCTGATAAACCCCTGCCTTTAAAAAGGCAAGTGGCCCGGCTTTGACAGGGTTGCGAACCCTAAGCCTTTCGCTCGAGAAAGACTTGAAAAAGGAATCTTTCAACCCTATTATCAACGGTATACGAATTCATAACCGATGTTTTCATACGAATGGAAGAGTGGATAAGATGAAGATTGAAGCCAACCTATACGCCACTTTGGCGCGTTACCTGCCCAGTCAACGTGAAAGAGGAAGCTGCGTTGTGGATGTTGCCGATGGTGCCACAGTGGAAGATGTATTGCGGCAACTGAACATACCGCTCGGCCTGGTAAAGTTGATCTTTGTCGACGGGGTTCATGCCAGTCGGGAATCGAATTTGAAAAACGGCAGCCGCTTGGGGGTTTTCCCACCGGTAGGCGGCGGTTAAGGGGTCCCTTAAAAACAAGGTCATATTTTGAAAGAATGACCCGATGATCCGGTGGTCGCCGGAAAGATCACAGCCGAGCTGATAAGTGGTTTGAGTTACTCGGTGTCGACTTGAAGAAACAGGGTGTCTTTGTCTTTTATGCGTGACCTCAAGTCGTCAGAGCTGATTGGACTGTTGCCGAACATCACCCGCCGGCATCCCTTCCTGAACAGATCTTCACACCGGTCAAGTACTTCCATCAGCTCAGCGCCTTCCATCCAAATGCCGCGCGCCAGCAGCAACGGTCCGACCTCACGGGTGGTCATGTTGAAGAGCTTCACAATCACCTTGCCCTCACAAGTTTCACGGGCCGAGGCATCGTTTTGGTAGGTGATGTTTTTACGGAGGGTGGCCAGAGCGCCGCCTTTCCTCAAGACGGCACCGACCAGACCGGGCATGGCGGCCGACAGCGCAACGGTTGCGCCTTCCCCAACAGTCGCCCGGTTGACGTCATCCACGGGATGTCCGTTGAGAAATACGGTTTGAACTCTGTTCTCCAGGTAGTCTTCCGCCAATCCAATCTGCCGGCACATCAAATCCTTCAAGCTGCACTCCAGGCAAGCGCTGACTTGAACCCCTCGCGAAAACAAGGGCGTGAAGCAGGGTGGTATGAGGGCCGGTTCAACTTGAAGTTGCAATGCCGTGTATCTGCCGTTTCCCATGATCGTCAGGAGTCCCCATTCTTTAGGCTTTAAGATAAAGATTTTGGCAAGGCCAGAGGGAGGTGGTTGTATTGTAATACGCCAACGACCGATAACACAGCCAAAATCTCTATCCTAAAGCCTATATTTGCTGCAGGGCGGCCGCTTGCGCTGGGTATTGAGGTCTCGAATCTCCAGTGTGCGGTTGCGTCCGGCTGCTTCTCGATACTGGTCCTGCAGAGATGTTGAATCGAAAAAAATGGGGAAACCGCAAACGGTGTTCCCCATTCGGTTGATGTCGAGCGATTACTACCAGTTGAACACCTGGTCCAGTTCCTCGTCTTTGACCTTGAAGGTGACGTTGTGCGGGGGCAGTTTTTCCTTGAGGAAATATTCCGGCAGCCGATCCTGTTTGGATGTAAAACCGGCCCGGGTGTTGAAGTCTCTCTCGGTCTTGAGCACCGACTTGCCCAGTTCGGCCACTCCGTCCGCCGTCAGCTCCCCGCCGTAAAAGGCGTTGATCATATCGATCAAGGCCTGGAAGGTCTCGGGCTGATCGAGCACCGCAAAGGCGATGAACAGGCACATGCCGGTGGAATCGACCGCCGCGGTGGCGATCTGCAGGTTGCGGGACAGTTCTATCTGGCCTTCGGGGGTCAGTGGGTCGACCTTGCCGCCCACTCCGAGGATATTGGCGGTAACCGCGTAGCCGGCGGTGTGATCGGCGCCCATTGTGCTGGTGGCATACGTGACGCCGATGCCCTGCACGCCGCGCGGGTCGTAAGCCGGCATCGCCTGGCCCTTGACCGTCGGTATCCGCTCGACGCCGAAGACCTTGCCGGTCACCTCTGCCCCGCTGCCCAGTATGCG
>Ga0316576_10000986_pt1 | contig 14621 bp, 12 predicted proteins | sample S0NA_FD_203075 | JGI IMG/M metagenome (GOLD analysis project Ga0316576, IMG submission 203075) | Rhizosphere microbial communities from salt marsh grasses in Alabama, United States - S0-2_050615r3r5 | ecosystem: Host-associated > Plants > Roots > Rhizosphere | place: USA: Alabama | collected... | reverse complement strand
GCCGGTGCGCGGCGGCCCCCGGATCGGGGCTCAGTCGGGCAGCGGCTCCAGGCGGTGGTCCAGGTGCAGCGCCTCGCAGGCCGCCTCGACCTTGCCGCGCAGCTCCACGAGATTCTCCGGGGTTGGCAGCTCGATCTCTGCCGTGAGCTGGAACAGCGGCGTGCCCGAGAAGGCGGCGTGCCGCAGCCGTGACTCGAGCGAGCAGACGTTGATCTGCCGCTCGGCCAGCAGCTCGCTGACCCGGTGCACGATGCCGGGCTGGTCCGGGCCGGTGACGTCGAGCAGGTATCGCCGCCGGGCCGCCTGCCCCTCGCGGGGACGGGTGGGCCGGAACGAGAGGTTGAAGCCGAGCTCCTGCTCGAGCAGCGCGCTGTCCTGTTTGATCCGCTCCAGGGCCTCGTCGGTGCCCGAGAAGAGCACGATCAGGGCGAACTCGCCGGCGAGCACCGCCATCCGGCTGTCCTCGAGGTTGGCCCCGGCCTTGTGGATGATGGACGAGACCTGCTTGACCAGGCCGGTCCGATCGGGACCAACGGCGGTCAGCACCATGTGACGGGGCGTGCTCATCGGCGCTCCTTGGCAGAGTGAGAATTCTACGGGCTGGCGGGCGCCGGGGCAACGGCCCAGTCGCTCACCCCGGCGGCGCGGCGGCCTTCAACAGCCGCCGCGCCTCGCTCGCGAGGCAGCGGCTGGAGCCGAGGAGCGTGAGCATGATCCGCACCGGCAGGGCGCGTTCGCCCTCGAGCGCACGGAGCGCCGAGCGCCGCTTCTTGCAGCCGCGCGCTTGGGCCAGAGCGAGCAGTCGGCGCGCCAGGGGGTCCTCCGCGCCGAGGGCGCGGGCGTGGCGGAGCAGGGCCTGCTTGATCGCCTTGTCGCGCATCGCCGCCGCCGAGGCCAGCAGCACGACGGCGGCGCGGTCCCCGGCGTGCCGCGCGATGAGCTTGCGCGCGCCCCACTGCGCCTTGCCGCGGTAGGCGAAGGTCAGGGCGACCAGGGTGGCGTCGTCGAGGCGCAGCTCCGGATCGATGCGCAGCGCCTTGCGCACGAGCTTGAGCCCGTCGTCGCTCCAGAAGGCGTAGAGGTAGAGCCGCCCGACGTAAAGGTGCGCCGCGGCGTCCTTGCGGTGGCGGGCGAGGTAGCCCATGAGCTGCTTGGCTGCCTGGCGGCGGCGGTGCGGGTTGTGCCACAGGCGGCCCGCGCGGCGCAGGGCTTCCGGGACGCTGGCGTCGGCCTCGGGCGTCTCCGGCGCGGGAGTCGGCATCGGCCGGGATCGTCGGGTCCTCGCCTCGTGATGTCGGCGCTCCGAGCCCGCCCGGGCCTTCGCGTCGGCCCGCGGCGCGGGCGCGGGGCCCTCGCGGGAGAGCAGCAGCACGCCCGCGATGGCCAGGCCCAGGGCGAGCAGGGCGATGCCGACGAGGAGCAGGGGACGCCGGGACCGCGGCGGCACGGGATCCGTGCTCGTCGAGGGCGGGGCGACGACGACCTCGGGCTGCGGCCGATCGACCTTGGTCAGCGCGCCGGTCACGCGTCGGGCCGGGCCGGGGCGCTCCTCCGCCAGCGCGGCGGGCAAGGGCGGCAGGGTCTCCAGCGCCTCGCGGAAGGCCACCGCCGTGGGGAAGCGTTCGGCGGGCTGCTTGTCCAGGGCGCGGAGCATGATCGCCTCGAGCGACCCGGGCAGCGACGGGCGCAGCGTGCGCGGCGTCGGCGGCGGGAGGTTGAGCTGCATGTCGATCACCGCGACCACGTCCTCGTCGACGAAGGGACGCCGACCACAGCAGAGCTCGTAGAGGATGATGCCCATCGAGTAGATGTCGGCGAGGGTGTCGTCTCCTCCCGGTCCCCGGCCGAGGGCGAGGCGCTCGGGCGCCATGTAGGCCGGCGTGCCGATCAGCAGACCGGCCTGGGTCAAGGGCCTGCTCGCCCCGCTCACCGTGCTCGAGCCGAACCCGGCTCGGATCTTGGCCAGCCCGAAGTCGAGGATCTTGGGCAGCCGCCGCCCCGGCTCCAGCGGGCGCTCGACCAGCATGATGTTGTCCGGCTTGAGGTCGCGGTGCGCGATCCCCTGCTCGTGGGCGTGCTCGAGCCCGCGCAGAACCATCGCCACGAGCTCGACGCTCTCGCCCAGACCGAGCCCCTCGCCCCGGGTGTAGTGCGAGAGCGGCGTCCCGTCCACCAGCTCCATCACGATGTATGGGCCGTGCTCGGTGCTGATGCCGTAGTCGGTGACCCCGACGCAGCAGGGGTGGGTCAGGCGGGAGAGCGCCCTTGCCTCGCGGTCGAAGCGCTGGCGGATGGTGTCGTCGGCGACCAGGGTGGGGAGCAGCAGCTTGACGGCGAAGGCCTTGTCCATGCGCAGGTGCCGCCCGCGGTAGACCTGTCCCAGTCCGCCGGCGCCGATCTGCTCCTCGAGGAGGTAGCGCTCCTCGAGGCACACGCCGACGAGCGCCGGCCGCTCCTCGTCGGGCGCGAGGCGCGCGCCGTCCTCGGGGCAGAAGTCGATCTCGTCAGGGTAGCCCGTGTTGCATCGCGGGCAGGTCCGCATGCTGGCATCATCGCGTGCTTCCGCCTCCTTGAACAGGGTTTGCGGTGTTGTGTGGTATCCTGGAGGTTGCATGCGCTGGCTCGTCTTCCTCGCCGCGGCTTTGCCCATCGTCGCTGTCGGCTGCAAGGACACGCCGACGACCGTGCTGCTGCGGATCGAGGCCGGCCCGGGGCTGGCCGCTCCCGCCGAGCTGCGGCTCAGCGTCTACTCGGAGGCGGGGCGGGACGTGTCCGACGAGCGCCTGCCCCCGTGCAAGGGGAGCTGTCCCGAGCCGGAGCTACCGGGCGAGGTCGTGCTCTACCCGCCGGGTTCGAGCGGATCGATCCGTGTCCTCGTGCGCGCCGAGGCCAAGGAGGGCACGGTGCTCGGCGAGGGCACCGCCAAGGTCGAGCTCCGGGCCGGTCAGCAGGTCCGCGCGACCCTGGTGATCAGGAGTGGGGGGCTCCCGGACCGGGACGGCGACGGCGTGCCCGACGGCATCGACAACTGCCCCGACCTGCCCAACCCGACCCAGGGCCCCTGCGACGGCGCGGATGGCGGCCCCGAGGACCAGGGGCCGGGTGCGGACGGAGGCAGAGACATCGGGCCGGCGGACGGCCCCCTTCCCGACGGCGAGATCCCCTGCAGCTGCGCCCTTGGGTGCAGGCCGGGCACCTCGACCTGCTACGAGCTCGTCCCCTCGGGAGGGTTCAGCGCCGCGTCCTACAAGAACGTCCCCTCCATAAACAGCAGCGTCACGCTGGACACCGACGACTGCGAGCTGACGGTGGGATGGACCACTGTCCAGGGGAGCGTGCAGAGCGGCGCCTGCGTCGTGGCTCTGACCTCGCTGTCGATTCCGCCGTCGGGGACGCTCCGGGGCGAGGGGAGCCGACCGCTGGTGCTGATCGTGGAGCGGTCGGTCTCCGTCAGCGGTCTGATCGACGTCGGGGCCCGCGGGGCGACGCCGGGGCCCGGCGGGAGCAAGGGCGGGGTCGGGGCCACGGGCGGACCGGGGGCGGCGGGTGACGGCGCGGGCGGCGGTCAGGTCTGCAGCTGCTCCATGGCCGAGGGGGACGACTGCGGCGGGGGCGGGGGCGGCTTCGGCAGCGCCGGCGGTGACGGCGGGGAGGAGGGGACCCCCTGCACGGTGACCTCGTCGGGCGGCGCGTCCTGTGGCGGGCCGAGCCTCGATCCCCTGGTCGGCGGAAGCGGCGGGGCGAGCTCGGGGCAGAGCACTGCCGGGGCCGTCTCCGGCGGCGGCGCCGGGGGCGGGGCGCTGCAGATCTCCTGCGCCGGAACGATCCAGATCAACGGCGCGATCTCGGCCGGCGGCGGCGGCGGCCAGGCGGAGACACCCGTCGTGGGCGCGGGCAGCTCCGTGGGCGGCGGCGGCGGCGGGTCCGGCGGGGCGATCCTGCTCGAGGCCGCGGAGATCGACGGCAAGGGGCTCGTCGCCGCCAACGGCGGCGGGGGCGCCTCGGGCGGGCGTGACACCTGCGGCGCCGGCGCGGCGGGGGAGGACGGGGCGGCGACGCTCAACCCCGCCAAGGGGGGGGCGTCCGGGGGCACGGACTGCGGCGACGGGGGCGACGGCGCGGCGGGCACGGCCGGCGCCAAGGGCGGCGGGTCCACGGTGAACAGCACCGGGGGGGGCGGTGGCGGAGGCGGGGGGGTGGGCCGGATCCGGCTAAACTGGCTCAACCACAGCACGACCTCCCCTCTGCCCACCAGCGGCCAAACGAGCCTCGGCGAGGTCCAGCGTCAGTAAAAACGCCTCCTTGCATCCGGGAATCAGCCGTGCTAATGGATCCGGCCGCCTGGTCACCGGATGGTCCGGTTGGCCGGGCGCAGAATACACACGCCTGATCAGCCCTGTCGCCGCGGCGTGCCCATGATGGGTTGGCGGCAGGCCAGGCGGAGGCTCAACGCCAGGAGAGACCGATGGACACCACCACCCCCGAGACCCCCGAGACCCCGGAGACCCCGGAAACCCCGGAGACCCAGGAAACCCCTGAGACCCAGGAGACCCCACAGACCCCGGAAACCCCCGAGGAGCAGCCCATCGTCGCCGCGCCGGCCCGGCCAGCGCCGAGGACCGCGCAGGTGCCCGACGACGGCGAGGCGGTGATGACGATCCGCTCGCTGCTCGAGTCCGGCGTGCACTTCGGGCACCAGACCACGCGCTGGAACCCGAAGATGCGCCCCTACATCTACGGCGCCCGCAACGGCATCCACATCGTCGATTTGCAGCAGACGCTGCCGCTGTTCATCAAGGCCTACGAGTTCGTGCTGAGCACGGTGGCCGCCGGGCACAACGTGCTCTTCGTCGGCACCAAGAAGCAGGCCCAGGACGTGATCCGCGAGGAGGCCTCCCGGGCCAACATGTACTACGTCACCAACCGCTGGCTCGGCGGCACGCTGACGAACTGGCGCACGGTGCGCGCCAGCATCGATCGGCTGCGTGAGATCGAGAACATGGCGGAGGACGGCACGTTCGAGAAGCTGACCAAGAAGGAGGTGCTCTCCCACACCCGGCACCAGGCCAAGCTGGAGCGCAACCTGGGCGGCATCAAGAACATGGGCGGCCTCCCGGGCGTGGTCTTCGTCATCGATCCGCGCAAGGAGCGCATCGCGGTCGCCGAGGCGCGCAAGCTCGAGATTCCGGTCGTCGCGGTGACCGACACCAACTGCGATCCCGACGTGGTGGACTACGTCATCCCGGGCAACGACGACGCGATCCGCGCGATCCGGCTGTTCGCGTCGCGCATCGCCGACGCCTGCCTCCTCGGCCGCAAGGTGGGCCAGGAGCGCGCGGCCGTGGCGGCGCGGGACCGCGAGCGCCAGGGCGACGAGGCGCCGGAGCCGATCCGCGTCCACTCCGGCGGCGACGGCCCCAAGGTGGAGGTGGTCTCCCGCCGCAGCGCCCCCCGGCCCAAGCCCGAGGCCGCGGCCACGCCCGACGGCAACGAGTCGCAGTAGCTCGCCCCCCGGCGGGCCGACCCCCACGTACAGCCGAAGTTAACCTGGAGAACGTCACATGGCAGAGATCAACGCAAAGATGGTCAAGGAGCTGCGGGATCGCACCCTGGCCGGATTCACCGACTGCAAGAAGGCCCTCGTCGAGTGCGACGGGGACATGGACAAGGCCACCGAGTACCTGCGCAAGAAGGGCCTGGTCACCGCCGCGAAGAAGGCCAACCGGGTGGCCGCCGCCGGGGCGATCCACTCCTACATCCACATGGGCGGCAAGATCGGCGTGCTGGTCGAGGTCAACTGCGAGACCGACTTCGTGGCGAAGACCGAGCAGTTCATGGAGTTCGTCCACGACATGGGGCTGCAGATCGCGGCGATGAACCCCCAGTGGCTCACGCCGGAGGATGTCCCCGAGGCGGCGATCGCGAAGGAGAAGGAGATCCGCTCGGCGCTGGCCGCCGAGACCGGCAAGCCCGAGAACGTGATCCCCAAGATCGTCGAGGGGCAGATCAGGAAGTGGTACACGGAGGTCTGCCTGCTCGAGCAGCCCTACGTCAAGGAGCCGAAGAAGGACATCAAGACCCTGCTCACCGAGCTGGTGGCCAAGGTGGGGGAGAACTGCAAGATCCGGCGCTTCGTGCGCTGGGAGGTGGGCGAGGGCATCGAGTCCACGAAGAAGGACTTCGCCGAGGAGATCAAGGAGCTGGCGGGGCAAGCCTGACCGGGAGGCGGCCGTGGCACGAGCGGTGTACCGGCGCGTGCTGCTCAAGCTGAGCGGCGAGGCGCTCGAGGGCGGTCAGCGAAGCGGGATCGATCCCGACACCCTGGAGTCGGTGGCGCGCCAGGTCCAGGATCTCTGCGGGCTGGGCGTGCAGACCGCTGTCGTGCTCGGCGGCGGGAACCTGTTCCGGGGGATCTCGGGCGCGGCGGGCGGCATGAACCGAAGCGTCGCTGACGCCATGGGGATGCTGGCCACGCTGATCAACGGCCTCGCGCTCCAGGACGCCCTGGTCCGCCTCGGCCAGCCGGCCGCCCTGCTCTCGGCGGTGCCGCTCGGCAGCTTCGCCGAGCCCTTCTCCCGCCGGCGGGCCCTCGCCGGGCTCGAGGCGGGCGAGGTGGTGATCCTCGGCGCCGGCACCGGCAACCCCTACTTCACCACCGACACCGCCGCCGCCCTGCGGGCGCTGGAGGTCGGGGCAGAGGCGCTGCTCAAGGCGACCAAGGTGGACGGGGTCTACGACAAGGATCCGGTCAAGCACCCGGACGCCGTGCGTTTCGAGACGTTGACCTACCAGGAGGTGCTGGACCGCCGCCTGGGCGTGATGGACCTCACCGCGGTCACGCTCTGCCGCGAGAACGGCCTCCCTTTGGTGGTGTTCAATTTGAAGCAGGAAGGTAACATACGGCGGGTGGCGCTGGGTGAGGCGGTGGGGAGCCGGATCACGTCGTAGGCCGCTCCATCGCCACCGGATGACAATTCCAACCCAAGAGGTGCGCATATGGTCGACGACATAATCACTGACCTGAAGTCTGGCATGGACGGCACCATCGACTCGCTCAACCGTGAGCTCGCCAAGCGACGCACCGGCCGGGCCAACGTGTCGATCCTGGACGGCATCCGGGTGGAGTACTACGGGACCAAGTCACCGCTGAACCAGGTGGCCTCGCTCCAGGTCCCGGACCCGCGAATGATCACGATCAAGCCCTGGGAAAAGAGCATGGTCTCGGTGATCGAGAAGGCGCTCCAGCAGTCCTCCATCGGGCTGACGCCGAACTCCGACGGCGAGCTGATCCGCATCCCCATCCCGCCGCTGACCGAGGAGCGCCGCAAGGAGCTCGTGCGGGACGTCCGCCGGGTGGGCGAGGACGCCAAGGTCGGCCTGCGCAACCAGCGCCGCGACGCCAACGAGATGCTCAAGGAGGCCGAGAAGGACAAGGACATCTCCGAGGACGAGATGCGCCGCGGCCTGACCAAGGTCCAGGAGATCACCGACGAGTTCGTGAAGAAGGTGGAGGGGCTGGTGGAGGAGAAGGAGAAGGAGATCCTCGAGTTCTAGGCGCTGCCGACACCGCTGAACCCCCGGGTTGAACCGATCCCGGCCTCGGGCGAAACTGCCAAACGCCCGATGCGCATCCTTGTCCTGAGCGATCTGCACCTCGAGTTCTCGAGCTTCCCGCTGGACCCTCCAGCCGTGGATGTGGTCGTCCTCGCCGGCGACACCCACCTCGGCGTGCGCGGCGTGCGCTGGGCCGCGGAGACCTTCGACGGCACGCCGGTGATCTACGTCCCCGGCAACCACGAGTACTACCGCAGCGCCTACCCCCGGCTGCTGAGCCGGATGGTCGAGGCCGCCCGGGGGAGCTCGGTGATGGTGCTGGACAACGACTGGACGCAGATCAAGGGCGTGAGCTTCTTCGGCGCGACGCTGTGGACCGACTTCCTGCTCACCGGCGATCAGGAGCTCGCCATGCTCGAGTGCCAGAACGAGGTCACCGACTACCGGTTGATCCGGATCAACCCGAGCTACCGCTGGATCACGCCGCGCCGGACGCTCACCCTGCACAACAGCTCGGTGCGCTGGCTGGGCGCCTCGCTGGACCGCTGCAGCGGCCCGCGGGTCGTGGTCACCCACCACGCCCCGAGCCCGCGCTCCTTCGGCGAGGCCGGCGTGCCGGAGACGCCGCTCTCCGCCGGTTACGCCTCGGACCTCGAGCCCCTGGTCGAGGCCTCGGGCGCCGCCCTCTGGGTCCACGGCCACCTGCACCTCTCCGCGGACTATCGCGTCGGCCGAACCCGCGTGATCTGCAACCCGCGGGGCTATCCCGACGAGAGCCGGGTCAACGGCTTCGACGAGCAGCTGATCGTCGAGGTCTAGTCCGTCTTCTTGAAGAAGCGTTTTGCCGCCGGGTGCAGCGGGATCGAGACGCCCGAGAGCGCGGTCTGCTTGGAGATGAAGTAGGCCTGGAGGCTGCCCCGGGAGAGCGTGGGCACGTTGGCGAACAGCGTCTCGAGCAGGGTGCGGACCTTGTCCGCCGGCGCGTCCCTGTGAGCCACCAGCATCGCCGTGACCTGGACCGTGAGGCGCTTGTCCTTCACGGAGGGGTAGGTGTTCGCCGGCAGCTCGAGGGGCGCGAGGTAGGGGTGGCGCACGCGGAGCTTGTCCACGGTCCCGGGCGCGAGGGGCACGAGGTCGATGGGGGTCTTCTCCGCCATCTTGTACAGCGCGCGGTTGGGGTAGGCGCTGGTGAAGAAGAGCGCGTCGATCCGCCGCTCGCGCAGGTCTGTCATCGCCTGGCTCAGGGGCGCGTCGTGCACGGCCGCGAGGTCGCGCAGCTGGAGCCCGGCCTCGGCGAGGACCTGCAGCGCGTTCTGCCGCACGCCCGAGCCCGGGCCCCCTATGTTGACGCGCTTGCCGCGAAGCGCCGCCACGCTGCGCGGCCCGCCGCGCAAGGTGACGATCTGCACCGCCTCGGGGTAGAGCGAGCAGAGCGCGCGCAGGTTCTTCAGCGGCGCCTGCCGGTCGAAGAGGTCGGTGCCGCTGAAGCCCATCTGGGCGATGTCGTTCTGGGAGTAGCCGAAGAGCACCTCGCCCTGCTCGACCAGGCGGCAGTTCTCCAGGCTCCCGCTCGAGGGGAAGGCCCGCGCCTTGTGGCCCGCACCGGTCAAGACCTGAGCCAGGGTCTGGCCCTGACGGAAGTACTCCCCCGACGGGTTCCCGGTGGACAGCGTGAGCCAGCCCTGGCGGCGGCCGAGGCGCCGCTCCGCCCGGGCCACCGCATCCTCCAGGCCCGCGGCGAGCGCGTCGAGGTCGCCCTTGTCCTTGCTCTTCTGGAACGCCGCGCCGATCTCGCCCAGGCGGTTGAGGTGGCGCCGGTAGGGCAGGAGGTCCTTGTCCGTCGTCTGCGCGCCCTTCTTCTCCCGCGCCGCGGGGAGGTAGGCCACCGGCCGCCAGCCCTCGCCGCTCTTGGCGTAGGCGCTCGCGCCGTGGACCGCGATGCGCTCGCCCTTACGGTTGCCGCCGGGCTTGACCCCCCGTACGCCGTTGGGGGTGGCCCCCAGCACAGAGATCAGCGACCCCACGTTGAGCTGGTCCCAGTTGGAGAAGCGGTAGTCCTTGAGCAGCTCGAGCTCGGCGTTGAAGTAGACCAGCAGGCGGTCGCCGCCCCGGCCCTTGCCGCCCTCCTCGCGGTAGGCGTAGTGCCCCTTGCGCGAGAGCTCGGCCACGCGCAGCAGGCCCTTGCCGAAGCTGCGGTCCAGCCGGTCCTGGACCTGGCGCTCCAGGGTGCGCGGGTCGGGCCCCTTGCGGCAGCCGGCGAGCAGCCCCAGGGCGAGCAGCAGCGCGATCCTCGTCGTCTTTGTCCTGCACGTCAGCATCGCGCCCTCCTCACTGCACGAAGGCCAGGAAGAGCTGGAGCACCAGCGCGTTCGTGATGTCGATGAAGAACGCCCCGACCATCGGCACGACGAGGAAGGCCTGGGGCGAGGCGCCGTAGCGCGAGACCAGGGCCTCCATGTTGGCCACCGCCGTGGGCGTCGCCCCCATGCCGAAGCCGCAGTGCCCGCCGGCGATGACCGCCGCGTCGTAGTCCTTGCCCATGACGCGGAAGGTGACGAAGTAGGCGAAGAGGCAGAGCAGCACCGTCTGCACCACGAGGATCATCAGCATCGACAGGGCGAGGTTGAGCAGCTCCCAGAGCTTGAGCGACATCAGCGCCTTGGCCAGAAAGACCGACAGGCCGATCGTGCCCCACTGGTCCACGGTCTCCTTGTTGATCGTGTAGACGCGGGTCAGCTCGAAGACGTTGGTGACGATCACGCCGAGGAACAGGGTGCAGACGAAGGCGGGCAGCGTCAGGCCGTGGCTGCGAAGCAGGTTGAAGATCAACCCTCCCCCGGTCATGCAGGCGGTGATGATCAGCAGGGTCTCCATCATGTGCCGCGGCGTGATGCGGTCGATGTCCTCCAGGCTGTAGGTCACGCCCTCGGTCTGCACCTCGGGAGGGTCGCTCGGCTCGAGCTTGTAGCGGTCGACCAGGCGCTTGGCCACCGGCCCGCCGATCAGCCCGCCGAGTACGAGGCCGAAGGTCGCCGAGGCCATGGAGAGCTCCATCGCGCCCTGCAGGTTGTTGATGTTGGCGAACATGTCGGCGTAGGTCACGCCCGTGCCGTGACCGCCGGAAAGGGTGATCGAGCCGGTGATCAGCCCCTGCAGCGGGTGCACGTCCGCGGCCCAGGCCATCAGCAGGCTGGTCCCGTTCTGGAGGAAGAGGAAGACTGTGGCCACCGCCAGGAACAGCAGGACCTTGGGCCCGCCCCGGGCGAGGAGCTTGAGGCTCGCGCCGAGCCCCACCGTGGTGAAGAAGATCAGCATCAGCGGGGTCTTCAGCGTCATGTCGAAGGTGATCTCGACGCCGAGCTGGGAGTAGAGGATGCTGCTCGCCGTGGCGAAGGCGATGCCGCCGACCACCGGCTCGGGGATGTTGTAGTTGCGCAGCGGCGGGATCAGCCGGTTGAGCAGGTAGCCGAGGAAGAGCACCGCCAGGGCGGCCGCCGTGGTCTGGATCAGGTCGAGCTCGAAGGTGATCTTGGCTGCAGACATCGTGCTCCTTTGTCCGTGCACCCACGCCGCCGTCCGCACCGCGTCCGGGGGCAACTACACCACGAACCGTGCCGTTTCTCCACCTTCCGGCCAATACTGGACCGGCATGTGGCGCTCGGTGCGAAACTACCTCGCCCAGGCCCTGAGCGACGACCCGGGGGGATGGCACCCGCTGCTCGCGGTCTACTACCTGACCTACGCCTGCGACTTCCGCTGCCCCTACTGCAGCGACGGCGCGCAGCAGCCCTACTACCGCTCGGCCGCGGGGGCTAGCGTCGCCGGCCCAGGACCGTCAGCGCCAGCAGCGCGAGAAGCAGCACACCGCCCCAGAGCCCCCCGGGGGCGGCGGAGAACGTCAACGCGCAGCCGTCACTGTCTCCGCCGCCGTCGGTCCCGCTGCCTCCGTCGGATGGGGTCTGGCCGCCGTCGGATGCGGTCTGGCCGCCGTCGGTGCCCGGCTGCGCCCCGGCCGGGAAGAGCTGGCTCCACTCCACCTTGATCGTCGGCGTCACGCCGGTGCTCACCCGTCCCTCGGCCCAGAGCGTCATGTCCCCACGCCTGCGGTAGTCCACGGTGATCAGGTGCATTCCGGAGTGGCCCATCAACGCCTGATGGTCGGTGATGGTCTTGGGACCGCCGGCCTTGTAGTAGCTCTCCATGAACTCGCCCCCCGCCGGAGTGCTGTGACCGTCGGTCTCGTCGTTGGTGGTGATCAACACCTCGCCGTTGAAGTAGTCGGCCTGGGGCTTGCGCAGCTTGGAGCACTTCTGGCCGGCGGGGCAGGTCAGCACCCCTCCGTGTCCCTCGGGCACGTAGTAGTTGATGAACGTCCCGGTCGAGATGGTGTGCTTCGTGAGCTCGGCGAACACCGTGTCCAGGTGCTTCTCCAGCGGGAGGTCGCGCACCGCGGTGAGGGCGTAGCGTACGGCCACGGTGCGCGGCATGTGAGCTCCGATGGCGAGGCTGCTCTGGTAGTCGTGGAGCGACGCCAGGGTGCCGTACTCGTTGACCCCGGTCACCGAGACGACGTAGCCCGGCCAGGCGAGGTTGACCCAGCGCACCGAGCCGTCGGACGGATCCCGGGCGAGCAGCAGGTGGTGGCGCGTGGTGTTGAGCGTGATGGGCACCGAGAAGTCGAGGCGACGGGTGGAGAGTGTCTTCGTCGTGCCGCCGACGAAGGATCCCCAGGCGGAGTGGGAGCGGCAGGCGTAGGACCAGTCGCCGTAGGTGTTGACGATCTTCAGGTCAACCTTGTCGATGGTCGCGGTGGGCTGCGCCGTCTTCACGCCGTCCACGATTCCGTCCAGCTCCTGCTCGATCTCCGCCGGCGCCCAGACGGCGACGCTCATCTGCGCGCGGAGCGTGGCGTAGACCGCGCCCACCGTCTGCTTCACCTCGGCCGCCCCGGCGACGATCTCCCGGGCCAGGAGCTGGCCCTGGGCCTGCCCCATCTCGAGGTGGCTGCCCCAGACCCGCATCACCGTGTAGCCCTCGCCGGACGCGAGATTCTGCTCGAGGATCTTCCCCTTCTGGGCCCAGGCTGCCGTCGAAAACAGCACCACGATCAAACCCGGGACGATCGGTCTCCGTGCTCGCATGTAACCCCTTCGTTGAGAGGTTAGCTACTACGGCGGACACAATGCGGCAAGGGGCTCCGGGGTTACTTCTTCGGCGCGGCCTTCTGCTCCTCGGCGAGCTTCTCGCGGATCAGCTTGCGCAGCAGCTTGCGCTCCTGGGCTGTGAGGCGGTCCCCGGCCCCGGCTTCCGACGGGGGCGCGCCGGCGTCGGGCTGGACCACCTCCCGCGCCTTCTGCTTGACCCCCTCGACCAGCTTCTGGCTCTCGGGGGAGCCCGCGATGGCCTTGATGTGGCCCCAGAGGGTCCTTTCGCCCAGCGGGACGGTGACCCCGACGAAGGTCACGCCGGCCAGCACGGCCAGGGTGACCAGCAGGCGGATCAGCCTCATCGGCTCAACCTAACATGGCCGTCCCGGCGGCGCATTTTTTCGGGCGCCGCTACCCACGGCCCCCGCGCCTTCCACCGTGGCCGCGGTCTGCGCCGCGCCACCGTTACGCCGCGTGGGCCTGGAGCGGCGCATTTTCTTGCCCCGTCGCGGTCAAGCTGGACAATCGATCCTGTTTGCCCATAGTGGAGCCCATGCTCGTCGCTGCCCCCTGCCCCGGGACCGAGCCGGCCGCCGAGCGCCGGTTCACGCCCCGGGTGCGCCTGTTCGCCGAGCGGATTCAGGTCGACCGGGGTGGCTACTTCGCGCCGGAGCTCGAGGAAGTCGAGGCGCCCGTGCTCCGGCTCTCCTTCGACTACCGGCCCGGAGCGGCGCCGGACCCGGAGGGCGAGGCGCGGACGCGCTATCTGCTCGAGAGCCTGGGCGCGGTGGAGCTCGGCTGCGCCGAGCACGTCGAGGCCCCGCCCGGCTCCGAGGCGAACTATTTGGTCTGCCCGGAGCGAGATCTCCACGCGGTCTGTGCCTTCTCGGCCTACGCCCTGCCCCAGCTGCGCGAGCTCGGCGTCCAGGTCGAGGTGGAGCCGGACTACCCCTGGCAGGCCCTGGACCCCGCCGCGCCCTGGTACGCCAGCCTCGAGCCCGAGGAGGACCCCGACTGGTTCAGCCTCGAGCTCGGCGTGGAGATCGACGGTCAGCGCCTGAATTTGCTGCCCACGCTTCTCGAGCTCATCCGCCGGAGCCCGAGCCTCGCCGCGCTCCAGCGCGCCGGCGCGGGCCAGCGCTGCGTCGCCGTGCCCGTCGACGGTCGGCGCTACCTGGCGATCCCGCCCGAGCGCCTGCGCATCCTCGCCGAGGTGCTGGTCGAGCTCTACGGCGGGCGGACCGACCGGCTGCGCGTCTCGGCGGCACAGGCCGCGGCCCTCGCCCGCCTGGAGCGCGCCTTCGACGACGGCCGCCCCCGCTCGCGGCGGCCCCGGCTGCGCTGGCGCGGCGCCACGGACGAGCTCGAGCGGGCCCGGGCGGTCGCCGCCCCGCCTTCGCCGGTGCACCCGCCGGAGGGGCTGCGCGCCGAGCTGCGCCCCTACCAGCGCGAGGGCACGGCGTGGCTCCAGCACCTGCGCCAGCACGCGGTGGGCGGCGTCCTCGCCGATGACATGGGGCTGGGCAAGACGGTGCAGGTCATCGCGCACCTGCTCCTGGAGCATACCTCGGGCCGCGCCAACCACCCGTCGCTGGTCGTGGTCCCGACCAGCCTGGTCGGCAACTGGCGCCGCGAGCTCGCGCGCTTCGCGCCCGGCCTCTGGGTCACGACCTACCACGGCGCCAAGCGCCGGCGGCTGTGGCGGCTCCTGCCCGGCTCCGACGTGGTGCTGACCACCTACCCGATCCTCGCCCGGGACCGCGAGCGCCTCGCCAGCCAGCCCTTCCACCTGTTGGTCCTCGACGAGGCCCAGACGATCAAGAACAACCGGAGCCAGATCCACCGGGCGGCGCGGTCGCTCACCGCCAGGCACCGGCTCTGCCTGACGGGCACGCCGATGGAGAACCACCTGGGCGAGAT
>Ga0316576_10000985_pt1 | contig 14626 bp, 10 predicted proteins | sample S0NA_FD_203075 | JGI IMG/M metagenome (GOLD analysis project Ga0316576, IMG submission 203075) | Rhizosphere microbial communities from salt marsh grasses in Alabama, United States - S0-2_050615r3r5 | ecosystem: Host-associated > Plants > Roots > Rhizosphere | place: USA: Alabama | collected... | reverse complement strand
GGGAGAGGATGTCGGTCTGCTCGCTCCAGATCGACCATCCGGGCGCCATCGCCCGGCTCACGTTGCTGAGCACGATCGGGAGCCGCGCCCCGCACGCCCAGTGGAGCATCTCGTGCATCAGGGCCAAGCCCTGCCCGGCGGTCGCCGTGTAGGTGCGGGCCCCGGCCGCCGCCGCCCCGACGCAGGCGGCCATCGCCGAGTGCTCCGACTCGACGGTGATGAATCGGGCCGGCAGCCGGCCGGAGGCGACGAGTTCCGAGAGCAACTCGACGATGGTGGTCTGCGGGGTGATCGGATACGCCGAGATCACCTCGACCCGCGACAGCATCGCTCCGTACGAGGCGGCGTGGTTGCCGGTGAGCAGGTGCCGTTCGCTCACGTGGCCGCTCCCTCCCGCACGAACACGAGGGCCTGGCCGGGGCACTCGGTGGTGCAGATGCCACATCCCTTGCAGACCTGGTAGTCGAAGACCGGCCCGTCGTCCCACCCGATCGCGGCGTCGGGGCAGAACACGAAGCAGGTGCCGCAGGCGTTGCAGTGCCCGCAGGAGTAGCACCGCTCGATCTCGGCGAGCGCCTCCTCGAGCGACACCGTGGCCGTCTCCTCGGCCATGCGGTCGGCGGCGTCGGGGGGCAGCATCGGGTCGGCGGCCCGGGGCCGCCGGGTCACGTACGCCGGGTTGACGTCGCCCGCCGGCACGACCTCGAGGTGGGTGGTGCCCGCCCACCCGGGCTGGGTGTCGGAGCCGCCGAGGCGGCGCTGGATCGAGGCGGCGGCACAGCGCCCGGCGGCGATCGCCTCGACCACGGTGGCCGGGCCGGTGGCGAGGTCGCCGCCGACGAACAGGCTCGGCTCGGCGGTGGCACCGTCGGGGCCGATCCGCAGCCAGCCGTCCCCGCCGAGCAGTCGGTCGGGGAACGCCGTCACGTCGGCCTGCTCGCCGATGGCGGAGAACACCGCGTCGAAGACCCGGTCCTCGGTGGCCCCGGTCGGCTCCGGCCGCGGCCGGCCCGATTCGTCGGGGGCCCCGAGGGTCATCCGCTCGACGGTCAGCGTGACCCGGCCCCCGTCGGCGGGAGCGGCCTTCCGGGGCAGCCGGAGGTACTCCATCTTCACCCCGTCGGCGGCGGCGAGGGCGATCTCCTCGCGGATGGCCGGCATCTCGGCCTCGGTGCGGCGATAGAGCACGGTGACGTCGCAGCCGAGGCGGCGCAGGACCCGGGCCACGTCCATCGCGGTGTTGCCGCCGCCGACGACGGCACAGCGCCCGCCCGGAGGCTCGGCGCCGCCGGCAGCCACCGCCCCGAGGAAGGCGAGGCCGGACCGCAGCAGGTCTTCGCCTTCGATCCCGGAGGACCGGGAGCGCCATGCCCCGGTTCCGACGAACACAGCGTCGTGCCCGCCGACCAGATCGGTGAGGGCGAGGTCGTCGCCGAGCGCCACGCCGGTGCGGAACTCGACACCGAGTTTCTCGAGCCTGCCGACCTCCCGGTCGACGACCTCGTCGGGAAGGCGGTAGGAGGGGATGCCGTAGCGAAGCATGCCCCCCGGCCGGCTGCGGCGCTCGTACACGGTGACCCGGTGCCCGGAGCGCCGCAGGTAGTAGGCGGCCGACAACCCGGCGGGGCCGGAGCCGATCACCGCCACGTGCCGCCCGGTCTCGGGATCGGGTTCGGGGTCCGGGAGCACGGCGGCCCGGTCGCCCAGGTACCGCTCGAGCACCCGGATCGACACGGCGGTGTCCCGGGTGGCCCGGCTGCAGGCGATCTCGCAATCGTGCGGGCACACCCGTCCGGTGATCGCCGGGAAGGGATTGCGGAGCGTGAAGACGGCGAACGCCTCGGCGACCTCGCCCTTCGCCAGCAGGTCGAGCACGTGGGGGGTCATCACGCCCGCCGGGCAGGCGGCGGTGCATGGGGCGGCCCGCTCGGCGGCGACCGGGCGCATGTTGCGCCAGCCACCGGTCTTGAGGATCCCCCGGCTGGAGATCAGCGAGACCGGGACCTCCGGGTAGCCGTCGACGTGGGTGAGGTCAAACGCCATCGTCGTGCTCCCCGAGGTCCACCCGTTCGAAGGCCTCCCGGGCTGCCGCCAGGTTCTCCTCGGTTCGGACCGGAACGCCCGCCTTGACGGCACCGAGCAGGTCCTCGAGCGATACGATCCCGGTCGCCCGAACGAACGCGCCCAGGATGGCGGTGTTGACCACCGGTTGGGCGGGGGTGCCGAGGCGGTGGGTGATGGCGATCGTCGAGGCATCCACCGTGGCGGCCCGGAAGGCCGCCGGGACGCCGATCGCCGCCGGCGGACTCGGGGAGTTGACCACCACCCACCCGCCCGGGCGGAGCCCGGCGAGCACGTCGGCGGTGCTCAGCAGCGTGGCATCGAGGACCAGGATGTGATCCGGGTGGCGGATGTCCTGGCGGACGAACAGGTCGTCCCCGGGCTCGGCGATCCGGGCGAACGCCACGACCGGTGCGCCGCGCCGTTCGACCCCGTAGTCCGGGTAGGACTGCACGTAGCGTCCCGCGTGGAAGGCCGCTTCGGCGAGGACCTTGGATGCGACGACCGCACCCTGTCCACCTCTCCCGTGAAACCGAAGTTCGATCATCAGACGCTTCCATCCTCCCCGAGGAGGGCCGTCCCGATCAGGGCCGATCGGACCTATTCACACGACCTCATGCCCTCTGGACGGGCCGGCCCCCGGTGGCCGGAGCCGGTCAGGACGGCAAGTCCGCCAGTCCGCACACTCGGGCGGCGGCGTCGGTCGTGACGGTCAGGGCCGCCGCCCCGTCCGGCTCGGCGGTGGCGACGAACAGCGCCGTGCCGCCGGCCGCATCGAAGGAGCGCTCCCCGCTCCCGAACCGGTCCGACCATTCCAGACCGGCGGTGAACGCCGAACGGGAGGTGAGGCGGAGCACCGATGCGCCGGTCACCACGATCTCCAGGGGGACGTCGGGCCGGACCCGGGCGCAGCCGTCCTCGGCGGCGGCCGCCGCCGAGGACGACTCCACCGTCCACCCGGCCGGCGGGCCCGGGAGACGCCGGAGCCGCAGGTTGCCCCGGGTGGGGTCGTCCGGTGCCGCCGGAGGTGGGTCCCAGCCGTCGTCGAGGAACGCCCGGATCTCGTCCTCCTTGAGGAACCCCTCGCGCAGTCCCAGCGAGAACCCGTCCACCACCGGCTCGCCGGCGTCGATCATCGCCCCGGCCGCCTCGACGACCCGCCGGCCGCCGCGGCCGATCTGGGCCGAGTCCCCGAGTTCGGCGTGCAGCGTCACGGCGTTCACCAGCGTCAGCACGGCGGCGGCCGCCGCCACCGCCGCCGGGCCCCATCGACGGGTGGGCATCGGGATGTGGGGTACGAGGGCGAGGGCCGAGAAGACGATGATGTTGTGGGAGTAGCGGACCGCATCGCCCGGCGCGGCCTCGCCGGTCACCACCCTCACGCCGGCGGCCAGCACCGAGAACGCCAGGGCCCCGAACAGGAAGGCCGAGGTCGGCAGGTCGGTCCGCCGCCGAGCGACCAGGAAGGCGATCCAGGCGACGAGCAGGACGAGGAGCACCCACCCGGCGGTGTCCGGCAGGCCGAGCAGCCGGGCCGGGGCGAGACGCCAGAGACGGGCGACCGCAGCCGGGACGTCGGTGAGCAGGTCGGCGAGGCCGAGATCGGGGCGGAGCTGCCGGGCGGTGCCGCGGTTGGCGAGGTACCAGGCACCGTAGGCGGCCGCTCCGACGGCGAACCCGGGCCACCAGCGGAGGAGCCTTCTGCGGACGAGCACCGCCAGCCCGAGGCCGATGGTCCCGGCCAGCCCCGTTCCGCCGGACGACAGGGCGGCGAGGATCAGCAGGGCGGCGGCGGCGTGGTGACGGGGGCCGGGCCGGTCGACGGTCGAGACGAGATGGGTCGCGGCGATCACCGCCACCAGCCCGAACGGGCTGCCCACCAGCCAGGCCTGCAGCCACCCGCTGGTCCCCAGGAAGAGCAGCACGGCGGCGGAACCGGCCGCCACCACCGGGTGGGCGCCCCGCCGCCGGAACCACCACCAGGCGGCCACTCCGAACGACGCCCAGGCGGCCGCCGAGACCGCCGGGTAGAGCGGGGAGTAGTCGAGGCGGGCGATCCCGTACAGCGTCCGCATGGTCACCGCCCCGACCACCGCCAGGTGGCCGCCCTGGGGGCGCAGCAGCGAAGCCGGATCGGTGATGCTGCGGCGCGCCAGGTGGCCCCAGGCGTCGGCGTAGAACCATCCCCGGCGGGCGACGGCGAAGGTGAAGGCGGCGGCGGCGAGGGCGAGTGCCGCGACCACGATCCATTCGATCCGGGCCGGCCGCGCTGCGGGGGAGGGTTGAGCAGGCGATGTGATCATCGGCGTGGGGGGTAACGTTACCGGTCATGCCCCCACGCATCCCGTTCAACCGCCCCACCCTCGAGGGTCGTGAGCTCGCCTACGTCGAGGAGGCCGTCCGCAGCGGCCACATCTCCTCGTCGGGCCCCTTCTCCAAGCGGGTCGCCGCCCTGCTGCGCGACGCTCACGGTGCCGCCGAGGTGCTGCCGACGACCTCGTGCACCGATGCCCTCGAGATGAGCGCCATGCTGCTGGATCGCCGTCCCGGCGACACCGTGATCGTGCCGTCGTTCACGTTCGTCAGCAGCGCCCTCGCGTTCGCGCGGGAGGGCTTCCGGATCGTCTTCGCCGACATCGAAGAGCAGACCCTGGGGATCGACCCCGAGCACGTCGCCGCCCTCGCCGACGAGCACACCCGGGCGGTGGTCGCGGTGCACTACGGCGGCATCGCCTGCGATCTCGACGGCCTCGGCCGGGCACTCCCCGAGGGGGTCGACCTGATCGAGGACAACGCCCACGGCCTCTTCGCCACCCGGGCCGGGCGCCCCCTCGGGTCGTTCGGGCGATTCAGCACCCTCAGCTTCCACGAGACGAAGAACGTCGTGTGCGGCGAGGGGGGAGCGCTGGTCGTCAACCGGGAGGAGGACGTCGCCAGGGCCCGGATCCTCCTCGACAAGGGCACCGACCGCCAGGCCTTCCTCCTCGGCGAGGTGGACAAGTACTCCTGGCGCGACACCGGCTCGTCGTTCGGCCTCTCCGACATCAACGCCGCCTACCTGTGGGGTCAGTTGGAGCAGCGGGAGGCGATCATCGCCAAGCGGCGCAGGGTGTTCGAGCGGTACCGGGAGGCGCTGGAGCCGCGGGCGGGCGAGTTCGGCTACGCCCTCCCGCGGGTTCCCGACGGGGACGTCCCCGGCTATCACCTGTACTTCGTGCTGCTGCCCGACCGCCCGACCCGCGACCGGGTGCTGGCCCGGATGGGACGGGCGGGGGTGCAGGCGACCTTCCACTACGTGCCGCTGGACTCCTCGGAGGGAGGACGGCGGGTGGCCGCCGTCCCCACCGACTGCCCGCGTACCCACTCGGTGGCCGGCCGGCTGCTGCGGCTGCCGTTCTTCAACGGCCTCGGCGACGACGAGATCGACCGGGTGGTCGAGACGTTCTTCACCGCCCTGTCGTGACCGGGCGCCGGCGGCCCGGCGGTATGCTCCCGGCACGATGAGCCGTTCCCGCCGCCTCCTGGTCCTCGGCGCCGGCCGCCTCCAGGTCCCTCTGATCCGCCGGGCCGTCGAGCGGGGGATCGAGGTGGTCGCCAGCGATTACTACCCGGACGCACCCGGGAAACGGTTCGCCACCTTCGCCACGATGGCGAGTTCCACCGACCTCGGCGCCAACCTGGCGGTGGCGCGGGAGTACGAGGTGGACGGGGTGGCGACGACCGGCACCGACATGCCGGTGGCCACCATGGCCGGTGTGGCCGCCGCCCTCGGCCTGCCCTGCTACCTGACCCCCCGAACCGGCCGGATCGCCACGGACAAGGTCGTCCAGAGCGCCGCGATCGCCTCCAACGGCGGGCGGCGGCCCGGCTCCGCCGAGATCACCCCGGACGGCGACGTGGCGGCGGCCGTGTCCGGCCTCCGCCCGCCGCTGATCCTCAAGCCTGCCGACTCCCAGGGCCAGCGGGGGATCACCCGGGTCGACGACCTCGACCCGGAGGCGCTCGAGACCGCCGCCGCGGTCGCCCGCGCTTCCTCCCGGACCGGGCGGGCGATCGCCGAGGAGTTCGTCGACGGCCACGAGATCGCCGCCAGCGGGTGGGTGAGCCGCGGGGAGACCCGGGTGATCATGATTTCCGACCGGGTCACCTACAACCGTCCGCCGGCGCTCGGCGTGGCGATCTGGCACCTCCACCCGGCGGGGCTCCCGGCGCAGGTCGTCGAGGACGTCGAGCGGCAGGTCCGGGCGACGACGGCGGCCTTCGAGATGGAGGAGGGCCCCGTCTACATGCAGCTGATGGTGGTCGGGGACGAGGCACACATCATCGAGGGGGGCGCCAGGGCCGGCGGCGGTCACGAGCCCGACCTCTTCCCCCACCTGACCGGGGAAGACCTCTACGACAGGATCATCGACCTGGCCCTCGAAGGAGCGGCCGAGCCGGTCGGCCACCGTTTCGGCGACGGGACGAACCCGCCCCACGCCGGGGCCGGGTTCCTCCTGGCCCGCGCCGGGACGATCGCCCGCACGTCGGGGTTCGAGCCGCCGCTCCCCGAGGGGATCCTCGCCGGCGGCTTCTACGTCGGCCCGGGGCGGGAACTGGTGGGGGTGGAGAACGCCACCAGCCGGGTCGGCTACTACTTCGCCGCCGGCGACGACCGGCCGTCGCTGCTGGAGCGGGCGGGCGCGTTCGCAGCGACCCTGCGCCTCGAGGACGAGGCCGGGTCGAACCTGCTGTTCGAGCCCGAGCCGGAGTTCCTGCGGCTCTGAGGCCCGGCGGTGCGCCGGGATCCCGGACGGCCGGGAGCGGAAGGGGCCGGGGGCGCCGGTCCCGGGTAGCCTGGCGCCATGCCCGAGCTCAGCGTGGTCGTCCCCACCTATCGCGGCGAGGCGTCGCTCCCCGAACTGCTGGAACGGCTGCGCGGCGCCCTGGCGGGGATCGACTACGAGGTGGTGGTCGTCAACGACTCGTCTCCGGATGGGACGTGGCCGCTGCTCGAGTCACTGGCCACCTCGCACCCCGAGCTGGTGGCCGTCGACCTGATGTCGAATCGCGGCCAGGCGATGGCCACCATGGCCGGCCTGGCCCACGCCCGGGCACCGCTCGTCGCCACGATGGACGACGATCTGCAGCAGCCTCCCGAGGACCTGCCGGTCCTGATCGAGGCCCTGGAGTCGAACCCGCGGTGGGACGCGGTCATCGGCCGCTGGGAGCGCGACCACTCGTCGCTGTTCCGGCGGTTCGGGTCGTGGCTCTACGGAGCCTCCGACCGGCTGTCCCACGGGACTCCGAAGGGCTTCCGGCACACCTCGTTCCGTCTGCTGCGGCGCCGCCTGGTCGATGCGCTCCTCGAGCACCAGACCCGCACCCCGGTGCTCGGGCCGTTGATCGTCCAGTTGTCGGCGGAGGTCCACAACGTCGACGTGCAGCACGTCGAGCGGCGCCACGGCCGCTCGACGATGACCCTCGCCGAGACCGTGTCCCGACTGCTCACCAACGTGGTGCACGGCACCGCCTTCCCGCTCCGGTTCATCAGCCGCCTCGGGATCGTGACCGCCGTGCTGGCCATCGGGCTCGCCGCCTACTTCTTCTTCCGGTGGCTGTTCGGGGCCGACACGCCGCTGGGGTGGGCGTCGGTGTTCGTGGCGACGACGTTCTTCGGGGGCGTGATCCTCTTCGCCATCGGGGTGCTCGGCGAGTACACGAGCGTGATCGTCAGAGAGGTGCGGCGGCCGCCGCGCTGGACCGTGCGCTCGTTGCTCCGCTCAGCGGACGGATCGCCGGGCGGCAGCCCACATCGCCCCGACGGCGACGGCCTCGCCGGCCACGAACCCGGCGACGACGCGGGACACCGGAGCGGCCGGGACCGCGACCCCGATCCCGGCGGCCGCCAGGCCGCAGAGCCAGGCGGCGAGGAGCGGCCGGCCTGATCCGCCGGCGATCAACACCACGGTGAGGGCCAGGCCGCCCAGGGCCAGCACCGCCCCGACCGCCAGCCACCCGGCGGTCGCCGCCCCCGGCCGGGCACCCTCGCCGAACAGCAGGGCGATCAGGGGTGGTCCGAGGGGGGCGGCCAGGGCCCCGGCTGCTCCCGCCGCAGTCACCGACACGGCGAGGACCCCGTCGACGAGGCGGCGGGCCCGGGCGGTCTCGCCCCCGGTGAGCAGCCGGGTGAGCGGGGCGGTCGCCCGGACCGTCAGGGCGAGCCCCATCAGGTACGGTGCCCGCAGGAGGGCGAGGGTGGTGAACACGACGGTGATCTCCCGCTCGGAGCCGCCCACGAGCGGAAGGACGATCGGCGCCCCGTTCAGGACGATCTGGGCCGCCAGCAGGCTCAGCCCGGTGTAACCGACCAGCGCCACCGGGGCCCCGCCTCCCGGCGGCGCAGGCATCCGGTGGGCTCCCGGCCACAGCGCCCCGATCAGCGGCCCGGCGAGCAGGGCGGCCGCCAGCGGCATGGCGTCGTCCGAGACGGTGACGGCGACGAGCCCGGCGGCCACCCGGATCAGGTTCTCTCCGCCGATGACGATCGCCGCTGCGTGGTAGCGGCCGGTTCCGGCGAGCACCCCGCGGAGCACCCCGAGATAGGCGCTCCCGAGGGCGAGCAGGGCGACCGCAGCAGGCCAGAACCATGACCGGTCGCCGAAGAGCCGTTCCGTGAGGGTGGCCGCGACGGCGAACTGCACGACGGCGACCCCACCGACCCAGCCCGCCAGCCGGAACGCCCCGCTCCGCAGCGCTCCGACGCCTCCCTCCACGGCGATCGTCCGGATGGCCCAGTGCTGGATCGGGAAGGTGAGGGTGGCCGCCGAGAGAGCCCAGAACGTCCACAGCACCCCGACCGGGGCGAAGGCCTCGGCGCCGAGCGACCGGGTGCCGAGGGCGACGAACCCGTAGGCGGCCAGGCCGTTGGCGACCGAGCCGGCGAGCAGCGAGCCGGATTGGCGGCGGGCGGTGGTGATGGCTCCTCCTGTCCCCGGCGACGCTACCAACCGGAACGGCCGGGGAGCGGTTCCCCCGGGGATCACCCGGGAACGGTCACGGAGACCGCCACACTGCTCCCGGGTGCCGCCACCGGCACCGTCTTGCCGGCCACCGGGGCGCCGTCCACGGTCATCGGCTCGTCTCCGGCGCCGCGGCGAACGGTGATCTCGTAGGCGGCTCCCCGGAAGCGGCGGGCCATCCGGAAGCCGTCCCAGGCGGCGGGGAGGACCGGCTCGACGATCAGGCCGTCGTGGTCCGGGCGGACGCCGAGGATCCACTGGGTGATCGCCACGAGGTTCCACGCCGCCGTCCCGGTCAGCCAGGAGTTCTTGGCCTCGCCGTGGGTCGGGGCGTCCGGCCCGGCGATCATCTGGGCGTACACGTAGGGCTCGCAGCGGTGGACGTCGGAGCGCGCCTCCCGGGCCGACGGGTTGATCCTGGTGTACCAGTCGAACGCCCGATCACCGTCTCCGAGCATCGCCGCGGCGATGATCGCCCACGGATTGGCGTGGCAGAAGATCCCGCCGTTCTCCTTGTAACCCGGCGGGTAGGAGGAGATCTCGCCGAGGCCGGGTCGGTAGTGCGAGAACGGCGGCCGGACCAGCGCGATGCCGTGCTCGGTGCCGAGCCGCTGCTCGACCGCATCGAGGGCGCGCCTCGCCCTGCCGTCGTGGAGGCCGATGCCGGCCATCGGGCACATCCCCTGGGGCTCCAGGAAGATCGACCCCTCGGCCGCAGCCGCCGTCCCGACGGGAGCCCCGGCGGCGTCGTAGGCTCGCAGGAACCACTCGCCGTCCCAGCCGTGCTCGAGCACCCGTGACTCCATGGCGGCTGCGCCGGCGCGGCAGCGCCGGGCGGCTTCCGGGTCGCCGAACCGCTCTTCGAGCGCCGCCATCTCCCCGGAGGCGAGGACGAACAGCCCGGCGATGAACACCGACTCGGCCACCAGGCCCTCGCCGACGGCGTGGGTCTGGAACGACTCTCCCGGCTCGGTCGAGAAGGTGTTCAGGTTCAGGCAGTCGTTCCAGTCGGCCCGTCCGATCAGCGGGAGCCCGTGGGGGCCGAGGCGTTCCCGGGTGTGCTGCAGCGCCCGCCGCAGGTGGTCGAGCATCGGCGCCTCGCTCCCCGGCGTGTTGGCGTAGGGAGCAGGCTCGTCGAGCAGCGACCCGTCCCCGGTCTCCTTCACGTAGGCGGCGGCGGCGAGCACCAGCCACAGCGGGTCGTCGTTGAACCCGCCGCCCACCGCGTCGTTCCCCCGCTTGGTGAGGGGCTGGTACTGGTGGAACGCCCCGCCGTCGGGCAACTGGGTGGCGGCGAGGTCCACGAGTCGCTCCCGGGCGTCGTCCGGGGCCATGTGGACGAACCCGAGGAGGTCCTGGTTGGAGTCCCGGAATCCCATGCCCCGCCCCACCCCGGACTCGAAGAGCGAGGCCGATCGAGACAGGTTGAAGGTGGCCATGCACTGGGCGGCGTTCCAGACGTTCACCATCCGATCGGTGTGCTCGTCCGGCGTCTCCACCCGGAGTGCTCCCAGCAGGCTCTCCCACCGGGAATCGAGGCCGGCCAGCATCCGATCGACACCGGCCGGATCGAGATGGGCGGCGACGACCTCCCGGGCGCCGCCGATTGCGGCTCGGCCCCGGTCGTCCCACTTGGCGTCCGGGGGGTTCTCGTGGTAGCCCAGGGTCACGACCGCGTCGCGGGTCTCGCCGGCGCCGAGTGTCACCGGGACCTGGAGGGCGGCGATCGGCGACCATCCGTGGGCGATCGACCCGGAGGCCGCACCACGCTCCACCGCCTGCGGGGCATCCCAGCCCCGGCCGTTGCCGAGGAAGGCCCTCCGGTCGGTGTCGAAGCCGGCGGCCGGTTCGGAGCAGGCGAACGACGCGAAGTGGTTGCGGCGCTCCCGGTACTCGGTGAGGTGGTACACCACGCCGTCGATCACGGCGACCTCGCCGGTGCTGTAGTTCCGCTGGAAGTTGGTCTGATCGTCCCAGGCGTCCCAGAGGGCGAACTCGACCGCCGGGAACAGGGTGATCCGGGCCGGGCGGCTGCGCCGGTTCGTCAGGCGGATCCGCCACACCTCGAGGTCGGCGCCGAGTGGGACGAGGTAGGTGACCTCCGTCTCGATGCCGCCGGAGGCCGAGGAGATCACCGAGTAGCCGAGGCCGTGGCGGCAGGTGAGCCCGTCGAGTCCCGCCCGGCCGGGCTGCCCGGTCGGGGTCCACCAGGCGCCCGTCTCGTCACGGAGGTACAGGAACCGGCCGCCGGAGCCCTCGGGGACGTCGTTGTAGCGGTACCGGGTGATCCTCCGCATGCGGGCGTCGCGGAAGAACGTGTACCCGCCGCCGGTGTTGGTGACGATCGAGAACAGCCGTTCGGTCCCGAGGTAGTTGATCCAGGGGAGCGGCGTGTCCGGCCGGGTGATCACGTACTCCCGCCGGGCGTCGTCGAAGTGTCCGAAGCGGGCTGACGGCGGTCGCTCAGCCGGCATCGCCGGCGGGCGTCTCGAGCAGCGAGGCGATCTCGCCGGCCACGGAGGCGGCCGTTCGATCGTCCACGTCCACGATCAGGTCGGCGGCCGCCTCGTAGGCCTCCCGGCGGCGCTGGTCGAGTTCGGTGACGTACCGGCGGACCTCGCCGAGGGCCGGGCGGCTCTCACCCCGTTCGATCCGGCCGGAGAGGGTGTCGAGGGTGGCGCGCAGCCACACCACGCGGTGCCCGGCGAGGGCTTCGACGAGTTCCGGGTGTTCGATCGTGCTCGCCGCGGCGGCGATGACGAGGGGCCGGGTCGAGGCGAGCGACTCGGCGAGATGGGCGGCTTCGGCGTCGTGGAGGGCGTCGAGGCCCTCACGGTCGAGCAGGGAGGTCGCCGTCGTGCGCCGCTGGGCTTCGAGCCAGCCGTCGCTGTCGGAGAAGGGGCGGCCGAGGCGCTCGGCCAGCATCCGACCGATCGTCGTCTTGCCGGCACCCATCTGGCCGATGAGAACGATGTGGTGGTCCATCGCGCCCATTCAAGCGAGTTTCGGGAGCGGAGGATTCGCGGGGAGCGGCGAGGGGCCGGGCGGCGGGTCCGGGAACACCCTGAGAGCCCCGGTCCGCCGACCGGTGAGCGCGCTGTACCGTGGTGGCGCCGTGGACCAACCGACGACATCGCAGGAGCCCCGCCCGCCCCGACCGGGACTGGCGGCGCTGCTGTCTGCCCTGTTTCCCGGCGCCGGGCAGTGGTACGGCGGTCGCCGGCGGACGGCGGCCGCGCTGGCACTCGGGGTGGGGATCGGCCTCGCCGGAATCCTGTGGCTGGCGTTGCTCGGGCCGCGCCGGCTGATCGAGATCTTCGTCCAGCCGCGATGGCTGTGGGTGCTGTTCGCCGTCAACCTCGTGCTGCTGACCGGCCGGGTGTTCGCCGTCGCCGACGCCTACCGGGGAGAGCGCGCCAGGGGAGGTGGGGGTCGGCGCTGGGCTCGATGGACCGCCCTCGGGCTCCTCGTCGCGGTGACGGTGGCGCCCCACGTGGTGGTCGCCGACTACTCCCTGGAGGCGATCGACACGATCGAGTCGGTCTTCGACGACGACCCGCTCCCGCCGGTCGAGCAACGGATCGCCGAGGCGCTCGAAGCAGGCGTGGACCCGGACGACCTCGGCCCGGTGCTGTCGACGACCACCTCGACGACCACGTCGGCGCCGACGACCACGACGACCCTGGACCCCGACGCAGTGCCGGGGATCGTCGCCGTCAAGGAGTTGATCCCCTTCGAAGATCGATTCCCCTTCAGGCCCGAGATCACTCCCCGGGAGGGAAGCGCTTTCGCTCCACTCCCCGAGGGAGAGGGGCTCTCCGGGGAGAACCGCATCACGATCCTGCTCGCCGGCGGCGATGCCGGCCCGCAGCGCTGGAGCCTGCGAACCGACGTGATGATCGTCGCCACCCTCGACCTGGAGACGAACAAGGCGGCGCTCATCGGCGTGAGCCGCGACATGGTGCAGATCCCGCTCCCGGCGGCGTTCGAGAACGCGTTCATCGATTGGGAACTGCGGCTGCTCGAGGACGCTCGGGCGAAGGAGGCCGCCACCACGACCACATCGACGGGAGAGGAGGGCTCCTCGACGACGACCACGGAGCCGTTCGTGCCCTGCCGGTGCTTCCCGGATCGGCTCAACGGCCTCTACACGTTCACCCTCAACTGGTTCAACACGTTCCCGGACGCCCGCGACCCCGGGATGGAGGCGCTCCGCCGGACGCTGTCGGAACTGCTCGGCCTGCCGATCGACTACTCCGTGCTGGTGGACATGGCCGGGTTCGTCGACCTGGTGGACGCCCTGGGGGGCATCGACGTGACGGTGACCGAGGCGATGGACGTCGCCTACTCACCCGCCCGGGAAGGGGAGGACCCGGTGTCGATCACCGTCGAGCCGGGCCGGCACCACCTCGACGGGCACCAGGCGCTCGCCTACGTCCGGGATCGAAGCACCTCCAACGATGGGGCCCGGATGCGCCGCCAGCGCTGCACCCTTCGGGCGCTCGCCGCCGAGATGACGCCGGTCACCCTGCTCACCCGGTTCAACCAGATCGCCCGGGCCATCCGGGAGAGCACGACCACCGACATCCCGCTGAACTTCGTGCCCGACCTGATCTCGGCTGCGACCTCCCTGACGGCCGCCGACATCCAGACCCTGGCGATCGGCGCTCCGGCGCACACGACCGGCTCCGACTACCGGGGCCTGCCGATCGTGGACGCCGAGAAGGTACGGTCCCGGGTGGCCGGGGTGCTCTGGGACCTGCAGCAGCCGGAGGCGTCGTTCGACGAGGGCAGCGAGTGCGGCTGACTCCCGGGCCGTCGTAGCATCGGCGCCGATCGATCACCGGGAGCCCGATGTTCTTCCCCGACCAGTTGTTCCACGGCGTGCAGGGTCATCTCGCCCCCTGGGACGTGCGCTTCGATCCCGACGACGCCGCCCACCTGAGCCTCGACCGTGCCGGCCGGGTCCGGTTCCGGCTCGTCACCGAACCGGCCTTCGCCTCGGCGCATCTCGTGCTCGCCGACGGCGCCGGTGTGCCGCTCGATCTCGTCGGCGAATCCCACCGTCTCCAGGTCTGGGAGGGCGCCCACGCCGCCGGCGGGCCCTTCCGGTACACGTTCGCCCTCGAGACCGCGGACGGCAGGGCGGTGTACCGGGTTCCCGCCGGCATCGGCAACGCCGTCGAGCGCCTCGACCGGTGGCACTGCGACCCGGCGGCCCTGGCGCCGCCTTCGGCCCCCGAGTGGGTGGGCGGGGCGGTGATCTATCAGATCTTCCCGGAGCGCTTCCACAGCGGCGACCCGTCCCTCACGCCGGCCGGGGCGGTCCCCTGGGGAGCCGAGCCCCACTGGCTGGAGTTCCAGGGAGGCGACCTGCACGGCGTCGCCGGCCGGGCCGACTACCTGGAGTCCCTCGGGGTGGACGTCGTCTACCTGAACCCGATCTTCACCTCGCCCTCCACCCACCGCTACGACGCGGTGGACTTCTACGCCGTCGATCCCGCACTCGGGGGCAACCCGGCGCTCGCCGCCCTCGTCGACGCACTTCATGCCAGGGGGATCCG
>Ga0316576_10000984_pt1 | contig 14627 bp, 12 predicted proteins | sample S0NA_FD_203075 | JGI IMG/M metagenome (GOLD analysis project Ga0316576, IMG submission 203075) | Rhizosphere microbial communities from salt marsh grasses in Alabama, United States - S0-2_050615r3r5 | ecosystem: Host-associated > Plants > Roots > Rhizosphere | place: USA: Alabama | collected... | reverse complement strand
CGCGAGCATCCGCCGGGTCAGGTTCCGGTCGCTGCCGGGCGGCTCCAGCCGCGCGTGCCGAGTCCGGGCATCACTGGTCTGGCGCGTGATTGGCTCCAGGTCCTGCGCCCATACCCCTTCGGGCAGTTCCGCCTGCCCGCTGATCCAATAGCCGCGGCACGTCTTCCGCGCGATAGTGCGGCCCGGGTCTGTGTCCATTTACGCTCGGCCGCAATATCGAGCTCAGATCGGACGCCGGTATCAGGCTGTCCATGTCCGGCCACACCCGTTGAGGTTGCAGGCAACGCTGGTGATGACGACGAGTTGGGGTTGCTGCCGGCGCCGCCCGGGCCGGCCGTCTCTGTCCTGCGGCGCGGGCGAAGCGGCCGCAGCGTCGGGGCAGGGCGCGGGTATCGCTGCGGCGGACCTGCTGCGGCGTGCCCTCCGGCCGGCCCGGTGGCTTGTGTTGCTCCTGCTCGCGTTGACGCTCGCGCCGACGGCGGCGGCCGGCCCCTTCCGTGCTCCGGGATTCCTCGCGGCACACCCCGGCGAGGTCATTGCGGCGGCGCTGGTCATCGTACTGCAGGGTGCGCTCATCGCCTGGCTGCTGGCGGAGCGCCGCCGGCGCCGGCTCGCCGAGCTCGCCGAGCAGCGCCAGCGCTTCGCGCTGATTCACGCCTCCCGGGTCGCCGTGGCCGGCCAGCTCACCGGTGCCATCGCCCACGAGATCAACCAGCCGCTGGGCGCGATCCTGTGCAACGCCGATGCCGCCGAGCTCATCCTCGAGGCCGACACCGGGAGTAATCCCGCCCGTGACGAGCAACTGCGCGCCATCATCGCCGACATCCGCCGCGACGACCTGCGTGCGAGCGAGGTGATCCGGCGACTGCGCGTCCTGCTGGAACGCCAGCGCGCGGAGCCGAGTCTCGTGGACGTGGCGGACGCCGCCGTTGAAGTGGGGGCCGTGCTGCGCACCGAGGCCCTGCGTCGGAGGCAGACCCTGGCCATTCGTCCGCCCGCGGTGCCGGCCATCGTCATGGGCGATCGCATCCAGCTGCAGCAGATCATGATCATTCTGGCCATCAACGCGATGGATGCGATGGCCGACGCACCCGAGGAGCGGCGCCGGGTGGTCGTCGGCATCGAGCCGCGGGGCGAGGAGGTACTGATCACCGTCGCCGACCGGGGCAACGGCATTGCAGCCGGGCAGCTGGAGAAGGTCTTCGAAGCCTTCTTCACCACCAAGCCCACCGGCATGGGGCTCGGCCTGTCCATTGCGCGGACCCTGGCCGAGGCCCACCAGGGCCGCATCCTGGCCGAGAACCGGCCGGGCGGTGGCGCCCTGTTCACGGTCGCGCTGCCCGCGGGCGGCGCCGCCAACGGCGATGCGACGAGGTCGGCATGAGTGATGCCCCCCTGATCCATGTCGTCGATGACGACGGCTCCCAGCGCTCGGCGCTGCTGCGCCTGCTGGGGGCGGCGGGCTTCGAGGCCCGCGGCTATGACTCCAGCGGCGAGTTCCTGCTCGATCCGCTGCCGGACCGCCCCGGCTGTCTGCTGCTGGACCTGCGCCTGCCCGGACCCTCCGGTCTCGATCTCCAGGCGGCCTTGCTGCGGCGCGGTGTCAGGCTGCCGGTGATCTTCCTGACCGGCTTCGGTGACGTGACCTCCAGCGTGAAGGCAATGAAAGCCGGCGCCGTGGACTTCCTGGAGAAGCCGGTGCAGCGCGAGGCCCTGCTGGACGCGGTCGGCCGGGCGCTGACACGAGACGTGGGCGAGCGGGCCGCGCGCGAGGCCGCCGCCGGGCTTCGGGACCGCGTCGCGTCGCTCAGCCCCCGTGAGCAGGCGGTCTTCGATGCGGTCGTCGCCGGCAAGCTCAACAAGCAGATCGCCGACTGCCTCGGCATCGCCGAGCGCACCGTGAAGCTGCAGCGCGCGCAGATGATGCGCAAGCTGGGCGCCCGCTCGGCGGCCGAGCTGGGTGCCCTGGCCGAACGCCTGAAGGTTCTCGACGGCTGATATTGCTCGGCCTGCGGACGCACCTGAAGCCGTGACCTGAGCCATGAACGGGCGGGACCGCCGTGTCGGGGCGGGGCTGCACCGATGTCGGCTTCGCTGGTCGCAATTGCCCGTTGGGGCAGACGCGGATGCCCCGAGGTCCAGTAGCGAGGCGCATCGGCCGACACCATCATCAACGCCACCGATATCGGGGAATACTCTCCGGTCGTTCACTACGAGGAGCCAGTCATGCAGATCAAGATGTTGTCGACTGCCGCGGTCCTGGGAATCGCTCTGGGGCTCTCCGGCACCGCGGCCTTCGCCGCGTCGGGCATGGAAGACGCCACCACCCGCGGCGACGAGGCCGCCGAGGCCGAGGACAGGGCTGCCGAGGCCCGGGAGGAGGCGGCGGTGACGCGGGAGGAGCGCGAGGACGCGCAAGCGAAGAAGTTCACGGCCGAAGAGCTGTCCGGCGACATGAACCCGGTGGACGAGGCCGATTCCGCCCAGATCAAGGAGCCCGAATAAGGCACCCGCCGTCCCGGGGGCCATTCCACCGATGCACCGGTCCTCGGGCCGCTGCGGCGCCGGCGGCCGCGGTGGCGCGGTGCCGGCCGCCGTGCGACGAAGGGCCGGTCCTTCCCAGCCAGCCGCTGCAGCGGGGGCGGGGCTCGCTGGCACCGGCTGAGAATCGGCGCATGGCTCCAGCGACGCCCATTGTTGGCGTAGCTCCCGGATTGGTAGCATCAGGGGGATGCAGTGGTCCCGGTTTGCCGCGGGGCCTGGCCGAGAAGTCCGGGGGATCGCATGAGCAGGGTATGGGACCCGGCGCCGAGACAGGACCGGTTCGATCCAGTCGATGGCGACGAGACCATGAAGGCGGTCGTCACCGCCGGCAACGGCGGCTACGACAAGCTCCAATGCCGCGAGGTGAGGCGCCCCGAACCGGGCCCCGGCGAGGTCCTGCTGCAGGTCCTGGCGGCGGGCGTCAACAACACCGAGATCAACACCCGAGTCGGCTGGTACTCCGCCTCGGTGACCACGGGGACGGAGGACGCGGCCAACGCGGAAGCCGGTCCGGCAGCCGGCGATGGCGGCTGGAGCGAGGCGACACCCTTTCCGTTCATCCAGGGAACGGATTGCTGCGGCCGTATCCTCGCCGTCGGCCCGGATGGGGATGAAGGCATGGTCGGCGATCGCGTGCTGGTCCGGGCTTGCATGCGCCGGTCGGGCTTCGACTCCCTGGACTGCGTCTGGATGGGCTCGGATTTCGACGGCGCCTTCGCTCAGCTCGTCAAGGTCCCGGCGGCCGAGGTGTTCCCGGTGGACTGTGATTGGTCCAATGCCGAGCTCGCGACCATTCCTTGTGCCTACGCAACGGCGGAGAACATGGTGCACCGCGGCGCCGTGTCCGCCGGCGAGCACGTGCTGGTGGCGGGGGCGTCCGGCGGCGTGGGTTCGGCCGTCGTGCAGCTGGCGAAGCGGCGCGGCGCCGAGGTGACGGCGATCGCGGCGCCGGCGAAGGCGGCGCGGGTGCTGGCCATCGGCGCGGATCGTGTCGTCGATCGCGACGCGGACCTCGTCGCGACGCTCGGCGAGAACACCGTCGACGTGGTCATCGACAATGTCGCCGGACCGGGTTTTGGCGATCGCCTGCGCGTCGTGAAGCGCGGTGGGCGCTACCTGTCCTCCGGCGCCATTGCGGGGCCCCTGGTGACCCTCGACATGCGCACCTTCTACCTGAAGGACCTGACCCTGACCGGCTGCACGGCCTGGGACGAGCCGGTGTTCCCGAATCTGGTCTCCTACATCGAGCGCGGCGAGCTGCGGCCGCTCGTGGCGCAGACCTTCCCGCTGGAGCGCATTGCCGATGCGCAACGCGAATTTCTGGAAAAGAGGCACGTCGGCAACTTCGTGCTGATTCCTCCTGCGCTGGACGATTGACGGTTCATCGCGATGGCCCGCCGCGTGCGGATTCCAGCCACGGATGGCCGGTCACCGGCATCCCCTCAGAACAGGACCCCGCCCGTTTCTCCGCTGCGCTCCCGCTCCCGGGTCCGGGCCAGCATGGCGATGTAGATCAGGTCGAAAACGGCACACGGGGCACCGGTGACCAGGATCAGGCGATTAGGTCCGGCGAAGCTCTCGGTGCCAACGATGCCGACGAGGATGGTCGGGGCGAGGGTGCCGATCCACTTGCTGCGGCGCTGAAGTCGGGTGTCCGCTCAGCCTTCCGCTTACAGCGGGCCGCGCAGCAATCGTACTCGCCTGTGCCGAGGCCACCGGCGCGGCATCGAGCCGCGCCGGTGGCGAGCCGGCTGGAAAGCCGGCGGTCCCAGTGCGCGCGGCGCGCCGACTCGGGCGTTGCTGCGCTCGTGCGGCCCCCGGCTGAAGCCGTTCCCACAGGGCGGGTGGCCCGCGCTCGGGAGCGGCTGGAAGCCGCGATCCGCGCGAGCGCAGCGAGTCGCGGTGTGCGGACGTGCGGTCTAGCGCGTCGGTCGCGGCCCCAGCAGGCCCGTCAGTTCGTCTCCACTCACGGTTTCATGGTCCAGCAGGGCGCTGGCCAGCGCGTCGAGGCGGTCGCGCGCCGCGGCCAGCAGCTCCAGCACGGCGCTGTGGCTCTCGGCCAGCAGCCGGTTGACCTCGTCGTCGATGCGCCGCGCGGTCTCCTCGCTGTAGGGCCGGCCCTGGCCGAGCTCGTACCCCAGAAAGCGATCCTCGCCGGAGGACTCGTAGGCGGCCAGGCCGAGCTCGCTCATGCCCCAGGCCGTGACCATGTGGCGGGCCTGGCGGGTGGCCTGGACCAGATCGTTCTCGGCGCCGGTGGTGATGTCGTCGAAGACCGTCTCCTCGGCACCGCGTCCGCCCAGCATGACCCGAAGCCGGGCGGTCAGGTAGGCGCGGGACAGATTGTAGCGGTCCTCGTCCGGGCGCTGCGCGGTGACGCCGAGGGCCATGCCGTGGGGAACGATGGTGACCTTGTGCACCGGGTCCGCCTCAGGGGTGAGCCAGGCGACCAGTGCATGGCCGCTCTCGTGATAGGCGACGATGCGGCGCGACGCGGGGTCCAGCGTCAGCGGGAGGGCCTCGCCCAGCACCACCCGGTCCAGCGCGGTCTCGAAGTCCTGCCGCTGCACGCGCGTGTGGCCGTCGCGAGCGGCGACCAGGGCCGCCTCGTTGCACAGGTTGGCGAGCTGGGCGCCGCTCATGCCCATGGTGATGGCGGCGAAGGTGTCCAGGTCCACGTCGTCGGCCAGGGCCAGGCCGCGGGTGTGGATGCCGAGAATGGCGCGGCGGCCGTTGCGGTCCGGCAGCCCGACGACCACCTCGCGGTCGAAGCGGCCAGGGCGGCGCAGGGCCGGATCGAGCACGTCCGGCCGGTTGGTGGCCGCCAGCACGATGACGCTCTGGCGGGCGTCGAAACCGTCCATTTCCACCAGCAGCTGGTTCAGGGTCTGCTCGCGCTCGTCGTTGACCATGCCGAGTCCGGCGCCGCGGCGGCGGCCGATGGCGTCCAGCTCGTCGACGAACAGGATCGCCGGGGCCGCGGCCTTGACCTCCTGGAACATGTTGCGCACTCGGCTGGCGCCGACGCCGACGAACATCTCCACGAACTCGGAGCCGCTGATGGAAAAGAAGGGCACATGGGCCTCGCCGGCCACGGCGCGGGCCAGCAGGGTCTTGCCGGTGCCGGGCGGACCGGCCAGCAGCACGCCCCGCGGCGTGCGGGCGCCGAGGGCGAGGTAGCGATCCGGCCCTTTCAAGATGGAGACGATCTCCTCGAGCTGCCCCTTGGCGGCATCGACGCCGGCCACGTCGCTGAAGGTCACCGCCGGCACCTCCTCGCGGGAATAGCGCTTCGCCTGCGAGTTCCCGGCGCCGAAGATGCTCTGTTGCTGCTGCATCGCGCGTCGGCCCATCCACCAGAAGAAGCCCACCAGCAGCGCGGTGGGCAACAGGCCGCCGATGAGCCTGGCTGCCAGGTGCTGCGACTGCGGGCTGGCGACGATCTCGACGCCATGCTGCTCCAGTAGGGACACCAGCTTCGGGTCGCCGACGGTGCTGGGGAAGACCGTCGTGAACTCGGTGACCTCGACCTTCTTGCCGGCCGGGGAGGCGGTGCCGGGCCCGGATGCGGCGGCCGGCCGCGGTACGGTGGATGTTGCAGGGGTGGTGTTTTTTTCTTCCGTTTTCTGTGCCGGGTGCTTGGCCGGCGTCTCCGCTGTCGTTGCCTTGGCCGGCTTGTGCGCTTGGGTCGTCGCGCCGGCCTTCGCATGCTCCTGTGCGCCGGCGGCGGGCTTGCTCAGCATGCCGGAGCCGGTATCCCACTCCCGCGCTTTCTTGAGCTTGCCGGCGATCTCGCTGCCGTGGATGCCGACCTCGGCGACATTGCCGTGCTGGACCTGCTCGATGAAGGTGCTGTACGGGATGCGGGCCACCGGCGGCGCGTTGTCGAACAGGACGGGCAGCGCGTTCCAGGCCAGCAGCAGGGCCAGTACCAGCCACCAGAGCGCGGCACTGCGCGACGGCGGCGGGCCGCCCTGGCCGGCCGTCGGGCCTCCTGCTCCGGCGGGGCGCCTCGAAGGCGGTACCCGGCGCAGCGCATGCAGCGTTGCCGGTGCGCCGGTTTCGGGCGAGTCCGCGTCTGGCCGCCGCATCGCTCGATCGTTGTCGGAGGTCCAGTGTTGTCCGTCCATCGTGATCCGGTGCCTCGTGTCATTGTCTTGCCGGTCGTTCAGCGAGATTCATGCCGCGGCGCCGGCCCGGGGCTGAACGCTGCCGGCGAGACGGTTCTCGGCCGGCCGGCAGCGGTCGAGGCGTTCCGACCACTGGCCGATGGAAACCATCCTGGTTGTAGTCAACCAGCAACACGCGGATGATCCGGGAAAAGGGCCGCTTCGCCGCCGGATCCGGCGGCGGGTACGAAGTTTGCGAAGTGGCTGGTACAGGCGTGAGGACCCCGTACCCATGGGTGAGTCCCGCGCAGGCGTGGGCGCGGCCGTCCACCTATAGGCAACCGGGGCGGCCGGCCTTCGCCGGTGTCCACAGCGAGCGAGTCGACGATGACATCGAGCAGTCCAGAACACGCCGCCGGCGGTGCCGCGGTGAAGCCGTTGGCGATGCGACGGATGCTCTGGCTGCCGCTATGGCTGACGGCGGTCCTGGTGGTGGCGGTGCTGATCGGGATGATGGCCGTGTCGTGGCGCAGCCTGCACCGGCTGGAACCCATCGAGGCCCATCTGGCCCACATGGAGCGTATCCAGGCGGTGGCGCGCGAGATGGAGCAGGCCCTGCTGGCGGCGCTGCGCGGCGAGCCGGTACCGCCTGGCCGGCTCGAGCGGCTGAGCTCCGAGGTGGGCGGGGTCGCGCGCTCCCCGGGGGCCCTGCATCCGGAGACCCTGGCGCGGCTGGCGCAGATTCAGGCCCGGCTCGACAGCGGCGGGGGCAGTCGGGTGCAAGTACTGATGGACACCCTGACCGGCATTCGGCAGGTGCTCGACGGCGAGCGCGAGCGCCATGCGCGGCTCCTCACTGAGGGCGGGAGAGACGCCCGCACTGAGATCGAGCTGATGCTGCTGCTGCTGCTGACCGGCCCGCTGCTGCTGGTCGTCTCGCTGCTCACCGTGCAGCGCCGCGCGCGTCAGCCCCTCTATGCGCTGGAGGAACTGCTGGCCCGGCTTGGCCGTAAGGACTACCGTCCGGTGCCGGAGAAGATGATCGACGAGATCGACAGTCTGGCGCAGCCCGCCTTCCGCAGCTACAACGAGCTGGTCTCACGGCTCCAGGAACTGGAGGACGAGCATCGCGGCCGCGAGCAGACCCTGGAGCACGAGGTGCGACATGCCACGGAGGCCCTGCTGGCCCAGAGCCGTGAGCTCGGTCGCGCCGAGCGCCTGGCCGCGGTGGGTGCGGTCTCCGCCGGCCTGGCGCACGAGCTGCGCAATCCTCTGGCCGGCGTCCAGATGGCCTGCGGCAAGCTGCAGCGCGCGCTGGGGCAGGGCGAGCACGCTGCCCGCATCGCCGCGGTGATCGACGAGCTGAAGCGCATCAACCACCTGCTGACCAGCCAAGTGGACGCCGCGCGCCATGCGCCGGAGCCGCTGGAGCCCGTGCAGATGGACGAGCTGGTCGTCGGCCTGATGGAGCTGCTGCGCTACCAGGTGCCCGACGGCATCGACATCGAGTCGCGCGTGCCGGCGGACCTGCGCTGCCTGCTGCCGGCCGCGGGTCTGCGCCAGACCCTGCTGAATCTGATCCTGAACGCCGCGCAGGTCCTCGCCGGGGAAGGGCGCATCGGTATCGATGCCGAACGAGATGCCGCGGACCTGGTGATCCGGGTCAGCGACACCGGTCCGGGCTTCCCCGACGAGATGCTGCGCACCGGTATCCGCCCCTTCGCCACCGGCCGCCGGGGCGGCACGGGACTGGGACTGGCGATGGTCCGGCGCTTCGTGCGCGACCACGACGGCGACCTGCTGCTCGCCAACCGGGCACCCCACGGCGCCGTCGTGACGCTGCGCCTGCCGTGCCGTTCCGCCGACGCATTCGGAGAACAAGACCATGGCTGACTCCCTGCTGGTCATCGAAGACGAGCGCCTGCTCGGCGCCGAATTGTGCACGGAGCTGGCATCGAGCGGCTGGGATGCCGTCCAGGCCTTCGACCTCGCCGAGGCCGAGCGCCTGCTGCTGGAGCGCAACCTGGAGCCCTTGGTGGTGCTGTCGGACATGAGCCTGCCCGACGGCAATGCGCTGGACCTGCTGGAGAAGGTGCGCGGCCGCGGCGTCGCCGGCGAGTGGATCTTCCTCACCGCCTACGGCGGCATCCCCGAGTCCGTGCGGGCGCTCAAGCTCGGCGCGTTCGATTTTCTGGAGAAGCCCTGCGAGCTGGAGCGGCTGCAGATCGTCGTCGCCGGCGCCGCCCGCAGCGCCCGCGCGCAGCGCCGGCTGCGGGACGAGGAGCGCCAGCGCGGTCATCGCTATTCGCCGGACGCCTTCATCGGCCGCAGCCCGGCCGCCAACGCGTTCCGCGACATGCTGGTGCGGCTCTCGCAGGTGCCCTTTTCCGGCCTGCTGCTGACCGGCGAGACCGGCACCGGCAAGGGGCTGACCGCGCGTATCCTGCACAGCTCCGGGCCGCGGGCATCCGGACCGCTGATCGAGGTCAATTGCGCCGCGCTGCCCAAGGACCTGATGGAGGCCGAGCTGTTCGGCCACGAGGCCGGCGCCTTCACCGGTGCGAAGGGCCGCCGCCGCGGCCTCATCGAGCAGGCCAACGGCGGGACCCTGTTCTTGGACGAGCTGGGCGAGCTGGCCCTGGACCTCCAAGCCAAGCTGCTGAAGGCGATCGAGGATCACCGCATCCGCCGCGTCGGCGGCGAGCGCGAGCTGGACGTGGACATCCAGGTCGTCGCCGCCACCAACCAGCCGCTGGAGCAGCGCGTCGCCGAAGGGGCCTTCCGTGCCGACCTCTATCATCGCCTGGCCGTATTCCGCCTGGAGATTCCGGCCCTCCGTGAGCGCCCCGACGACATCGATGACCTTCTTCCCGTTCTCATCGACGAGTTCAACGCCCGCTCCGGTCAGCGGGTGGAAACCGTTCCGCCGGCAGTGCTGGAGCGGCTCAAGGGCTACCACTGGCCGGGCAATGTGCGTGAGCTCAGGAACCTCGTGGAGCGCTGCGTGCTCCTGGCCGACGGCCCGGTGTTCCCGGATCGCTGGATGCACCTGGGCGACCCCTCCCAGTCCGCCGCGGATCCCCTCGGTGTCCTCTCCGAGGACGGTCGCATCTGTCTGCCCCTGGACGGCAGCCTGAGCCTGGACGCAATGGAGCGCGCCATCCTCGGCGAGGTGCTGCACCGCAATGCCGAGAATGTGAGCCTTTCGGCCCGGGTGCTGGGCACAACGCGTGAGAAGCTCCGCTACCGGGTCCAGAAATACGGCCTGAAGGCGAGCGACTGAGCCCAGCGCCCGAAAGCGTGCGCCCTGGCCGAGGTGTCCTCACGACAACCTCGTCGATCTCCCAGCACGCCGGGCCTGGACACCGCCACCCGCTACACAAGACCGCAGAGCATGTCGAGGGCACCCGAAACGTCTGGTAACGGCCGGCTCCCGGTCGCCGCGCGGGACATGGGACGGTTGTTCGCGCTGGTTTTTCTCGGCGGCGCGCTGGGCTCCATCAGCCGCGAGATGCTGACGCCGGCCCTGTCCGCGCTGCCGGCCTGGGTAGTCGTGCTGATGGTCAATGTGTGCGCCTGCTTCCTGGTGGGCTGGCTGTACGGGGCGCAGGACCGCCTGCACCATCACCTGCTCCAGTTCGCCGCGGTGGGCTTCTGCGGTGGCTTCTCGACCTTCTCGCACTTCACCAGCCAGGTCTACGACCTGGCCTCGCAAGGCGAGACGCTGGCGTTGTCGGCGGACGTCGCCGGCTCGGTCCTGCTCGGCGTCGCCGCCGCCTGGGCCGGCGACCGGATCGGCCGGCGTGGCGGCAGTGGGGCATGAGCGGGCTGCTGCTGCATGGCCTGTTCGGGCTCGGCGGCGGACTGGGCGCGCTGGCGCGGTTCGTCGTCACGCTGCGCCTCACCCACCGTTTTCCGCTGTCCACGCTGATCGTCAACGTTGTCGGCTGCCTGCTGCTCGGCATCGGTATCGGCTGGCTGCCGGACCCGGTGCACTGGCACGGCCGCGAGGTCAGCGAGCTGCTGCACGGTTTTTGCGGCGGTTTCACGACCTTCTCCAGCTTTGCCTACCAGAGCCTGTCGCTGCACCGACGCTTCACGGTGCTGTACGCGGCGCTGAACATCGTGCTGAGCCTGGCTCTTTGCCTGGTGGCGTTGTGGCTCGGCCTGTGGATGGGGCGGCAGCTCGGCATGCCCTGAGGGAGCAGGACGGGGCCGGTGTGCCGCCCCTGGTTCATACCAACCAGGATGGTCTTCCCTGCCTCGAAAGTCCGTCTGCTCCCGCTCGTTGATTCAGTCACTTGGCTCGCTGGCAGGGTCCTTGCTCAGCGTTCGGGACGGGCCGGGTGGCGGCTGCGCTCGACCGCACTGCCCGGTTGCCTGCCGGGCGCCGTCGGCGCCCGCAGCCGTCGCCGGGGGCCATCAGGGATCCCCGGCCCACTTGCACAACAGTGAAGGAGATCGTGGCGATGAAGCTGCGTACCGTGCTCATCGGTGTTCCCGTCATCGCGGTCCTCGCCGGCGCCGCCTGGTGGTACCACAGTTGGTCGAGCACCCATCCGTCCACCAAGGACGCCTATCTCGGGCGCCATGTCGTGCATATCGCCGCCCAGGTCAGCGGGCCGATCGAGTCGGTCCTGGTTCACAACAACCAGGCGGTCAAGGCCGGCGATCTGCTGCTGACCATCGATCCCGCGCCGTTCGAGCTGGCCGTGCACCGGGCCGAGGCCCGGCTGCAGCAGGCGAAGGACGACCTGGCGGCGGCCGATGCGCGCGTAAACGCGGCCGAGAGCAAGTTGGCCTCGGCCAAGGCCAATGCGTCGGAGGCGGAGACCCACGCCAAGCGCATAGAGGCCCTGGTGGCAAAGGGCTCGGCGTCGCAGGACATGGGTGACAGCGCCGAGCAGGCCAGACTGGACGCCCAGGCGGCGTTGAACAGCGCGCGGGCGGAGCTGGTGGCGGCCAAGGCCGCCCGCGGCGCCCTCGGCGACGACAACGCCGCGATCAAGGCCGCCAAGGCGGCGCTCGCCCAGGCGAAGCTCGACCTCCGGCACACGCAAATCTCGGCTCCGGCGGACGGCACCGCCGGCGACTTCGACCTGCGTCCCGGAAGCTATGTCAGTGCCGGCAGCCCTCTGTTTGCACTGGTGGAGAGCAAAGACGTGTGGGTCGACGCCAACTTCAAGGAGACCGACCTGCCGCGCATCCGCCCCGGTCAGCCGGCGTCGATCTCGGTCGACGCGGTGCCGGGCCGCGACTTCAAGGGCCGGGTGGAGGGGCTGAGCCCCGCCTCCGGCACCGCGTTCTCGCTGCTGCCGCCCGAGAACGCCACCGGCAATTGGGTGAAGGTGACCCAGCGCTTTCCGGTGCGCATCCGTGTCCTCGACCCGGTGCCCGCGCTGCGCGTCGGGGCCAGCGCCGAGGTGCGCGTGGACACCACCCAGGACGGCCAGGGCGGCGGGACGCCGTGATGGCAGAGCCCAACGGCGCGCCAGCGGGGGGAGGGCGGCTCCTGCCCACGGTCAGCGTGATGCTGACCACGGTCATGGCCATCATGGACATGACCATCGTCAACGTGACCCTGCCGCACATGATGGGCGCGCTGGGCGCCACGGCCGACCAGGTCACCTGGGTGCTGACCGCCTATATCGTCGCCGAGGCGGTGACCATCCCGCTCACCGGCTGGCTGGCCGCGCGCTTCGGGCGGCGCCGGGTGATGCTGGTCGGCATCGCCGGCTTTGTGCTCGCGTCGGCAGCCTGCGGGCTCAGCGAGTCGCTGTCGCAGATGGTGTTCTTCCGGCTCCTGCAGGGTGTGGCCGGGGCTCCGCTGATCCCGCTGTCGCAGGGCGTGCTGGTGGGCCTGTTCCCGGCCGAGCAGCGCGGCAAGGCCATGGCCATCTGGGGCATCGGAGTCATGCTCGGCCCGATCCTCGGGCCCACCGTCGGCGGCCTGGTCACCGAGCACCTGAACTGGCGCTGGGTGTTCTACATCAATCTGCCCGTGGGGCTGCTGAACCTGGCCCTGGTGGCGCGCAGCATCCAGGAGACGCCGCGCCGGGAGGCTGGGACGGACTGGCTCGGGGCGCTGCTGATGATCATCGGCATCGGCAGCCTGCAGACCCTGCTCGATCGCGGCAACCAGGAGGGATGGTGGGGCTCCGACCTGATCCTGCTGCTGACGATGACCGCGGTGGTCGGGCTCGCGCTGTTCGTCTGGCGCGGGCTGACCGCCGAGCGCCCCGTCGTCGACCTGCGCCTGTTCGCCGACCGCAACCTGGCGGTTGCATCGACGCTGATGCTCGTGTTCGGCCTCGCGCTGTTCGGCACCATTGCCATCCAGCCGCTGCTGATGGAGCGCCTGCTGAACTATCCGGTGGAGACGACCGGGCTGGTAATGGCCCCGCGCGGTTTCGGCGCGGCCTTCGGCATGCTGGTCATCGCGCGGCTCGCGGGCCGGGTGGACGCGCGCTGGATCATCGGCACCGGCATGAGCATCGCCGCCGTCGCGACCTGGATGATGTCCTGGTACAACCTCGATATCAGCCCCGGCTGGCTGATCTGGCCGGGGGTGCTGCAGGGCATCGGCATGGGGACGATCTTCGTGACCCTGTCCACACTGGCCTATGCCACGCTGCCGGCGTCCGACACCGATGCCGGCGCCGGGCTGTTCAACCTGGCGCGCAGCGTCGGCAGCTCCATTGGGGTGTCGGTCGCGGCGACCTGGTACACCCGCTTCGGCCAGGCCGACTGGAACCGGCTCGGCGGCCACATCAATCCGTTCAACCCGGCCCTCAACCAGTGGCTTCAGGACCAGGGCATGACCCTCCAGGACCCGGCCGCGGCCGGGCTGCTGGCCCATGAGCTGAGCCGCCAGGCGTCCATGATCGCATTCACCCAGGTGTTCGGGATGATCGCGCTGAGCTTCGTGCTCATGGCCCCGCTGCTGTTCCTGCTGAAGCCGAAATCGAAGGGGTGAGCGGGGGGCGTCCTGGCGGAAGGCTCGTCAACGGCGCGACGCCGGGGCGGCGAGCCGTCGCGGCGCGCTACACTGCGTCATGCCCGCTGCACACGGAGCGGCTACAACTGGACCGGCGAGGCCGTCTACAACCCCTTCGACGTGCTGCTGCTGTTCAAGGAGCGCAAGTTCCGCGCCTGGTGGTTCGAGACGGCCACGCCGACCTTCCTCGTGGATGTTCTCACCGAGCGCCATACCTGGCTGCCGCAGCTCGGCCAGTTAGAGGCAGACGCGGCCATGCTCTCGGCCTTCGACGTGGGCCACATCAGCACTGAAGCCCTGCTGTGGCAGACCGGCTATCTGACCATCGAGCGCGAAGAAGAGGTGTTCGGCGAGTACCGCTACCGGCTGCGCTACCCCAACCGCGAGGTCTACCAGAGCCTGAGCAACAGCCTGCTCAAGGCGTGGACCGCCGACGGCCAAGCCGTGCTTCGCCATAAGCAGCGCCTGGGCGAGCTGCTGCTGGCCAACGATTTCGCCGGCATGGAGGCGCTGTTCACCGCCTTCTTCGCCAGCATCCCCCACGACTGGTATCGCAACAATCCGATCGCGAACTACGAGGGCTACTATGCCAGCGTCTTCTACGCCTACTTCGCGAGCCTGGGCCTGGACCTGACCCCGGAGGAGTCCAGCAACGCAGCGCGCCTGGACATGGTTCTGCGCTTCAACGGGCATGTCTACCTGTTCGAGTTCAAGGTCGTCGAGCTGGCCGCCGACGGCGGCGCGCTGGTCCAGCTGAAGGAACGCGGCTATGGCGACCGCTACCGCGGCGGCGGCCAGCCGATCCACCTCATCGGCGTCGAATTCAGCCGCGAGACGCGAAGCGTCGTGGGCTTCGAGGCGGAGACCCCGGCGCGGAATGGCTAGGACTGCTCGATACGAGCGCAAGTCCACTGCGGGTGCGGCCAAAAAAAAGCGGGGCATCCCGCCCCGCAGCGAACTCGCCGAATCCTTGGCCT
>Ga0316576_10000983_pt1 | contig 14629 bp, 8 predicted proteins | sample S0NA_FD_203075 | JGI IMG/M metagenome (GOLD analysis project Ga0316576, IMG submission 203075) | Rhizosphere microbial communities from salt marsh grasses in Alabama, United States - S0-2_050615r3r5 | ecosystem: Host-associated > Plants > Roots > Rhizosphere | place: USA: Alabama | collected... | reverse complement strand
GGACCCGCTGAAGTTCGCCGCGCAGCGAGGGCGTCACATGATCGACGATCCCCTCGCCATCCCCAGCAAGACCATCAACTACGCCAAGTACGACGTTCCCCGACTCCTGAACTCGCTCCTCGACGCCCTCCACTGGGAGCAGTCGGTGCTCGAGCGGCTGGTCGCGAAGGTCATGGCCGTGCCCGCCCAGCGGCTGCTGCGCTCGCGACGGGTCACGTTCCTGGCTTCCGACGAGAACTCCGGGGGCCGCGCTCGCATGGTGCGCGGCACGTACCAGAGCCCGATCCTGGTGCAGTGGCGTCCGTCGGACAGCCGGTCCCGCAGCCTCGACGTCACCGTCGTCAGGCTGCGCTAGCGCTCCTCGGCCCAGACGGGGGCCTCGCGCCAGATGCGGGCGCGCCAGTCCCGGAGCCACGGCCAGAGGGTCCGCTCACCGAGATCGACCTCGGCCATGACGATCTCGGGGTCCTCGCGGGCGTCGGCGATGCGCTGCCCCCGGCGGTCGAAGATGCCGGTGCGGAAATCGTAGCCGCTGGCCACGATGTACACCTGGTTCTCCATGGCTCGGGCACTCACCAGCGCCTCCTCCCCTCCCCAGATCGGGAGGAAGATGACCTCGGCCCCCCGGGCGGCGAGCGCCCGAGCCACCTCGGGGTAGCTGGAGTCCCAGCAGATCATGATGCCCACGCGTCCGAAGTCGGTCTCGAATACCGGGGTGTCGGCGCCCGGAGTGAGCCCCCCCTCGATCTCCTCGTCGGGCAGGCTCATCTTGCGGTAGCGCCCCGCGAGCTTCCCGTCGCGACCGACGAGCACCGCGGTGTTGTAGACCCTGGTGCCCTCGCGCTCGTACACCCCGGCCACGACCCACACCTGGTGACGCCGGGCCAGCTTCCCGAGGAAGGTGGTGGTCGGCCCGGGGACGGGCTCGGCCGCTCCCGCGTAGGTGAAGCCGTTGCCGACCACGGTGATCCCCTCCGGCAGCACCACGACGTCCGCCCCCCGCTCGGCGGCCTGCTCGACCAGCCCGCCGAAGACCTGCCGGTTCTCCGCCGGCGATCTCGTCTCCTTCGGCTGGTGGTTCACCGCCGCGAGGCGGACTCGTCGAGGCTCGGGAGGGTCGGCCTCGCGCAGGGCCACGTCCCGCCAGAGCACCTCACCCTCCGCCGCCCAGCGGAGGTGGAGCTCCAGGCGGGCGCGGGTCGCCTCCTCCGGCGCTCGGTACACGCCCGAGACCACCGTCCACCCGCTCTCGTCCGGCGTGCCGGTCGCGGCCGGGTACTCCATCGCCCGCCGCGAGCGGTCCGACCCGTCGATCCAGACGACGCGCGCGAGCACGCTGCGCTCGGGGTTCCCGACGCGGAGAGTGCGGTACGCGGCCTGGAACGCGTAGACCCGGTCGGGGTCGACCGGCACCTCGCGCACCCACCGACCATCGACGGCCGCGTCCCCCTTTCCGCCGAGCCCGAGCAGGAGCCGCCCCCCCGCGTCGCGCTCCGTCCAGGAGCGGGGCGCGATCTCGTCCCGCACGGCGTACGCCGTCCAGCCCTCCTCGTCGGCACCAGCGGGACCGGCGCCGAGCCCGGCGAGGACGGTCAGGAAGGCCAGGACGAGGCGTGGCATGGTGCCTCCGGTGGTGGCCGCCGGTCTAGCGCGGCTCCGGGCCGACCCCGCGTTTCTCCTGGAAGGACGTGGGCTGCCCGCTCCCCCCGCCCCCCTCCATGTGGATGTGACCCTCGAAGTGGCAGCCGTCGGCGAGGGCCACCGACCCCGCGGTGATGTCGCCTTCCACCCGGGCGGTGGCGCGCACCTCGAGCTTGCCCCGGACGATGAGGGGCCCCTTCAGCTCACCCTCGACGACCGCGTCGCCGGCGGTGACCGGGCCCACCACTCGGGCGGTGCGGTGCAGGTGACACAGTCCCTCGACGCTGATCGATCCTTCGACCCTCCCGGCCAGCTCCAGGGTCTGGGCCCCGACCAGGTCGCCCTCGAGGCGGATGCCGGCGGTGATCGATGTCATCGGACTGCGGTCGATGTCGGTGAAGCGGCGGGAGGGAGCGGCCTCAGGGGAAGGTGGTGTCTGAGCCATGGCTCAGATGATACCGGAGGCTCGCCGGATTCAGGAGCCGCTCCGCGGTCCCCCCGCCCGCCGACGCGGAGGCTTCCTCGACGCGGATCAGGGTTGCTCTTGCCGGCTGAGGTAGCCGAGGGCCCGGAGCTGCTCCAGCGTGCTGTCCTCCAGCTCCACGGCGTTCGTCGACGGAGGCGGCAGAAGGCCCCACCACTCCTCCACCGCCTGGCGGAGCTCCTCGACCCGGCGGGCCTCGGCCGGCGCGACATCCCGGGTCTCGAGGGGGTCGGCTTCGAGGTTGAAGAGGCGGACGCCGTCGAGCTTCCACGGACGCCGGCGATACGACACGCTGGGCGGGGTCGCGTCGAGCTCGGAGAGGGCCGGCCGGTCCTCGGAAGCAGAGCCCGGGGACCAGAGGGACCGGAGGCTCACCCCCTGGAAGGTCTCGGGGATTGGCACCCCCGCGAGATCGAGAATCGTGGGGGCGATGTCGAGGCTCCGCACGCTCGAAGACACCCGAGTGCCGGCGTGGGCGTTCCCCGGGAGCTTGACGATCAGGGGAACCCGGAGCAGCTCCTCGTACAGCGTGTGGCCGTGCCAGCCCACCGACCCGTGCTCCCCGAACTCCTCTCCGTGGTCGGAGGTGAGCACGATCAGAGCGTCTTCGAGGAAGTGCTGCCGGCGAAGGAACCGGTGGAGACGCCGAAAGCCGTCGTCGGTCGAACGCAGGTCGGTGTCGTACGCGTTGACGATGTGCCGCAGGTCCCGCTCGTCGATCGCCCGCGACCCGGAGTTGATCTCCTTGAGGAGCTCGACGGAGATGATCGGCGGCAGCGGGCCGTCGTAGTCACTCTCGAAGCCGGGCAGACCGCGGGCGACGTAGGGGTGGTGCGGCTCGTAGGTGTGGAGGAAGAGGAAGACCCGCTCCCCCCGATTCGCCCTCAGCCACTCGATCCCCAGGCCCGCCGTCTCGCGGAAGTTCTGGTTGAGCTCCGTCTCCTCGTACACCTGGAAGCCGCGGCCGAGTCCGAATCGGCGATCCAGCTGCCCCCCGCCGGTGAAAGCCACGGTCCGGTATCCGGCCGCGCGGAGCTGCCCGGCCAGGGTGGGCACGTCGGCCCCGAGGGCGTGACGCGCCGAGAACGAGGCGCCGTGGTGTCGCGGGATGCGCGACGTCAGGATCGACGCGTGCGAGGACAACGTCGCGCTCGCCTGGGCCACCGCGTCCTCGAAGACCACCGCGCTCGCGGCGAAGCGGTCGATGGCCGGCGAGGTCGGGCGATCGTATCCGTAGGTCCCCAGGTGGTCGGGTCGCACGGTGTCGAGCGAGATGAGGATGATGCGTTGGGGGCCCGTGCCCTCGTCCGGGACCGGGGGCGCGCCGCCGCGGCAGCCCGCCGAGAGGGCTCCGGCGAGCGCGAGGGGGAGCAGGGGGGGGACGTGGGATGCCATGAGGTGTCCTGGAGGCTCTGGGCGGCAGGGCTGACCATTCATACCAGCACGCCCGGGTGGGGGCAACCCCGCCGAGGAGATCGCCCGGCGGGCGCGATCTTCCGGTAGGATGGCCGGAATGCCCGCGCGCCCCGCCCCAAGGGGCCCGACGCGAGGAGGCCGAGAACCCGATGCAGATCCTCGAACGAGTCGTGAACGCCCTCAGCTACTCCATCTGGGGCTTCGGCATCCCCATCGGGGGCGAGACCGTGCCCCTGGTGGTCATCGCCCTCCTGGGCACCGGGCTCTTCATGACCCTGAGGCTGGGCTTCATCCAGGTGCGCCGGCTCGGCCACGGCTTCGCCGTGACCTCCGGGAAGTACGACGACCCCAACGAGCCCGGGGACGTCTCCCACTTCCAGGCGCTCACCACCGCGCTCAGCGCGACCGTCGGAATCGGCAACATCGCCGGGGTGGCCATCGCCATCCACTGGGGGGGACCGGGCGCGCTGTTCTGGATGTGGGTGACCGCGGCCCTGGGGATGGCGGTCAAGTACTCCGAGGTCACCCTCGCCCAGCGCTACCGCGACGTGACCACCGACCACGACCCGCGCAAGTGGGAGGGCTCGGTGTCGGGCGGACCCATGTACTACATCGAGCGTGGGCTTGGCCCCTTCTTCAAGCCCCTGGCCGTCTTCTTCGCCGGGGCTCTCGGCCTCACCGCCTTCCTGACCGGCAACGCGGTCCAGGCCAACACCGTCGCCGACACGCTGCAGACGACCTTCGGGGTGCCCCCGTGGATCACCGGCCTCGCCGCCGCCTCGGTCGTGGCCCTCGTCATCATCGGCGGCATCACTCGCATCGGACAGGTGACCGCGGTCCTGGCCCCCCTGATGGCCGCCATCTACGTGCTCGGGGCCGTGGTAATCCTGCTCCTGAACATCGGGGAGCTGGTCCCGAGTCTCCAGCTGATCTTCAAGGAAGCCTTCCAGCCCACCGCCGGGGTCGCGGGAACCGGAGCGGGCGTGTTCATGACCACGATGCTCTGGGGCGTCAAGCGGGGTCTCTTCTCCAACGAGGCGGGGCAGGGCTCGGCCCCCATCGCCCACGCCGCGGCCAAGACCGACGAGCCGGTCTCCGAGGGCGTGGTGGCCCTCGTCGAGCCCTTCGTCGACACCCTGGTGATCTGTACCATGACCGGGCTCGTCATCATCGCGACCGGGGCGTGGCAGGACCGCGTCCCCACCGAGATCTCCTTCCTGGGGGGCGACTCCTCCTACGTGGAGATCCAGGACCACGGCGGATACGCCGCGACGGCCGAGGTGCCGGCCGAGATCCGCGTCGAGGACGGCTTGGTCGGTTCCGGGTCGAACGGGGTGCGCCTCGCCTGGCACGAGGTCCCGGTGGAGCGGCTGTTCGTGGACGCGGCCCAGACCCGGTCCTTCACCGGGGTGATCCTCCCCGCCGACAACCAGGCCCGGGGTGACGATGGCGCCACCCACGCCACGCTGTTCGGGGATGCCGTCGAGAACGGGGCGCCGCTGACGATGGTGGCCTTCCGCAAGGGCCTGGGTGCCCTCGGCCCGATCATCGTGCTCCTCTCGGTTCTCCTGTTCGCGGTCTCGACCGCGATCTCGTGGAGCTACTACGGTGATCGTTGCGCCAACTACCTCTTCGGGCCACGGGCGATCCGACCCTACAAGGCGGCCTTCATCACCGCCCACTTCCTCGGGGCGGTGGTGTCGCTCTCGGTGGCGTGGACCCTGGGCGACGTGTTCCTGGGGATCGTGATCCTCCCCAACCTGCTCGGGCTCCTGCTGCTGTCGGGCCAGGTGAAGGAGATGACCGACAGCTACTTCGCGCGCAAGCCCTGGATCGAGAACGCCGAGGTCGCGCGCCGCGCCCGGGAGGCACGGAAGGCCGGACACCACAAGCCCCCGGTCAGCTGAGTCACCCACTCAGGCGAGGGCACGGTAGAGCCGCTCCTTGAAGCGGGCCACGTCGATCTCCCAGCAGACCGTCACGTGGGGGTCGCTTCCGGTGGCCTCGGTGCGCCAGCCCGCGGTGTCCCCCAGCCCACGGCGAACGGCGTCGAGCTGATCGACCACCGTCATCCCCCGAGTGAGCACGCCCTCGCACTCGACATCCACCGCGTGGCGGCTCCTCCGCGTGACGACCTCCGGGTCGAGGGCGACGGCCATGGCCACCGGGTCGGGCAGGGCGATCCCGGGCTCGCCGTAGGAGTCGCGGTTCGCCTCGAGGGCCCTGGCGTTGCAGCCGAGAGCGAAACGCGCGAGGGGCGTGTCCAGGGCCCGGACGCGGGCGATGTCCTCGTCGTCGAGGTTGGCCGGCCCCCGGCACAGCTCCCAGCCGACCATCTCGATGGGCAGCCCGGAGCGAAAGCAGAGGCGCGCCGCCTCGGGGTCGCACCAGATGTTGTACTCCGCGGCGGGGGTCATGTTGCCCACCGTGCAGGCGGCCCCGCCCATGACGACGCACCGCCCCACCTTCTCCACGATCTCCGGGGCCTGAGCCAGGGCGAGGGCGAGGTTGGTGAGCGGACCCAGGGTGACCACCACGATCCCGGGGTGGGCGCGAATCGTCTCGACCAGGACGCTCACCGCGTGGCCCTCGGCGGCCGACGCTCGGGGCGGGGGATAGCCCTGGTCCCCCAGGCCGTCCACGCCGTGGAAGAAGGACGCGGGCCTCGGCTCGCGGAGCAGCGGGCGGGCGGCACCTTCGTGGACGGGCACCGCGGCTCCGCACAGCTCGACGGTGTATCGGGCGTTTCGGCTGCCCTTCTCCATCGCGACGTTCCCGGCCACCACGGTGATGGCCTTGACGTCCACCCCGGGCTCGCGCAGGGCCATGATCAGCGCCACCGCGTCGTCGGAGGCGGTGTCGGTGTCGACGATCATCGGAACGGGCACGGGCTCACCTCGTCATTCTCCCAGGCGGGTGGCGAGACGCTCGAGGGCGGTCACCAGGTCGGGCTTCTCGTCCAGCACCGGGGCGAGCGGGTCGTGGTCGAACACCGCCATGCGCTCGGGCAGGGACTTGATCGTGAAGTCACGGAGATCGAGCGTCTCGTCGACCTCGTCCCAGAGCAGGGGGGCGGAGGCCAGCGCCCCGGGCACCGGGCGCGCCGTGAAGGGCGCCGCCAGCAGCTTGCCGTGCCCGTTCTGGAGGTAGTCCAGGTACACCCGCCCCCCTCGGGAGCCCGGGAGGCGCGCGGTGGTGGCGATGTCGGGGAGGCGCCCGGCCACGACCCGGGCCAGCAGCTCCCCGAGCTGCCGGCATTGCTCGAAGGTGCACTGCCCACCGAGGGGAATGAGCACGTGGAGCCCGGTCGAGCCCGAGGTCTTCGGGTGGGCGGGCAGACCGATCTCCTCGGCCAGATCGCGGATGGCCCGGGCGACACGCACGACGTGGGCGAAGGGCGCCGTCTTGGGGTCGAGGTCGAGGATGCACCAGTCAGGGCGAGCGAGGGTCTGGACGCGGCTGGCCCAGACGTGCAGCAGGATCGTCCCGAGGTTGATGATGTAGAGGAGCGTCTCCACGTCGTCGGCCACGAAGTAGTCGATCTCGCGCTCCGCGCTCTCGCTCCAGACCCGCTCCAGGCGGACCCAGCCCGGGGAGAAGCTGGGCGCGTCCTTCTGGAAGAAGCTCTTCCCGGTGATGCCGTCGGGGTGGCGGGTCATGACCAGTGGCCGGTCCTTCAGGTAGGGCAGCAGCCAGGGCGAGATGGCCCGGTAGTACTCGATGAGGTCCCCCTTGGTGTGCCCCTCCTCGGGCCAGAACACCTTGTCGAGGTTGGAGAAGGGGACCTTCTTCTCCACCGGCGCTTCGGCCAAGAGATCCGAAATCCCGGGGCCGGCGGTCTCGGCGGGAGGAGCGGGTGTGGTGGCGCCCGGTCTCGGGAGCACACACTCATCCAGGGGCTTGTCGTCGCGGAGCCGCAGGAACACAGGCTGGCGCAGGAGGCCCTCGGCGGTCCAGGTCAGGTAGCGCACCTCGGCCACGTGGCGCGGCTCGACCCAGACGTGTCCCCGGTCGGTCGGGATCGGGCCCGAGCACACCGGCGCGTCACGCCGGTCGACCTCCAGCAGGGCGCGCAGATCGACGAGCTGCTTCTCGCCGAAGCCGCTGCCGGCCCGGCCGCGGTACACCAGGTCGTCGCCGTCGAAGGCGGCGAGGTGAAGGGCGCCGAAGCCGGTGCGGTCGCCCTGGGGCTCGGTGAAGCCCACGACCACGAAGTCGTCCGTGCGCTCGGCCCGCAGCTTGAGCCAGTGAGGCGACCGGCCCCCGCGGTACGGGGCGTCGGCGCGCTTGGCGAGGAGCCCCTCGAGGCGGAGGCGCGTGACCTCGGCGTAGAACGCCTCGCCCTGCTCCGCGATGTGGTCGAGGAAGCGGATCGGCCCCGCCGCGGGAAGCAGCTTCTGCACGAGACGCTTGCGCTCGGCCAGGGGCAGGGGCCGCACGTCGAAGCCCTCGAACGCCAGGAGGTCGAAGACGTAGAGGGTGGCCGGGAGCTCGAGGGTGGCCCGCTGGATGTCGATGGTCCTCCTCTGCTGGGCCCGCCGCTGCAGGCGCTGGAAGCTGGGCCGCGACTCCTCGTCGAGGACCACCAGCTCGCCGTCGAGGACGAGGTCGCCGAACGGCAGGGCTCTCAGCGCGCGGGCCACGTCCGGGTAGAGGGAGGTGGCGTCGCTCCCGCGGCGGTATCTCAGGCGGGCCTCCTCGCCCTCCCTCTCGGCCAGGACCCGGTACCCGTCGTACTTGAGCTCGAAGAGCCAGTCGGGGTCGGTGAAGGCCTTCTCCGCGGTCTCCGCGAGCATCAGGCTCACGCCGGCCGCACGGACCACCTGCCGGGGTGCGCCGAGGCGCCCGAGCTCAGCGCGCACCTCGGCCGCGCGCTGGCTGCCGCTCTTGATCTCCTCGAGAGTGAGCCCGGAGTAGATGGACTCCGGAGGCAGGGTGCGGGAGTCGCTGGCCCAGCCGTCGTTCCGCTTGACGAGCATCCATTCCTTCGTCTCCTCGCCCCTCCTCTTCGACGTGCGGAAGAGGTGCCAGGCCCCGCGGAGCTTGTACCCCCGGAGCTCGAAGGTGAGCTTGCCTCGCGGGAGGGTCTCCTCGGGGTCCTCGAGGGGCACCCACAACCCCTTGTCCCAGACGATGACCTCGCCCGCTCCGTAGTTGCCCTCGGGGATCACTCCCTCGAACTCGGCGTACTCGACGGGGTGATCCTCCACCTGGACAGCGAGCCGCTTGTCGGCGGGGTTGAGCGAGGGGCCCATGGGCACCGCCCACGAGCGGAGCACCCCGCCGAGCTCGACGCGGAAGTCGTAGTGCAGTCGCCGGGCCGCGTGCTTCTGGACGCAGAACAGACGTGGACGGGCCCACGCGGGCGCCTCCTCGGAGGGAGACACCTCCACCGTGTCGGCCTCGGCGGCACCGCCGAAGGGCTCGGGAGTGCTCCCGGCGGAGCGCTTGTCCCGGTATCTCTTCAGCCGCTCGGAGGGCGCGCCGTCACCGTCTCGCTCGGGCTCGTCGGGCATGTCCTTCCGTGATGGTAATACGCGCGGCGGCTGACGCTCCGGCGGAGGTCGCGACTATACTCCGAGCATGACGCTGCCGGGCCTGAGCTTCACGGAGGAGGAGCGGGCCTTCCTCCAGCAGCGGGTGGCGCTGTTCTGGAAAGTCGTGTTCCTGATCGCCCTGATCCCCGACGCGATCGTCTTTCTCCTCGACCCGGCGGGGACGCTCTTCAAGTCGGGCGTCATCATGGACCGCCTCTCGACGCTGTTCTTCGGTCTGCTGTGGCTGGTCTGCCGGAGAGGCCGACGTCCGGCCTGGCTGGTCCTGGCGCTCGAGTGGGTCGGGCTGGGTGCCGTCTCCCTGGTGGTGGCCCTGACCGGTCGCTACCTCACCACCGAGGCCATCGCCTACTTCGCCGCCCAGACGCCGGGCACGGTGCCGGGCCCGGGCCTCGAGAGGGCGGCCGACGGCTACATGTCCATCATGTGCATAACCGGCGGCGGGCTGCTCTTCGCGCTCCGGGCCGCCCTCATTCCCTCGCCCCCTTCGCGCACGTTGGCCCTGAACCTTCTCCTCGGCCTTCCCTACGTCCTGGTCCCCTGGTTCTTCGGCCCGGCCTCCGACGGTGCCCCGCCGCTGCGCACCGCCGACTACCCGGTCGTGGGCACCGTGACCTATGCCATCTGGTGGGCGATCATCTCCGTGGGCACCACCGTCATCTCCCACGTGGTGTTCGGCCTGCGGGCGGAGGTCCGTCGGGCCCGCCAGCTGGGTCAATACACCCTGGAGGGAAAGCTCGGCGAGGGCGGAATGGGCGTCGTCTACCGCGCGCGGCACGGGATGATGCGCCGGCCGACCGCGGTCAAGCTCCTCAAGCCGGAGCACACCGCGGAGACAGACCTGAAGCGCTTCGAGCGCGAGGTTCAGCTCACCGCGCGGCTCACCCACCCCCACACGATCACGATCTACGACTACGGCCGGACACCCCAGGGCGTCTTCTACTACGCCATGGAGCTACTCGACGGGGCGGCCCTCGATCGAGTGGTCTCGCTCTGCGGGCCTCTGTCCGAGGCCCGGGTGGTCTCCCTGCTGTACAGCGTGGCCGGGGCCCTGGCCGAGGCCCACGACGTGGGCCTCATCCACCGGGACATCAAGCCCGCCAACGTCATCCTCTGCCGGCAGGGGGGGATGGACGACTTCCCCAAGGTGGTGGACTTCGGGCTGGTCAAGGACCTGGAGCACGCCGGGGGGGCGGGCCTCACGAGGGCCGACGTGGTGGCTGGAACGCCCCTGTACCTCGCCCCCGAGGCGGTCAGCGCCCCGGAGACCGTGGGCCCCCCCGCCGACCTGTATTCCCTCGGCGCCGTCGGCTACTTCGCGCTCACCGGCACGAACGTGTTCGGGGGGAGAACGCTCGTCGAGGTGTGCTCCCACCACCTCCACACGCCGCCCGAGCCTCCGTCGATTCGCCTCGGCCGCCCCGTCGACCCCGAGCTGGAGTCCCTGATCCTCGACTGCCTGGCCAAGGACCCCCTCCAGCGACCGGCGGGGGCTCACGCGCTGCGACGTCGCCTGGAACGCTGCGTGGCCTTCGGCGAGTGGACGCACGAAGACGCCCACGTCTGGTGGAAGGAGCACGGCCCGGACCTGTCCACCGCCTCCCAGGCCCTCGAGGACACCGACCTGACCCTCACCCGGCAGGGCAGCGACCCGCGAGCGAACGGGTGAGCTCTGCCGCGCCGGCGCCACGCCCGGTGGTCCTGTGGGTCCTGGCCCACCCCGGGGACCCGAGCCTCGACGCACTGGATCCGGCCCCCGAGGGGGTCAAGGTCGTGGCCGGCGCGGAGCCGACGGACTTCGACGGCGCGCCGCACCCCGACGTCGTCTTCGATTGCTTCTCGGGACCGGCCCGGGTCGCCGGCGTGGTGGCCCGGGTGCCGGACCTGGAGTGGTTCCACTCGCGCTCGGCGGGGCTCGAGGGCGTGCTGGTGCCCGATCTCCGGGCCAGCCCCGCCGTCGTGACCAACGGGCGGGGGGCCTTCAGCCATTCCCTGGCCGAGTTCGTCCTCGCCGCGCTGCTCTTCTTCGTCAAGGACTTCCGACGCCTGGTGAGGAGGCAGCGGGAGGGCGCCTGGGATCCCTTCGACATGGAGATGCTGCACGGGCGCACCCTGGGCATCGTCGGCTACGGCGACATCGGCCAGGCCACCGCGGCGCTCGCGCGGCCCCTGGGAATGAAGGTCCTCGCCCTGCGGCGGCGGCCGGAGCTCTCGGCGGACGATCCCCTGGTGGAGGAGGTGCTGCCGGCGGAGCGACTCCGCGAGCTGATGGCCCGCTCCGACGACGTCCTCGTGGCCGCCCCCCTCACTCCCGAGACCCGCGGCCTCGTCGACGCCGGGGCCCTCGCCGCCATGAGGCCCACCGCCGCCCTGGTCAACGTCGGCCGCGGGCCGGTGGTCGACGAGGCGGCCCTCGTCGACGCTCTCGAGCGGGGGCGCATCCGCGGCGCCGCCCTCGACGTCTTCGAGACCGAGCCCCTCCCGGGGGGACACCCCTTCTGGCGTCTCCCCAACGTGCTCCTCTCGCCCCACTGCGCCGACCACGTGCCCGGCTGGATCGAGGACGGCACCCGGGTGTTCCTGAAGAACCTCGAACGCTTCCAGCGGGGCGAGCCCCTCCGCAACGTCGTCGACAAGTCCCGGGGTTACTGAGCAGGACAACCGGCTCGGGCGGGCACCGCGAGTCACGGAAGCGGTTAAGATCGCGTCCCGATGCGTGAGTACCGCGTCGTCCCGCCGGTGCCGGGCCCGGAGGCCACCCGCCTCGCCCGCGAGCTGTACGGCCTCGAGGCCGAGGCCCGCGGTCTGCCCGGGGAGTACGACGCGAACTTCCACCTGACCACGGGCGAAGGCTCGGGCTTCGTCCTGAAGGTGATGCACCCCGAGCGGGACCGGGGGCTCATCGACCTCCAGTGCGCGGCGCTCCAGCACCTGGCGGAGCGCGCGCCCCAGCTGAGGCTGCCTCGTGTCCAGAGCACTCGGGAAGGTGACGCGCTCACGGTCGCCGAGGCCGGGGGCGTACCCCGGATCGTCTGGATGCTGACGTACGTGCCCGGGACCGTCCTGGCGAAGGCCCGGCCCCACTCACCCGAGCTGCTCGAGAGCCTGGGCCGGCTGCTGGGCGTGATGGACGCGGCCCTCGAGGGGTTCGCGCACCCGGCGGCGGACCGGGAGCTGAAGTGGGACCTCGCCCGGGCGGGATGGATCCGCGACCACCTCCACCAGATCGGCGACCCGGGGCGGCGCGCCCTGGTGGAGCGGTTCCTCGCCCTCCACGAGGACGAGGTCGTCCCGGCGCTGCCCCGTCTCCGGCGCAGTGTCATCCACGGGGATGCCAACGACCACAACGTGATCGCCGGCGATGCTCGCGCCTGGCCGCGGGAGATCGTGAGCGTGGTCGACTTCGGCGACATGCACCGTGGGCTCGTGGTCGCCGAGCCCGCGGTCGCCGCCGCCTACGCCATGATGGCGGAGCCCGACCCGGTCGCGGCCGCCGCCCGGGTGATCGCCGGGTATCACCAGGCCCATCCGCTCGACGAGAGCGAGATCGCGCTCCTGTACGCGCTCATCGGCACACGTCTCGCCGTGAGCGTGACCAACTCCGCTCACGCCAAGGACCTCAAGCCCGACGACCCGTACGTCACCATCAGCGAGGCGCCGGCGTGGGACGCCCTGGAGCGTCTCGCCGCGGCGCACCCGCGGCTCGCTCACTCCCGCTTCCGCGAGGCCTGCGGCCTGCAGGCGGTTCCCGCGGGGGCGGTGGTCGAGAGCTGGTTAGGCGCCCAGCGTGACACCGCGGCCCCGGTGCTGGACGTGGACCTGCGGACGGCCCCGAGCCTCGTCTTCGACCTGGGGGTGGGCAGCCGGCTCCTCGGCGCCGATCCCGGGAACCTGGAGGAGGAGGCTCTCACCGAGCGCCTCTTCGGCGACATGAGAGCGGCCGGGGTCGAGGTCGGGGTCGGGCGCTACGACGAGGCCCGGGGGATCTATCTCTCCGGGCTCTTCGGCGCGGGGGACCGCCCCACCGACGAACGCCGCACCGTCCACCTCGGCATCGACCTCTTCGTAGAGGCGGGCGCCGCCATCCACGCCCCCCTCGCGGGGATCGTCCACACGCTGGCCCACAACACCGCGCCCCAGGACTACGGGCCCCTGGTGATCCTGCGACACGAGACCGACGCCGGCGCGCCGTTCTTCACCCTGTACGGCCACCTGACCGAGGACACCCTCGACGGGCTCACCGTGGGCCAGGAGGTCGCGCGCGGTCAGACCATCGCCCGCGTGGGAGCGCCCCCGACGAACGGAGGGTGGACGCCGCACCTCCACTTTCAGGTCATCCTCGACCTGCTGGACAGGGACGCCGACTTCCCCGGCGTGGCCCCGGCCAGCGAGCGGGGCGTGTGGACGGCATTCTCTCCCGACCCCAACGCCCTCCTGGGTATTCCGGCCGAGCGGTTCCCGGCCTCGGAGCCACTCCCCCAGGACACACTCGCCGCCCGCAACCGCCGGCTCGTCCCCAGCCTCCGCGTCTCGTACCGTCGCCCGCTGAAGATCGTGCGCGGCTGGAAGCAGTACCTGTACGACGAGACGGGACGGGCCTTCCTGGACTGCTACAACAACGTCCCCCTGGTCGGACACAGCCATCCCCGGGTGGTGCGCGCGGCGCAGGAGCAGCTGGCGCTCTTGAACACCAACACGCGCTATCTCCACGACAACGTCGTGCGCTACGCCGAGCGGCTCGCCGCGCTGCTGCCCGAGCCCCTGAGTGTGTGCGCTCTGCTGAACTCGGGAAGCGAGGCCAACGAGCTGGCCCTGCGCCTGGCCCGGGCCCACACCGGCCACGAAGACGTGATCGTCCTGGAGCACGCCTACCACGGCCACACGACGACCCTGGTCGACGTGAGCCCCTACAAGTTCGACGGCCCGGGCGGGGGGGGCCGCCGTCCCTGGGTCCACGTGGCGCCTCTCCCCGACGACTATCGGGGTCCCCACCGGCGCACGGATCCCGACGCCGGGGTGATGTACGCGCGGCACGTGGGCCAGATCGTGGCCCGGCTGCAGCTCGAGGGGCGGGGACTGGCCGCGTTCCTGGCCGAGACCCTGCCGAGCGTGGCCGGCCAGATCGTCCTCCCCCGCGAGTACCTCAGGGAAGCGTACCGGCACGTGCGCGGGGCGGGTGGGGTGTGCATCGCGGACGAGGTCCAGTCCGGCTTCGGTCGCCTGGGCACCCACCGCTGGGGCTTCGAAGCCCAGGACGTCGTCCCCGACGTCGTGGTCCTCGGCAAGCCCATCGGAAACGCCTTCCCCCTCGCCGCGGTGGTGACCACGCCGGAGATCGCCGCCTCGTTCGACAACGGCATGGAGTTCTTCAGCACGTTCGGGGGCAACCCGGTGGCGGCCGCGGCGGGGCTCGCGGTGCTCGACGTCCTCGAGGACGAGGGCCTGCTCGAGAACGCCCGCCGCGTGGGGGCCCACCTGATCGCGGAGCTGCGTGGGCTCCAGGAGAGGCATCCCCTGATCGGGGACGTGCGGG
>Ga0316576_10000982_pt1 | contig 14643 bp, 11 predicted proteins | sample S0NA_FD_203075 | JGI IMG/M metagenome (GOLD analysis project Ga0316576, IMG submission 203075) | Rhizosphere microbial communities from salt marsh grasses in Alabama, United States - S0-2_050615r3r5 | ecosystem: Host-associated > Plants > Roots > Rhizosphere | place: USA: Alabama | collected... | reverse complement strand
CCATCGCCAAGCTGGGTACCCGGCTGAACCACCTCAGCACGGTGGACGAGATCGGTGCTGCCATCTGCGTGGAACTGCGGCAGCTCATCGACTATCACAATGTGCGCGTCTACCGCGTGGAGGGCGAGGAGGTGGTGCCGGTCGCCTGGCGTGGGGAGCTCAGCGCGTACACCGGTGAGGTCGGGGAGCAGTTGCGGCTACGCGTGGGTGAGGGCATCACCGGCTGGGTGGCCAAGCATGGCGTGGCGCAGTATCTGCCGGATGCAGCGCGTGACCCGCGTGGATCGCAGGTGCCGGGCACCGAGGAAGACCTGCCCGAGTCGATGCTTGTCGCGCCCATGACCTACGAGGACGAGACGATCGGCGTCATCGTCCTCTCCAAGCTCGGACTGGATCGCTTCGCACCCGACGACCTGCGCTACCTGAGCATCTACGCTGCCATCGCAGCGCAGGCGATGGTCAACGCCGACATCAGCGAACGGCTGCAGGCGCAGGCACGCACGCTCGACCGCCAGCTGCGCAGCCAGGCGGAGCTGCTGCGGGTGACCGAGCGCATCCTGACCAACCTGGACCCCGCGGCCGTGGTGGCCGAGATCGCGGACAGCCTCGCCGGGCTGATCCCGGTGGACACGCTCGGCATCTACGTGCATGAACCGGCCCAGCGCCGCCTGAGCCCGCTGCTGGCACGTGGCGTGGGCGCCGCCGAGTTCATGGACCGTCGCCTGCCCGACTCGGGTGCGGTCGTCTCCGAGGTGCTGGCCACCGGCGAGGCTCGCAGCGTCAGCCGTGGCGGCCGGGGCAGCCGCAGCGGCGTGAAGCCGGCGGCGCTCATCCTGGCACCACTGCGCGGCCGCCAGCGCGTGCTCGGGATCCTCCACCTCAAGCGCCTCGGTGAAGGCGCCGTCTTCGACCCCCGGGAGCTGGACCTGGTGCGGCTGTTCGCGGCCCACGTCTCGATCGCGCTGCAGAACGCGCTGGTCCACCGGGTCGTCGAACTGCGCGCACAGACCGACGCGCTGACCGGGCTGCGCAACCATGGCACCTTCCGCGACGACCTGCTCCTGGCGGTGGAGCGAGGCCAGCCGTTCGCGCTGCTGATGCTCGACCTCGATGACTTCAAGTCGTTCAACGACCGCCAGGGCCACGAGGCCGGCAACGCCCGCCTGAAGGCCATCGCGGCCGCCATCGGCCGGGCCTGCCGCGACACCGATCGCGTCTATCGCTACGGCGGCGACGAGTTCTGCCTGATCTTGCCGCGGACCGCGCAGACCGCTGCCCTCGAGGTGGCAGAGCGCGTTCGCGACGCCATCCGCGCGGTGGGCGACGTCGGGCGGGCGGGCACCGTCATGCGCTGCTCCGTCGGCGTGGCCGTCTACCCCGGGGATGCCAGCGATCGCGAGAGCCTGCTGCTCGCAGCCGATCGCGCCCTCTACGCCGCCAAGCGCGCCGGTCGCGACCAGGTCTGCACCGCGGCCGACGGGTTGGCGCTGGCAGCCGAGTTCGTCCCGCCACGAACGCCCGTCGACGAGACCGGTCCGCCACTGTCGGACGCCGCCACCATGGCGACGGCCACGATCCCCGCAGCCGGGCCCATCAACGACGCGGTGGGGCGGGTCGCGGCCTCGGAGGCTGCGCTGCTGGTGGAGGCGCCGGTCGTACCACCACGATGACCGTGTCGAGTGTGATGCCGTAACGCTCCGCGGCCGATCCCTGGTGGACCGAGAACGCCACCCGCCCGTACGAGTCGGCCGTCAGGAGCGGCTCCCCCTGTGGCACGTCACCGAAGGTGCGCGCCCAGGTTGCCGTCACCTCGCGGCCGCGCGAGCCATCGCCGAGGCGCAGCAGGACGGGCTCACCGAGGCGCAGGCGGGGCAGCGCAGCGAGCAGGTCGTCGGCGAGGGCTGAGAGCTTGACGTTGCCGAAGCTGTCGAGGTAGAGGGCGTGGCTGCGAAGCCAGCCCGGCCCGATCTCTGGGCGAGGCCACTCCAGGTCGAGCAGGAGCCGTGGATCGACGGCACGGCCGAGCTCCTCGATGGCGACGCCGTCTGCCAGGTGTGCCGCCGCCGGCGCGAACACATCGCGCCCGTGGAACGAGCTCGAGACGTCGGGCAGCGCATAGCGCGAGTTCTCCAGCAGGTGCACCTGGGTGATACCGCCGAGGCGGGCGGCGGCAGGCATGAGCAGGCCGTTGTCCGGACCGACGAGGTAGTCGCCGCGCAGCGTGCGCACGGCGATGCCTGCGCGGTCGGTGCCGACGCCCGGATCGACCACCGCCACGTGCGCCCCCACGGGCAGGTAGGGCACTGCGCTCCACAGCAGCAGCGCACCGTCACGGATGGCGAACTTGCGCACGTCGTGGGCCAGGTCCACGACGTGCGCGCGGGGACAGATGCCGGCCACGACCGCGCGCATGATGCCGGCCGACGGATCACGCGTGCCGAAGTCGCTGAGCAGGCTCACGAATGGCACGCTCGAGGCGCGGCCGGCGTCCGCCGCGGCTGGCGTGGTGACGGTGCGGGTATAGGTAGGCGCCATGCGACACCGATGGTACGCGGACGATGCGCGTCGTGACCGCGCTATGCTGCCGAACGGATGACCGAGCATGCTGCGGAGCCGATGACCGAGCCGGCCGTGAAGCCGATGACCGAGCCGGCCGTGGACCGCCGACTGATGCGCCTGCTGGCGGCAGGCCTGGTGGCCCTCTGGGCTGCCATCGCCATCTCCGTCGCCACCGCCTACCGGCCCGGTGGGCCGCTCGACATCGTGGTGGCGTTGGCCTGCTTCCTGCCGGTGCTGATCGCTGACGCGGGCTTCGTCTGGCCGGTGACAGGACTCAGCGCGCGCCATCGCGCCGCGCTGGTGTGGGTATGGGTGGCGGCCGTGCTCTTCGCCTTGCCGCTGCTCTACGGCGTGGCCAGCACGCTGGCGATGGACGGACCACAGAGCCTCGTGCCGTCGTTCGAGGAAGCCTACGCCGCGACCCTGGCACTGGTACCGATGGCGTTCTTCAGCGTCGTCGGGCTGGTGCACCGGCGGCGGGGCTGCCAGCCACTCGAGCGTCGCTCGAGCTGGGCCAGCGCCGGCCTGGCGATGCTGCTGACGGCCGTCGTGGGCCTCGCCTTCGTCTTCGTCGCTGTGGTCAATGACCAGTCGCTGCGGCAGGCGGAGCCGAGCGGCTCTGCCTTCGGGCCGACCGACCCTGATCTGGAGCCGCCCTTCTGTGACGAGCCCGTGGCGCTTGGGGCCAACGCGGCCATCCGCATCGAGGCCAGCTCGAGCATCGACAACGAGCCGCGAGGACGGGCCCGGCTCGACGGTCAGCGCAGCGGGCGTGACGAGAGCTGGGGTGGCTCCTGGGACGGGCCCGACGGCAGCGGCCGGCTGGCCTATGTGCGGGTGGGGCAGCGTGCCTGGCTCAACGCGTCGAGTGACGACCCCGGCGCGCCGGGCACGACCTGGCGGGAGAGCCGGCCCGACCCCTTCGGCCTGTTGGGGCCCTTCCAGCTGACGATGGATGGACCGCCGCACTCGGTCGCCGACGCCCCGCGCGGCTCCATCGTGGCCGAGGACCTCGGCCTCGGCGTCATCGACGGCGCACGTGCCCGCCACTGCCGCACGTTCATCGACGGCCCGACCGCCCTCGACACGTTCCTGCCGCTGCGCTGGCTGCTGTATGACGGCTGGCAGCCGCTCGACGACCCCATCAGCCGCTGGCGCGGCGAGCTCGACTGGTGGGTCTTCGGCGACGGCGAGATGGGACTGGCGTCGGTGGAGGTCTCGGGTTCACGCGCGGAGACCGCGTGGGACGCGGACGGCGTGCGAGTGGTGCTGCAGGCACGGCTGGAGGCGACCGATCGCAACCGACGCGTGGACCTCTCAGAACCGGCCACGCCGGGTGTGACGCCGAGGGCCGCGCTAGAGTCGGAGCCAACATGAGCACGTTCGACGAGCGCGGCGGATCCAAGTGGGATCGCGCCGCCCGCTATCTCAAGATCGCACAGGTCCTTCGAGCGCACGGCGAGGCCGGCATCTCGGCGGTCGCCCTGGCCGATCAGGTGGGCGTGTCGCGACGCACCATCTACCGCGACATCGAGGCCATGGACCTCGACGCGGGCCTGCCGATCTGGAACGAGCGTGGGAGGTTCGGCCTCGACGCCGACGCCTTCCTGCCACCGCTGGCGCTGACGCTGCACGAAGCGATGGCCTTCTTCCTCGCCTCGCGGTTGCTGACCAAGGCCACCGACGAGATGGACTCCGAGATCATCGGTGCCTTCGTGAAGCTGGCCCAGATCCTGCCGCCGGTGCTGGCAGAGCAGCTGCACGAGACGGCCGATGCCTTCGCCGACACGCCCCGCAACGACACCTTCACACGTGTCCTGCGGGGCCTGACGATCGCGCTGGCCGAGCGACGCGTCGTCGAGCTGGAGTACGAATCGGGCGTCTACGATGCCACTCGGCCGATGCGGCACGTGCGCCTGCACCCCTATGCCATCGAGCCTTCGGCCCAGACTCGCGCGCTCTACGTCATCGGCTACGACGAGGAGCGCCAGGACCGCCGGACGTTCAAGGTCGAGCGCATCCAGTCAGTCTCGCTGACGCCCGATACGTTCCCGCCACCGAGCGCATCGGTGGCCCGCGAGATGCGCGATGCCTGGGACGTCATCGGCGATGACACGCCGGTCGAGATCGTCATCCGCTTCGACCCGGCGGTCACGCAGCGAGTCCACGAGACGCGCTGGCATCCCAGCCAGGTCGAGGAGCTGGAGGACGACGGTTCGCTGCTCTGGCGCGCGTGTGTGTCGGGGGTGCTGGAGATCCGCACCTGGATCCTCAGCTGGGGGCCGGCGGCGGAGGTGCTCGAGCCGCCGGAGCTGCGCACCTGGATGGCCGAACAGCACGCCGCCGCTGCCGAGCGCTACCGCGACTAGCTAACGCGCCCACGGGCACAGCCCTTGCCCACACGACCGACGGCGGACACGGACGACCCAGCCGGGGCTCACTGACTGGCGACTCAGGCGGGGCCCATGCCGTGGGCGACTCAGCCGGCGGCTGGCCTGATCACCCATGCCCGCGACGACTCGACTGACGCGGCCGATAGTCTCCCGAGGCCGCCCGAGACTGACATGATCGCCCCCGGACGCAGCCCATGCCCCGTGCGCCTCGGATGAGGATCACCCGTGTCAGGTCAGTCACCCATGGCATGAGCTCGCTCATGGCGGGACGACATGGGCTGAGCCCGCCGCGCGACATGGGCTGAGCCCGCCGCGCGGCGTGGGCTGAGCCCGGCCACATCGGTACTGGGTCCAGGCTCTCGGCGAAGTAGCCGCGACCTGACGTCCGCGTGTCGGGCACACCGGGTGACTCCCCCGACTTGACGATGGCGAACAGCGATGCTTTACTTAACGCCGTTAACAATACAAGGCGGCCCCGGGGCCAGCAGCGGAGCAGAACGTTGAGCTCAGACCTTCATGTCGTCCTCGGTGCCGGCGGCGGCACCGGTCGTGCCCTTGTCCACGAGCTGCTGGCGCGGAAGCTGACAGTCCGCGCGGTGGTGCGACGGGCCGATGGCGACTTCGGCGCCGATGTCCAGTCGGTCGTGGCCGACCTGACCGATGCCGCACAGGCGCGCGCCGCGGTCGCCGGCGCGGCCGTGGTCTACCACGCCGCCAACCCGCCGTACCCGCGCTGGACCGATGTATTCCCGGGCCTGAACCGCAACGTGGTCGCGGCCGCCAGCGCAGCCGGCGCCACGATCGTCTTCGCCGACAACCTGTACATGTACGGACCGGGCGCCGGCGTCATGACGGAAGACACTCCGCAACGCGCGACCGACAAGAAAGGCCGCCTGCGTCGCGAGATGGCGGAGGAGTTGCTGGCCGCCGATCGAGCCGGTGACGTGCGCGTTGCCATCGGGCGTTCATCGGACTACTTCGGCCCCGGCGGGATCGGCTCCTCGCTGGGAGAGCGGGTCTTCGACGCAGCCGTGCAGGGCAAGCGAGTGCCTTGGCTGGGGAGTGCGGACCAGCCACACAGCGTGGCGTTCCTCCCGGATATCGCCCGTGGCCTCGTCACGCTTGGGCTGGCCAGGGAGTCGACAGGCCAGGTGTGGCACCTTCCGTCGAGCGGCGCACCGACCGGGCGCGAGTTCGTGGCTGCCATCGCCGGCGCCGTGGGCAGGCCTCTGAGAGTCTCCCCCAACCCGCGCTGGATGCTCCGCGCCGTCGGCCTGTTCTCGCCCATGGTGCGCGAGGTCGCCGGGGTGATGTACCAGTGGGAGGCACCGTTCATCAGCAGCGACGCCCGTTTCCAGGCAGCCTTCGGGCCACTGCCGGCGACGCCGCTCGACGAGGCTGTCAAGGCCACGGTCGACTGGTTCGCGGCTCGGCGCGAGGGCGACAAGCCGGCCGCCTGATGGCCGCTGCCGGTCAGTCGACCACGGCTGGCGACCATCGGGTCGCCACTCGTGACAGTCGCATCAGGGCTGCCTCGAAGGTGCGACGTGCACGTCACCGCGCCGAGCTGCGCTCGCGCATCATGGCAGCGGCACGCACGCTCCTGGAGGAGGGCGGCTCCGAGGCGGTCAGCATGCGCGCCATCGCCGAGCGGATCGGCTACAGCGCGACAACGATCTACCTGCACTTCGAGGACCGCGACGCACTGCTCTTCGCCCTGCTCGACGAGGCCTTCGGCGAGTTCCGTGCCGAGATGGCGGCGGCCATCGCCGCGCCCGCGTCCGCACGGGAGCGCATACGGACGATGGGCCGAGCCTACGTCCGGTTCGCTCTCGAACACCCGGCCCAGTACCGGCTGATGTTCGTGCAGCGCCCCGACTTCCTGATGGCACACGGGCCGGAGGAGGCCGGCGCACGCATCGAATCACTCGGCGCCCTGGCCGACCTGGTGGCCGAGTCCCCGGCAGGCCGGGACCGCCGGGCCCACGCGACCGTTTCAGCCGATGCGCTGTGGGCGACCGTCCACGGCATCGCGGCCCTCGCCACCGGGGTGGCCATGTTCGACCGGGCGCGGGCGGAGGCAACCACCGAAGAGGCCCTCGATCTGCTGATCAAGGGCCTCTGGGCGTCAGATTGAGGGCGGTTCACGCCGCCCCAGCGTCACACAGCGAAACGTCCGGCGAGCGTGCGCGACGCTACGGTTCCACGCGCGTCGCTGCCACGCGAGTCGAGCGCTACAACTCCTTGACCGCCGCGATCAGCTTCTCCAGGCCGTCCTTGGCGTCGGCGAAGAGCATGCCGGTCTTGGGGTCGGTGTAGAGCGTGTTGTCGATGCCTGCGTAGCCACGGCCCATCGAGCGCTTGATGACGATGATGGACTTGGCCTGATCGACGTCGAGGATGGGCATGCCGTAGATGGGCGAGGAAGGATCGGTCCGTGCTACCGGGTTGGTGACGTCGTTGGCACCGATGACCAACGCCACGTCGCAACGCGGGAACTCCGGGTTGATGTCCTCCATCTCCTTCAGCTGCGGGTAGGGCACGTTCGCCTCTGCCAGCAGCACGTTCATGTGCCCCGGCATGCGGCCGGCCACCGGGTGGATGGCGTAGTTGACCGAGACACCGCGGTCCTCGAGCACGTCGCCCAGCTCGCGGCAGGCGTGCTGTGCCTGAGCCACGGCGAGACCGTAGCCCGGCACGATGATGACGTTCTGCGCATAGGCCAGCTGGATGGCCGCATCGTCGACGCCGACCTCGCGGACCGAGCCGCCCGTCGCGGCCGGGTCGGCCTGAGTACCCTCACCTCCACCGAACCCGCCCAGCATGATGTTCATCAACGAGCGGTTCATGGCGTCAGCCATGAGCTTGGTGAGGATGCCGCCGGCCGCGCCAACAAGGGCGCCGGCGATGATGAGCAGCGGGGACTCGAGCACGAAGCCGGACATCGCCGCGGCCGTGCCGGTGAACGAGTTCAGCAGGCTGATGACGACCGGCATGTCGGCACCGCCGATGGGCAGCACCATGGTCACGCCGAAGGTCAGCGCCGAGCCCAACAGCACCAGCAGCACGACCGTCTTGATCTCGCTGCCGAGGTCGAGGATGGGCGACTGGCCCGCGCTGAGCACGAGCAGGATGGTCGTCACCAGGGCCACCAGGCCGAGGGCCGCGGTCGTCACCGTACCGCCGGGCACCGCGATGGGCTTGCCGGGCAGCAGGCCCTGCAGCTTGCCCGAGGCGATGATCGAGCCGGTGAAGGTGACCGAGCCGATGACCACGCCGAGGATGACGAAGATGACCGTGGAGACCTCTTCCTTGGGGCCGCCAACGATGTTCAGGTAGTCAAAGATCGCCACCAGCGCCGCGGCACCACCGCCGACGGCATTGAAGAGCGAGACCAGCTGCGGCATGGCCGTCATGGCCACCCGCAGGGCGAGCAGCAGACCGGCCGCGCCACCGATGATGAAGCCGCCGATGATGATCACCAGGGCCGGCATCGTCAGGCCTCCGACGGCACACTCGGCACCCTCGTGGCACTCGCGCAGCAGCAGGTAGACGAACGTGGCGATGACGGCCACGGTCATGCCCCCCGCGGAGATGAGGTTGCCGTTGCGGGCAGTGGCCGGGCTGTTCATGAAGTGCAGGCCGATGACGAAGCTGCCCGCCGCCAGCGCACCGATCAGGATGAAGAGGGTGCTCAGGGTCGCCTGGTCCACCGCTAGGCCTCCTTCCTGTCGGCCTTGGGGGCGGTGGGCTTCTTGCGGAACATCTGCAGCATGCGGTCGGTCACCACGTAGCCGCCGACCACGTTCATGGCGCCGAACACCACCGCGATGGCTGCCAGCAGGTATCCCAGCGGATCGCTGGCCTCGGCGGCGATGATCATGCCGCCGATGAGGACGATGCCGTGGATCGAGTTGGCGCCCGACATGAGCGGCGTGTGCAGCGTCGCGGGAACCTTGCTGATGACTTCGAACCCGACGAGCACCGCCAGGATGAAGATGACCAGCGAGCCGAGGAGGCTGATCTCACCGCTCATGCGGCACCGCCTTCGGACAGCAGCGTGGCGGTCGGCTGGTGCACGACCTTGCCGTCGTGGGTGATGACCGTGCCTGCGGTGATCTCATCATCGAAGTCGAACGTCATCTCCCCTTCCTTGATGAAGTGCGTCAGCAACGCGGTGATGTTGCGGGCGTAGAAGCCGCTGGCGCCGCCGGGCATCGTGGCTGGCAGGTTGGTGGGCGCGATGATGGTGACGCCGTTGTCGGTGACGATGGTGTCGTCGGGCACCGACAGCTCGACATTGCCGCCGAGCGCGGAGGCCGCCATGTCCACGATGACGGAACCGGCCTTCATGTTGCCCACGGCCTCGCTGGTGACCAGCAGCGGCGGACGGCGTCCGGGGACCTGGGCCGTGGTGATGACCACGTCCATCGAGCTGATATGGCCGTTGAGCTCCGCCTGCTGGGCCTTCTTCTCGTCGTCGGTCAGCTCGCGGGCGTAGCCGCCGGCGCCGGTGGCATCGGCGACCGATTCGAGCTGCAGGAACTTGGCCCCGAGCGACTCGGCCTGTTCCCTGGTCTCGGAGCGGACATCGTAGGCCTTGACCACCGCACCGAGGCGCCGGGCGGTGGCGATCGCCTGGAGGCCGGCCACGCCGACGCCGAGGATGAGCACATTGGCCGGCTTGGCCGTGCCAGCCGCGGTGGTGAGCAAGGGGAAGTATCGGCCGTAGGCGTCGGCCGCCATGATCACCGCCTTGTAGCCGCCGACGTTGGCCTGGCTGGACAGGGCGTCCATCGTCTGTGCCCGCGAGAGCGTCCGGGGCAGCGTGTCAAGGCTGACGGCCGTCACGCCGGCATTGGCCAGCGACTGTGCGTTCTGGGGGTCGATGAGCGGCTGCAGCAGTCCGATGACGACCTGGCCACGGTGCAGCTTGCCGATCTCCTCCGGGGTCGGTTTCTGCACCCGCAGGACCACGTCGGCATCCGCGTACAGTGCATCCTCCGGCACGACCGTTGCCCCGGCCGCGGTGTAATCCGCGTCAGGGATGGTGGCACCGTCACCGGCACCGGCTTGTATCAGCACCTCGTGGCCGGCGGCAGTCAACTTGCCGATGGCCTCAGGCACGAGGGCGACGCGCCGCTCGTTGGGCGCAGTCTCCTTGACGGTGGCAATCCTCATGCAGGAACCCCGAGTGTCAGAACGTGATGGGCAGGGCGCGCGACGGCGGGAGGGCCGGGCACCCGTGGGTGAAGTGTAGTCGGAATCGCGCCACGTTGGCCCGCTCGCCGTCGCCGGTCCCGTCGGCCGCCGATGGCCGTGCTGCCGACGATCCGAGCGGGACTCAGGTCGCCGGTGCTCGCCGCGCCAATGACTGCAGGAAGAGCGAGACCGGCCGGTAGATGGCGTGCGCGAACTTGGTGAAGGGCAGCAGCAGCACCAACTCCATGGCGATGGCGACGTGCACCAGGAAGAGGGCGTAGCCCCAGACCGGGGCCTGCGGCAGGTACAGCGCCAGCTCGATGACGAAGCCGGTCAGGCCGGCCAGCCACAGCAGCCACAGGAACATCCAGTCGGAGGTGAATGAGCGGCGCACCGTGCGCCCGTCCTTGCGCCAGCGGCGGATCATCAGCAGGGAGACGCCGTACAGCATGACCACGCCTGCGACAGTGCCCAGCAGGCGCACGGGGTACCAGATGGGTACCGCCTCGCCCGTCTCACGCAGACCCACGATCTCTAGCCCGAAGTCGAGGGTCGTGGCCAGCAACAGGCCCAGGAAGCCGAACATCGTCGCTGCGTGCAGGACCCAGGGGCGGCGATACCACGCCAGCTCGGCCTCCTCGTTCTCGCAGTCCTCGCGATAGCGCTTCTGGCCCAACGACTCGACCGCCAGCGACGACCACAGGGCGGTCCCGACGGCCCTGAGCCCCTCGCGATCGGCCAGGCTACGCCAGGCGATGCCGCTGGCCGGCGCGACGCGGCTCACCATCGTGAGCACCCCCGCGAGACCAGCGGCGAAGACGAGGATCATGGCCACGATGCCGATGTCGTGGACGAGCCCGGCCGGCACCCAGGCGAAGAAGGCCATCTCACCTTCAGGCACCGGGCCGCTGCGGTTGACGAACATGAAGAGGCCCAGGAGCAGTGCGAACAGGACCGCGGCGATCGTGCCCAGCAGTGGCTGCAGGAAGAGGAACCGCGCCAGGCGCGTGCGGTCGTAGGAGGCCGTCGCATAGCGACGCGAGGCAGCCATGAACTCGGACGGCTCGGCCTGCCGCGGACAGGTCTCGGAGCACTGGCCGCAGGCGTAACAGGTCCACAGCTCCTTGCTCGCCAGCAGCTCGTCGCGCATCCCCACCTGGGCGTAGCGGATGATGCGACGCGGAAACGTCGAGTCGGCCTGCGACAGCGGACAGATCGCGGTGCAGTTGCCGCAGTTGAAGCAGGCATCGACGTCGAATGCGCCGTAGGCCTTGATCGCCGGCAGGAGCGCCGGGTCGACCCGCACCGTCATCGCTTCACTTCCTTCTCCGGGAGGGCGTACCTGGGGTAGTCGCCCTCGACCCCCTCCTCGATGGCCAGGCCGTACTTGCGCATGGCGGTCACGGACCACAGCACGTCGGCAGCTGCGAAGCCGGTCGCCTCGGCCAGTGCCGGCACGGTCATGGGCCCGTCCTTGAGCGCCTTCTTGATGGCTGCCTTGCGCTTGCTCTGGTCCTTGACGCGTCCGAGCAGCTCCTCGGACGCGGGGCCCTGGCGCTGCTTGAAGATCTCCAGCGGCGTAGCCGAGCCGTTGCCCTTGCTCATGCCGGCACCTCCACCGCGAGCGGCTCGATGGGTGGCGTACTGGTGAGCGCGTCGATCATGGCGCGGTACTGGTCCATCTCCCAGCCCATGACGTCGATGGCCTCGCTAGCGCAGGCAGCGACACAAGCTCCGCAGCCGACACAGGCCACCGGGTTGACATAGGCGCGCGAGGCGAAGACGCCTTCCTCTACTTCGACCTCGGTCATGCTGATGGCGCCGTCGTACTGGCAGACCTCGACGCACGTCGCCGCTCCGGTGCACCTCGAGAGATCGACGCGCGCCACGAACGGCTCCATCTCGACATAGTCCCTGGCCAGCACGGTGGCGGCCTTGACGGCTGCTGCGGAGGCTGACGAGGTCGACTCGGTGATGTCCTTGGGCCCCTGGCTGGCGCCGGCGAGGTAGACACCCGGGATGGCCGTCTCCACCGGGCGCAGCTTGGGATGCACCTCGAGCAGGAACCCATCGCCGCCGACCGGGTTCTTGGTCATGTCCACGATGTCGCTGATGTCGCGTGGTTCCATGCCCACGCCAAGGACGACCAGGTCGGCGGGCACCTCCAGCTCGGCCCCGAAGGTGAGCGTGTCGGTGACCCTGACGATCAGAGGGAAGTCGTCGCCCGCGTCGGTCAGCGAGACCTGCGGCCGGGTCTCGTGGTCGAAGCGCAGGAAGCGCACGCCCAGCTTGGAGGCGTCGACGTAGTACTGCTCCTGCTCCTTCTGGTAGGTGCGGATGTCGCGGTAGAGGTCATAGACCGCCGTGTGGGGCAGACGCCGACGCAGCTCGTTCGTCGCCTGCAGGGTGGCCGTACAGCACACCCGCGAACAGAACTCGTTGAGCGCGACTCCGGGCTTGGGTTCGTCGACGCCGGCGATCTGACGGCTACCCACGCAGTGGATGAAGGCGACCGAGCGGGGTACCTTCCCGTCTACCAGGACCTCCCCGGCCGTCGGGCCGTCTGGATCGAGCAGGCGCTCCAGCTGCGGCAGCGTGAGCACACGATCGGATTGCTGGTAGCCGTACTCGCCCTCGGCCGGTTCGTAGTGGTCGTAGCCGGTGGCGACGATGATCGCGCCGACTTCGATGACCTCGTCTTGGGGTACCCCGTCGATCTCGATGCCGGCTCCAGCGGCCAGCACACACTCGCCACAGCGGGTGCAGCTGGCCCAGTCGATGGCCGGCAGGTCGGGCACGGCCTGGGGATGAGGCTTGTAGAAGGCCTTGCGGGTGGAGAGTCCGCCCTGGAACTCGTCGGGGACGACGGTCGGGCAGGCCGCCATGGCCACGTCGGCGTCGGCCAGCGAGGAGTCGACGCCTCGCGGCTCCGTCGTCAGCGTGACGCTGAAGTCACCCAGGAAGCCGGTCAACGCGGTCAGGCGCGTGTTGGTGCGAACCTCGATGTGCTCGTCGGCCATGACCGCATCGACCAGGCGACGCACCAGCGGCACGGCCGGCTCGTCGGTGGGGTAGACCGAGCCCAGCATCATCGAGCGGCCACCCAGGAACGGCGACTTCTCGATGAGCGTCACGGCCTGGCCCATGGCCGCGGCATCGAGAGCCGCGCGCAGCCCGGCCACACCGGCGCCGATGACGAGGACGCGGTGGACGGCGTCCACGCGGACCGGGTCGAGCGGCTCCAGCAGGCGCGACTTGCCGACCGCGGCACGCACCACGGCGATGGCCTTGTCGGTGGCAGCCGCGGCATCGTGTGGGTGGGCCCAGCTGACCTGCTCGCGGATGTTGGCCGGCAGGAACAGGTAGGGGTTCATGCCGGCGCGGATGACGGCCTTGCGGAAGGTTGTCTCGTGCAACGACGGGGTGCACGCGGCGACGATGACGCGGTCGAGGCCGAGCTCCTTGATGTCCTCGGTGATCTTCTGCTGGCCCTCGTCAGAGCACATGAAGGGGACGTGTCGGGCGATGGCTACACCCTGCTCGTGCCCCAGGGTGTCCGCGACCTTGTCGACGTCGACGACATCGCTGATGTTGCCGCCGCAGTGGCAGACGTAGACGCCGAGACGCTCACCGGGCTTGGCCACCATGTCGGTGCTGCCGCCGTCGATCCGGCTGGCCCCGCCCAGCGGTCCCTGCTCGCCGGCCGGCTCGGGACAGTCTGGCTGCTCAGCCGCCGGCCACTCCTGGCTAACCATGGTGCGCCTCCTCCAGCACGCCGGCGACGGCCAGCTCCTCGGGCCCCATCTCGCGCACCGACACGAGCGGCTGGGCCGTCTGCGGGCGAGCACCCACCGTCGAAGCGAGGTACGCCTCTACCTTGGCGGCGGCGGCACTGGCCTCGACGACGGTGTCGACGATGTCCTTGGGTCCGATGGCGGTGCCGGTGGCGAACAGGCCCGGCACGCTGGTGCGGGTGGTGTCGAGCTTGGGGTCGGTCGGCGCGATGAACCCGTCGCGGTCCAGGTCCACGCCCACGAACGCGCGCGGGTCGGTGCCAGGCTGCATGCCCACCGATAGCACGACCAGGTCGTGCAGCGGCTCGTCGACCGATCCATCGCCGTCCATGCGCTCGATGCGCAGCTTGAGGTCGCCGTCGGGCTGCTCATCGATGCGGGCGACCTTGGCCTTGACGAACTCGATACCCATCGCCCGCGCCGTCTGGAAGAACTGCTCGTAGCCCTTGCCGAAGGCGCGGATGTCCATGTAGTAGATGGTGATGTCGGCCAGCGGCAGCGAACCGGAGAGGAGCATGGCCTGCTTGATGGCGTACATGCAGCAGACGCGCGAGCAGTAGGGCACGCCCAGGGTCTCGTCGCGCGAGCCGGCGCACTGGACGTACGCGACGCGATCGGGGATCTTGCCATCCGACGGACGCAGCACACGCCCGTAGGGACCGTTGGGTGAGAGCAGGCGCTCCATGTCCAGGCCG
>Ga0316576_10000981_pt1 | contig 14654 bp, 15 predicted proteins | sample S0NA_FD_203075 | JGI IMG/M metagenome (GOLD analysis project Ga0316576, IMG submission 203075) | Rhizosphere microbial communities from salt marsh grasses in Alabama, United States - S0-2_050615r3r5 | ecosystem: Host-associated > Plants > Roots > Rhizosphere | place: USA: Alabama | collected... | reverse complement strand
ATCCGTCACGGGAGCGTGCGGCCGAACCAACAGGTGGTGGTGGTCAAGTCGGACGGCGCCCGGCATAAGGGGAAGGTGGGACTGGTCTACGGTTATCTCGGCCTCAACCGGTACGAGGTTCCGCTCGCCACCGCGGGGGATATCGTGGCCCTCACGGGTCTGGAGTCCCCCAATGTGTCCGATACCCTCTGCGACCCGGAGCATGTGGAGGCACTGCCGCTGCTGGCGGTCGACGAGCCGACGGTGGCCATGACCTTCCAGGTCAACACCTCACCCTTTGCGGGGCGGGACGGCAAGTATCTGACCTCCCGACAGCTCAAGGACCGGCTCGAGCGCGAGCTGATCCACAACGTGGCCCTGCGGGTGGAGGAGGGTACGGACCCGGAGAAGTTCCGGGTGTCGGGGCGCGGCGAGCTGCATCTCTCGGTGCTTCTGGAGACCATGCGGCGGGAGGGCTATGAGCTGGCGGTCTCAAGGCCCGAGGTCATCTTCCGGGAGATCGACGGTGTCATCTGCGAGCCCTATGAGCTGCTCACGGTGGACCTGGACGAGCGCTCCCAAGGTGCCATCATGCAGGCCCTGGGGGAGCGCAAGGGGGAGCTCAAGGACATGGTCCCCGATGGCAAGGGGCGGGTGCGCCTGGATTACGAGATCCCGTCCCGGGGCCTGATCGGATTCCAGACCGAGTTCATGTCGCTGACCTCCGGCACCGGGCTCAAGTACCATGTCTTCGACCACTATGGCCCTGCCAATCCGGGGGGCATTGCGCCTCGCCGCAATGGGGCCATGATCTCCAACGGCCAGGGAAAGGTCTTGGCCTATGCCCTGTTCAACCTCCAGGAACGGGGCCGCATGCTGGTCGCGCCGGGGGACGAGGTCTACGAGGGCCAGGTGGTGGGCATCCATTCCCGGGACAATGACCTGGTGGTCAACCCGCTGAAGGCCAAACAGCTCACCAACATCCGCGCTGCGGGATCGGATGAGAATATCCTGCTCACCCCGCCGATCCGTTTCACCCTGGAGCAGGCCCTGGAGTTCATCGAGCAAGATGAGCTGGTGGAGGTCACCCCCAGCGCCATCCGTATCCGAAAGCGCTTCCTCAAGGAGCATGAGCGCAAGCGGGCGGGGAGGTCGTGAGGGCCAGGCGCCGAGCCCAAAGTTCCGAGGCTCAGGGTCCGGGGACTGGCCAAGGGGCAGCCCCACTCGACGGACCAGAGAGCCCGGAGCTGCGGCGCGCCCTGGAGGGGCTTCGGGAGACCCTCGCCGCCATGGGGCATCCACGGGCCGCTGAGGTCAGCGCCGCCCTGGGGCTGGCCGATCGGGACCTCCCCGCCTTCTGGCGCGCCATCGACGGCAATGCCTGGTGGGCGGGTGCGGGATCACTTGCCGCCGAGACGCTGGGCGACAACCCTGGGCTCCCCGGGTTCCAGTGGCAGGACGCGGTGAGGGAGCTTCGCACCTGCCTGATCGAGGTCGGTGAGACCCTGATGACGCGTTCCCCTCACAACCCCGGGATCCCTTCGTGGATTCTCGCCTTCCGAAACTGGAACGACTCCCAGGTGTGAACCCTTCTCAGGTCCAACATCGGGTCCAACGATGGTTCCGGCCTCGATCATCCGGGGCCATCCCGCGCGGGTAGGCGGCAGCCGGGGCGCCAAGGAGCTACACTGGACGGGTGGGTGGAATCCCTCCGCGCCGTTTGACCCATCCGGGAGGACAGAACCCGATGCCGCACCTTCCCTTAAGTTACCGCGTGGTCGGCGAGGATGACTACATGTTGGAGATCGAGGTCGCCGCCGACGGGTGCTTCTCGATCAACAGCGGAGATCACACGAGCCACAAACCGCGGCGGGGCAGCTTGACGCCGAGCCAAAAGGTCAGGCTCTCCGATCTGCTGGACCAAATCGGAGATCCGCGGGAGCACCTCGCCCCTGTGGGGGCCTCCGGCTTCATGGCCACCCTGACCCTGGGCGATGCCGGTCCCGGTCAGATCCGGAAGTTCCGTTTCTGGGAGGGTGCGCTGCTCGAGGATCCGGGACTGGAGGCGGTGGTGCGGGCCCTGGAGGTCCTGTGACTTCGGACTGGGGGACCCTCGAGAGGAGCCAGCCGTCGGGCCCGAGGTTCGACTCCGCGGGGCAGCCGAGGTGTGAGAGCCTCCTGTCCACGGCGGCGCTTGCGCCCTATCTGGAGTGGCGAGAGACCTGGACCCTGGAAGTGGGCTTCATGGATGAGGACCATCGCGCCCTCGCCGTCATGCTCAACTGCCTGGCCCGGGACTATGGCTTCGGCCCTGGCTGCCCGATCCGGCGGCCCGACGCGCCTTCGCTGGACGAGGCCCTGGAGAAGCTCCTTCGGCACACGCGGGCTCACTTCCAGAGGGAGGAGGAGGTCATGCGAATCGATGGCTACCCGAGTCTCGCGGACCACAAGAGCGAGCACGACCTGCTGCTGGCCGAGCTCAGCATGCTGGCCCGAGGGCTTCGGGCGTCCGGCCGCCAATGGCTCGATCGGGATCTGCTCGACTCGCTCAAGGATTGGTTCCTCGGCCATCTCCTGGAGCAGGATCGGGAGCTCGCGGACTTCCTCAAGCGCTCGGGTCCACCCGGCGAGGGCGGGCCTGGCCTGTAGCGGCCGGGCGACCCGGCCCCTCCGCCGGGGCGGGTCGGACACCATCCCAACCGCTGGTATGCTCAAGACCTCGATCCACGCGATGCCTGAAGCCAGCCATTGCGAGCGCTCATCCTCGGTTGGTCAAGCCCTGCGGTGTTTGGCACAGCGGCTCCCGCTGATCGCGATTGCGAAAGCCCGTGCGGTCTCTGCGGGGGACCATCGGATACTGGCCGGGCGCCTTGGACCGCTTGGCGAGCGATGAGCGTCACCGAGTCGCGGGTCTTCGACGATTCGCCCTCTGTCGGGTCAGCCCTGCCAGAAGCGGAACCGGCCCGGACGGGCGGCGACCTTGCGTCTCAAGGGACCTCCGCGGTCCCTGGCCCTCTGGGTCGAGCGCTGCTGTGGGCTGGACGTTTCCTGGGTGCGGTCGTCATCGGGCTTGCCTTGGCCTCCGTGGCAGTGGTCGCCATCCTGCGATGGGTGGATCCGCCGGCCTCCGCCTTTATGCTGCGGCATGCCCTGGTCACGGCCGGGCTCGGCCGTCCGCCGCCCCACTATCATTATCAGTGGGTCCCCTTGGAGGAGATCCCGGCCAGCGTCCGTATCGCCGCGATCGCCGCCGAGGACCAGCGGTTCCCCGTGCATCACGGCTTCGACCCCGTCGAGATCCGAAAGGCCTGGGCCCACTACCGGCGGGGGGGCGGGCTGCGTGGCGCCAGCACCATCACCCAGCAGACGGCGAAGAACCTCTTCCTGTGGCCGGAGCGTTCCTGGCTCCGCAAGGGTCTGGAGGCCTGGTTCACGGCTTGGATCGAGTTCCTCTGGCCCAAGGAGCGGATCCTGGAGGTCTATCTCAACATCGTGCAGCTGAGCCCCAGCACCTATGGGGTGGGGGCGGCGAGCGAGCGTTACTTTCACCACCGCGTTTCGGAGCTGACCCTGGAGCAGGCGTCCCTGCTGGCCGGGGTGTTGCCGGCGCCGGGGGCCTATCGGCTGGACAAGCCGTCGGCGCGCCTGCTGCGGCGTGCCGCCTGGATCGCGGATCAGAGTCGCCGGCTCGGCGGGGCCCGTTACCTCGAGCGGCTCTGACCGGGGGGCGGTGCGTCTAGCGGGGCTTGTTCAGCCGGTGCGCGCACTTGGGGACGCCGGGATGGATGGATCGAAGGTCACTCAGGAGCGCAGTAACGCTCCACCAGCACCTGGTGGTACTCCAGCATATGCTGGTCGTGGGCCTTCTCCTCCTGGGTGCGGTAACCGTTGCGGACGTCCTCCTGCCAGCGGGCGACCTGAGCCCTGTGCTTGGCGCACTTGGCGCGGTCGTAGCCAGCCCCCGATCTCTTGACGGTAGCAGCCTTGCGCGCACGCGCCCTGGCCTTGCGCTCCTTGTCACGGGCGGACTCCAGGGCCTTGAGCTGACCCTCGACCGAGAGGTTCTTGCCCCTGCGGGCGGTATCCCGGTCACCGGGTGGGCGTGTATCCACCCTGAGCTCAGCGCCCTGGTCCGATGCGGCGCAGGGGCCTTGCTGGTAGACGATCCCCCCATCTGGCTGGATGCACTTGAAGGTCCCTGCCTGGACCGGCAGGGCGATCAGCAGCATGAGGGCAAGGTGCCGCGAGTCCATTGGGTCTCCTCTCCTTCCGCGAAGGCGCTGGGCATGGTCCCTTCTTGGCGTGTCTCCCGCGTCGAGCCTAAAGCTCCCGGCGGCGGGCGGCGGCCTCCGCCAGCTCCTGCAGCATGGGCACCGTGTCGGACCACCCGACACAGGCGTCGGTGATGCTCTGGCCGAACACGAGACCGGTCGGCGTATCGAGGTTCTGGCGTCCGGCGACCAGGTGGCTCTCGATCATGACCCCAACGATTCTCCGGTCGCCGCGGGCGATCTGTCCCGCCACGTCGCGACAGACCTGGATCTGCTTCTCCGGCTTTTTGCGGCTGTTGGCGTGGCTGAAGTCGATCATGATCTTGGGGGTGAGGCCCGACTCCTCGATCTGCTCGGACGCGATGTTGACGCTCTCGGTGTCATAGTTTGGCCTGTGCCCACCCCGCAGGATGATATGGGTGTCCAGGTTTCCGGCAGTGGAGAAGATGGCGGAATGCCCCTCCTTGGTGAGCGACATGAAGACGTGGGGCCGGGCGGCCGCATGGATGGCGTCGATGGCCACCTTCACGTCCCCGTCGGTCGCGTTCTTGAATCCCACGGGGCAGGACAGACCCGAGGCCAGCTCCCGATGTCCCTGGCTTTCGGTCGTGCGAGCACCGATGGCCCCCCAGCTCACCAGATCCGCGATGTACTGGGGGCTTATCAGGTCGAGAAACTCAGGGCCCGCGGGCACGCCCCGCTCCGCCAGATCCAGCAGTAGCTTGCGGGCCAGGCACAGCCCCTTGTTGATCTCGAAGCTGCCGTCGAGGTTTGGGTCATTGATCAAGCCCTTCCACCCGACCGTGGTGCGGGGCTTCTCGAAATAGACCCGCATGATGATCATGAGGTCTCGATCCAACTCGGCGCGCAGGGCCACCAGCCGGTCCGCGTACTCCAACGCGGCCGAAGGGTCGTGAACCGAGCAGGGGCCCACCACCACCAGCAGCCGGTCGTCCTCTCCCTGCAGGATGCGCTGGATCTCGCGGCGGGCCTGGAAAACGGTGTCAGCGGCCCGCTCGGAGATTGGGAGCTCCTCGTGGAGTGACTTGGGTGAGCGCACCTCCGTGATGGCGCGGATGCGCAAATCGTCGGTCTGGTAGGTCATGGGATGAATGGTGTCGAGGCGGCAAATTTTTCAGTATAGATCAAGGCTCCAAGGCCGCGGGGACTTCGACCGCTTGGCCCGATCCAACCCTGAGCCAGATCAGGTGGGGATCGAGTCGCAAATGATCCGGATCACGGCCCGTTTCATCGAATTGTCCCAGATCATCATCGGGGTCTTCCCGACCGTACGACGTCAAGTGCGGGCCCAGCAGTGGGCCCGTGGCAGGAACGATTCACCGGGATGCGGGTCACTGGCCTGCGGGCCAAAGGCTCGATCGCCCGAAGCGGGGTGACGCCGCTGGGGCCGAGGCGCTACAGTCTCACCGTAGAGCGGCCAGAGACCCGAGTCATGAAACAAAAGATCTACCCCGGAATCCATAACGAGCCCCAAGGGGGCATGACACCCACGGCCAACATCATCCGGGATGCCTGGGTGTTCGGCCTGCTCCCCGAAGAAGAGACCTGCGAGGGTTGGACAAGCCGCGGCATCGAGGACCTATACGACAAGGTCCACGCCGCCTGGAAACCTTACGGCCACCTGGTCTCGCACCTGCCGCCCGAGCTTGCCGAACGTCACGCCCGGATCTATGGGGCGGCGGTGGAGCACGCCAGGGCTGCCGGATGGGACCCCGACCTGTCGGATGAGACCTGACCTCGAACACGCCTGGCATGTCGAGCTTCCGCGTTCACGAGACCTTTTTCCGCCCGGATCAACCCTTCGCCCGGGAGGCCAGCGCCCTGCCGGCTGATGTCTACAACGGCCTCCAGCTCTTGCTCGCCCGGGAGCCGAGCTCCTGCGTGTTCCTGCCCATCCGTTCCATGCAGTACCAGGCGGTAATCGACCGGGAGGAGGTGGTGTTCGTCGACGCCAACGGGGGCTATGCCCACCAGGATGGGGTGGGCGGGCGATTGATCCGGATCGCCTGGCGGCCCGGGTCGCAGCCCCGGGATTCGCTGGCGGAGCCGGTCCCTTGCGAGATCGTCCATTACTTTCCCGGACTCAAGGAGACCCAGTGGCGGCTCCTCGGGGAGACGCGTGCCGCGCTGCGTCAGGTCCTGGAACGCCAGCGCGGGCCAGGCCTGGCCCCGATCGAGCGACGTGTGATCCCCTTTCGTCGCCCAACCGCGCGTTGAGGAACCGCCGATTGATGGCGCTTCCCGGGCCTCCAGGGGGGAGGGGCGCCCCCCCGGGTACGGGTATAAGTAGAACGTACGAGCGCCGGGCCTACCGAGCGCCAATCACCACGAGAGCTCGTCCATGCAGAGGTCCATCCTAGCGTTGGCATTGCTCGCCGTTTCCTTCGTGGCGCAGGGTGCCACCAAAGGGCCGGCGCATCTTGATCCAGGGCTGCAGAACCCCGGCTACCAGGAGAAGCCCGAGTGGTTCAAGCAGTCGTTTCTCGATATTCGGGAGGACCTGGCCGAGGCGACGGCCGCGGATCGGCGCCTCGTCCTGTATTTCTATCAGGACGGATGTCCTTACTGCGCCAAGCTGTTGCAGGAGGGGCTGGGGGACAAGGCAGTCGGCACCCTGGCGCGGCGGCGCTTCGACTGGGTCGCCATCAACATCTGGGGTGACCGGGAGGTGACCGGATTCTCGGGGGAGCCGACCACAGAGAAGATGTTCGCGGCGGATCTCAAGGTGCAGTTCACGCCCACCCTGTTGCTTCTGGACGAAGGGGGCAAGGTCGTCCTGCGCCTCAATGGGTATTACCCGCCCCATAAGCTGGAAACGGCGCTGACCTATGTCGCGGAGCGACGGGAGCAGGTGGGCGAGACCTTCGCGAGCTTCTATGCGGCCCGCAACCCCAAGCCGGCCAAGGGCAAGCTCCATGAGGAGGGCGGCTTCCTGCCCAAACCCCTGCGCTTGGCGGATAATCGGGACCTCTCTTCGCGCCCCCTGGTCGTGATGTTCGAGCAGCCGAGCTGCAAGGATTGCGACGAGCTGCATGATGTCACCCTGCGCCGGGAGCCCGTGGCCTACTCGCTCACCGCCTTTGACGCGGCCATCGTCGACGCCTACTCCAAGGAGCCCATCCAGACCCCGGATGGCCGGGAGATCCCGGCCCGGGACTGGGCCGCGGAGCTCGGGATCGAATACACACCCAGCCTGGTCTTCTTCGACGCCGCCGGACGCGAGGTCTTCCGTACCGAGGGCTATCTCAAGTCCTTCCACATCCACGGGGCCCTGGACTATGTGGCCACCGATGCCTATCTGCACCAACCGAGCTTCCAGCGCTACCTGTCCGCCCGCCGGGAGGCGCTGTTGGCGCGGGGGATACACGTCGATCTGATGGAGTGAGCACCGGAGCACCCGTCGGCCCGGTCAAGGATCGAGCTGGCGAAGCGCCCCGGGACTGCAGAGGGCCGCGCGAACAAGCGGGCCATCTCTGGGATAATGGGCCCCCGCCCACCCACCGGTCGCCGCCTTGTCCGCCTACGCACGACCCGCCTGGCTCGCCGCCCTGCTCAACCGGCGGATGCTGATCTGCATCTTCACCGGTTTTGCCTCGGGCCTGCCCCTGTACCTCCTGCTTAATCTGGTCCCGGCCTGGCTCAAGACGGAGGGACTGTCGCTCAAGACCATCGGGGCCTTCGCCCTGATCCAGTTCCCGTATACCTGGAAGTTCCTTTGGGCCCCCCTGCTCGATCGCTACGGTATCCTGCCGTGGCTCGGGCGGCGCCGCAGCTGGATGCTGGTAACCCAGCTCGGTCTGCTCGCCGGGATCGCCTGGCTCGGCCGGCTCTCTCCGGTGGAGAACCTCCCTCTGGTGGTTGGGTTGACCGCGGTGGTCGCAGTCCTCTCCGCCACCTTGGATACTGCCCTGGACGCCTTTCGCCGCGAGATCCTGCCGGATCATGAGCTGGGCCTGGGCAACGCCATCCATGTGAATGCCTATCGGATCGCCGGTCTGGTGCCGGGATCCCTGTCACTGATCCTCGCCGACCATCTGCCCTGGTCCCAGGTCTTTCTGATCACCGCCCTCTTCGTGCTGCCTGGCCTGGGTATGACGGTCCTGTCCCGGGAGCCACCCTCGGCGGCGGGCCGGCCGCGCACCCTGCGGGCGGCGGTGGTGGAGCCCTTCCGGGAGTTTTTCGGCCGACATGGCGTCGCCTCGGCCCTGACCGTGCTGGCCTTCATCTTCGCCTACAAGCTGGGTGACTCCCTGTGCACCGCCCTGGCCACGCCCTTCTACCTGGACATGGGCTTCACCAAGACCGAGATCGGGGTCATTGCCAAGAACGCCGGCCTCTGGCCCATGGTCATCGGCGGCATCCTGGGGGGTATCTGGATGGTGAAGCTCGGGATCAACCGGGCCCTCTGGCTGTTCGGGGTGGTGCAGCTGGGCACCATCCTCGGCTTCGTCTGGCTCGCGTGGCTCGGGTCGGCCCCTTCCGACGGCGGCCGGTTGGCGGCCCTGGCCCTGGTGATCGCCGGCGAGGCGATCGGCGCAGGGCTCGGCACCACCGCCTTCGTCGCCTTCATGGCCCGCACGACCCATCCCGCCTACACGGCGACCCAGCTCGCACTCTTCACCAGCCTGATGGCTGTGCCGCGCACCTTCATCAACGCATCCGCGGGTTGGCTCGTCGAGCAGATGGGCTGGGTGACCTTCTTCTGGCTCTGCTTCGCCCTCGCCATCCCCGGCATGGTGCTCTTGCTGCGTGTGGCCCCCTGGAACGGCGAGAGCCTCGTGCTTACGCCCAGCCCGGTGGCTCGCCTCCCCTCCCCCAAGGCGCTCGAGCCATCCTAGCCCTGGGTCAGCGCCAGGACGCCCAGGAGCATCACGACGGAGGCCAGCAGCTTGGTGGCCAGGTAGCGCTCGGCGAAGAACCAGCGACCGAGCAGGACCGAGAAGACCCCGGCGGTGCGCTTCACCGCCATCGCATAGGAGGCCAGGGTCAGGCTGAGGGCAATCTGATCGGCGATGCGCATGAGTGCGAACAAGAGTCCCAGCAGCAGCAGTGGACGCAGCTCCCGGCGTAGGTCGGGGGTCAAGAGCCGGCTGTTGAACTTCCGGTCCCTGAGGGAGAAGAGGATCCACAGGATCAGGGGATTGACCACCGCGACGACCACCGAGAACGACAGGGGGTCACTGAGCTGGATGCCAATACGACCGAACACACTGGCGCCGGCAAAGCAGGCGGCGGCGAGGGTCGCATAGAGGCTTCCGGGGTCGAACAGGAGCCGCATCAAAGGACGGTGCCAGTTGGACCCCTCCGCGCTCAGGCTCAGGATATATCCGCCCATGACCAGCAGAAGGACGCCGACGACCCCCAAGGATCCGGGAAGGGCGCCGGTCAGCAGCCACTCGATGACGATGACGAATCCCGGGGTCAGGGTCATGACGGGGCCGACCAGGGAGACCTCGGTGCGGTGCAGGGCGGCGTTGACGAACCAGCCTCCCAGCCCGGAGATCACCCCACCCCAGAGCACCGCCATCGAGTAACCGGGGGTCTGGAAGGGAAAATTGTGATGCCAGATGATCAGGGGTAGGGTCACCATCAAGCTCGCAAGGTTGACGTAGAGGGTCAGTACCTCGGTGGAGAAGCTGAACGCGAGCCGCTTGGTGACTGCAAGCCGTGAGGCATGGAAGAAGGCCGAGGCCAGGGAGAACAGCACCCAAAGGTGGGCGAAGTCAGATAGGTCCATGGTGGAGGTTGGGGGCCGCGCGCCGTGTCCGGGACTCAGGAGACCCAGCCCCGGGCGGGTCCGGCATAGCGGCGCACCGGCGAGGCCCGAACCGCGTCTGCAGCTCCCTCTGTCTCCACAAGGTGTCTCTGATTGAAGCAGGCGAACTCCCGCTGGAAGTGGGCGCGTCGCTCCCATTGCGCACCACTGAAGGTCCCGTGTCCCCTCAGGACGCGCACGCTCGGTACCCCCCTCAGGCTGAGCAGGCCAGCCCCCCCAATGCCCGAAAAGAGCTTGGGCTGGATGCTGAGGTGCACCTCGGCCTCGTCTGCCAGCGGATCGCACTGGGATCCTGCGGCGTGGAGGTTGAGTGCATAGCAGGGCTGGTTCAGCGTCATGAGGGCCATGCGGCGGGCCGGCGTGGCGCGGGCCAGCCAGCGGACGGTCTCAGGCGCGAGCCAGCGCAGGCCGGCGGCGAGGTCCAGCAGCCCCCCTTTGACCTCGGCGCAAAAGGGCAGGCCGGCGATCCGGGCGCGGATCTCCCCGACCGGGAGCAGGCAGTGACGGTGCCAGGGGCTCGGGGGCTCCCTGAATCCGGTCAACGCCTCCAGCACCAGGGTGGCGAGCTGTTCCAGCCGGTGATGGATGCGCCGCACCAGGTCCTCGAAGGCCTCGGACTCGAGCACCCGCCAACCTGGCAGGGACAACACGGCGCCCAGGGGCCGGGTCCCTGCCAGGGACGCCGCGTCGTCGGGTATCGTCAAGGTCGCGCCCGGGACACCGAGGCGGAGTCCCTGGAGCCCCTCAGTCACCAGTCGTGCACCGAGAAAAGTGAGGGGGTCCAGGGCCTGGCGGCGCAGCCGCCGGTCGGTGATCTCGGCGAAAGGTCGGGTCTGTTGCAGGGCCTCAAGCGTCTCGGCTTCCCAGTAGAGCAGATGCAGATGGAATTGCTTGGCCGCCTGGACGCTCTCCCGGTCCCAGGTGTGGGGGTCACAGTTCAGGGCCAGATGGAGCTCGCCCCCCGACAGGTCGAATGCCTCGGCGACCTCCGTCTGGGCGCAGAACCGAACAAAGTTGAGTCCGGTGCGCCACAGGGTGTGCCCGGTTTGCGGGCTCACATCCGCCGCCGTGGACCTCGATGGTGTCGAGACCTCCGAGACCATGAGGTCGAAGAGGCTGTGGGGGGACGCCTTGTCGATGAGGGCGAGTGTCTCGCACCCGCGGTTTTCGGTCGCGGCGCAGTCGAGGTGCTGAACGGTCCGCCGGGCGAAGCGTCGGCGCGGGTCCGGGTGGTCCAACTCCTCTCCCTGGAGCCCGTACTCCGGCGGCGGACCCGGGATCCGCAGCTGGTGCCAGGCCACGCGCAGCGACTCGACGCCGGGCGCGTAGAGCTGGGCAAACGGGGCGTCAAGGGCGGGGTCAAGCATCCGCGAGGGCCCGACCCAACCCGCGCCTGGCGCCGATGCCTTCCCGGACACTTGTGCTCATTCGCGCGCTCTCTCCCATCCCGAACTGGGTCAATCGACCTGGAGCGCGCCAAGACGCGGTTTCAAGGTCTGGAGATCCCGCACCACCTCGGCCATCAGCCGCGCGGTCAGCCGGTTGAAGGCCTCGGCCATGGTGTCCGGGGTGTCGCCCCCTACCGGCTCCTCGCCGCTGTACCGGCGGCTCACGAGCGTGTTTCGGTCTTCCGCACGAACGAGGGACAGGTTGATACTAGCCGCGACCCGGGGCGGGTCGTCCGTGGGCAGATGCTCAAAGCGCTCCACCTCGCCCCCCAGCATCAGGTCGAACCGCGCCCGATCCGTCGGCACTACCACGACCTCCACGACCTTGGCCTCTCGAATGGCATTGACCAGGGCGTGGGCCAGGGAGCGCGTTGGGGGATCCTCCCACAGCAGGTCTTCGTAACGCTGGGCGACCAGGGGCTGCTCCCGCGTGCGAAACATGATGGCTCGTCCCCCGAGAAAGCCTCGGGCAGCCAGGTTGTTGACCAACAGGACGACGGGTGCGGGGTGGCCGCCCGGGCCCTCCAGCACCGCCGGCTCCAGACTGTAGAAGCGGTCCGGTCGAATCGGCTGCGAGGAGCCGCAACCGGCGAGCGCGAGGACCATGGGCAGCACCACCGCTGCCCGTCGGACCAGGGCCAGCCGCCGGATCACTGGAACCAAGGGGCCTGCTCCTTGACCTCGCGGCCCTTGATGATCAAGGCGGGATCCCGCCGCAGCTCCCGGACCAGGGCCGAGAGGTTGTGGGTGGCATCCTCGATGTCGGTGAGGATGGGGGTCAAGGCGGCGGACAGCTCCTGCAGCAGGAACTGAGTGTCGCTCAGGGAGCGCTGTACGGCCGGCTTGTTGTCCACCACCAGCCCCTGGATGTCCTTGGCCAGGTCGCCATAGTTCTTCACCGTCTTCCGGACCTCCTCGGTGCTGCCCGTGAGCCGCGAGGTGACCTGGGTGAGGTCGGCGGACATCTGCTCGACGGAGCCCAGGATGTCCCTGATCTGATCCGGTTTGACCAGCCCCTCGAGCTTCGCCGAGAGGCTGCGCAGGCTCTCGAAGGCACCCGCCAGGCGCTCCCGGTTCTCTCCCTGCTCCCCTCCGGTGCCCAGCAGGGTCTCGATGGTCTGGATCTGGGATTTGATGCTGTCCAGCGCGGGCTCGATGGTCTGCGTCACCATGTCGTCGAGCGACTCCGTGAGGGCGGAGAGTTGTGCCATCAGGTCCAGCTCCCGCTCCGCGGAACGGATTGTTGCCCCGTCGCTCAGTAGCGTTGGGCAGGACCCGGGCCGCACCTTGATGGCGTCGCCGGCGAGCAGCCCCGAGGAGCCCAGCTGGGCCCGGCTGTCCACGGGTACCGGCCAGTCGTCGCGGATCCGTAGGGTCGCCCGGAAGCAGGGAAGTGCAGTGGACCGATCAGCGTCTCCGGAAAAGAGCTCCAAACACTGGTCCGCGTCCGGGTCGACTGGGAACACGGGTGAGACCCGCTCCACGAGCCCGATCACATAGCCCTCCTGGATTACCTGGATGCCTGGGTCCAGGCCCCGGGCATCGAGAAAGTAGGCCTGAAGCCGGTACTGGCGGCCGAAGAGACCGGGGATCACCACGGCGAGGGCGGCCAAGGCGACCAATCCCATGGCGAGCACGAACAGGCCGGCCAGCCACAGGTCCCGGCGCCGAGCCCGACCCTCCCGCTTGCCGGGGGCCCCGATCTCCGGAGGCGAATAGAGGCGTTCGAGGCGGCTCATGGGGGAAGGGTCGAAGGTCGGGGAACGGCGGTTAGGGTGCACATTGGCGCAGCGGCGACCGCCGTGTGAACGTCTGCGCTAGGGCCGCGGATACCCATGGGCTCAGGGTCGCCCCTGGAGCAGGTAGCGAAGATCGAGCCGCTCGGGGAGGGCCGCCGCGAGGGCTTCCGGCCCGCCATCGAAGACGAGGCGGCCGCGCTCCAGGACGGCGACACGGTCGCAGGCGTCGCCGAGGGCGTTCGGGTCGTTGTCGGTGGCGATCAAGGTCAGTTGCCGGCTCTCCCGTTGCTCGCGCAGGACCTGCAAGGTATCGCGGGCGGACGCCGGATCCAGTCCGTCGGTCAGTCCGTCCCAGACCAGCAGCGCAGGCCTGTGGATCAGGGCGCGCGCCAGCTCGATCCGCCGCCGCTGGCCGAGTGAAAGGGCACGGGGCCTGTGGTTCTCGAGTCCATCCAGTCGCAGCAGGGTCATCACGAGCCGCGCTTCCCGGGCCAGCCGCTCCTGCCCCCCCGCCAGCTCCCGCACCGGAAGCAGGAGGTTCTCGATCACACTCTGGCCCTCGAGCAGGGATCCGCCCTGCAGCACGGCCCCCAACCGCGCCCGCAGTCGGGTCACTCCACGCCAGTCCAGTGCCTGGATGTCCTCCCCTAGGACTCGGATTGTACCCGCCGAGGGCGCATCGAGGCCGAGGATCAGGCGCACCAGCAGGCTCTTGCCCGCACCATTCGGACCGGCCACCAGCAGCCATTCGCCCACCTCAAGCCGCAGTGCGATGTCGGCCAGCGCGGCGTGTCCCTGGACATGCTGGAAGACCCCGGCGAGCTCCAGGGCCGCTGGCGGTGACTGGGCCATCTTCAGCCGCGCACCAGGACGATCACCGCCAGGTCTGCGACCAGGATGGCGGCGACGGCCCCGATCATCGTCCGGGTGGCTGCCTCGCCGATTCCCTGGGGGTCCCGTCCCGCGGCGGTGCCGTTGATGGTGGCGATGAGCGCGATGAGGAGGGCGAATAGGAGGGGCTTGCCAAGGGCTTCCAGCAGGTCGGAGGGGGTGAGGGTCTGGGCCAGTGCGTCCAAGAACATGGCGGGGGGGATGTTGACCTGGAACCAGAGCCACAGGAAGGCGGCCGCGAAGGTGACCAGGCTCAACCAGACCACGAACCCAAAGCTCATGAGCAGCATGGCGAGCAGCACAGGGGCCACCGTGAATTGGATGGGGTGGATGCCGCTCACCAGGAGTCCATCCACCTCCCCGGTGACCGAAAGCGTCGCCTGGCGCGCCGCCAGCGCGACACCCGCGCGACCTGCCACCAGGATACCCACCAGCACGGGGACCAGCTCCATCACCAGACCATAGGTGAAGGGCAGCAGGACCAGTCCCGGAAGGTCGAATCGGTCGAGGACGGCCTCGGTCTGCCGTC
>Ga0316576_10000979_pt1 | contig 14681 bp, 11 predicted proteins | sample S0NA_FD_203075 | JGI IMG/M metagenome (GOLD analysis project Ga0316576, IMG submission 203075) | Rhizosphere microbial communities from salt marsh grasses in Alabama, United States - S0-2_050615r3r5 | ecosystem: Host-associated > Plants > Roots > Rhizosphere | place: USA: Alabama | collected... | reverse complement strand
CGACGGCGAGATCGACGAACCCCGACGCGCTGCCGATGGCCGCGAGCTCCGGGTTCAGGAAGATCGCCACCGGGACCAGCACCAGCCAGCCCAGGACCGCACCGCAGAACAGGATCGCCGAGATCCGCAGGCCTACGATGAAGCCGACGCCCATGACCATCGGAGAGGCCTCCGGCGTCGACAGCAGCATGCCGCCCGAGTACTCGATCTTGCGGCCGAGCAGCTCGATGGACGAGCGCCCGAAGGTGACGAACCGTTGCGCCTTGTCGGCGATCAGCTGCAGCCCGGCGTCGTTCTTGAAAAACTCCCACACCGCCGCGATCCCCATGGCGCCGAACACCAGCCCGGCGCCGGTCTGCCCCTTCTGGCCGGCCTTGACGATCTCGGCGGCGGCGACGCTCTCGGGGTACGGCAGGTCGGCCTCCACCACCAGCGGTCGTCGCAGGACGATCACGAACAGGACGCCCAACACGCCGCCGATCCCCATGATCAGCATGGCGTCGCGCAGGTCGAACTCCGACCACGCACCCGAGATCACGAACGCAGGGATGGTGAAGATCGCGCCGGCGACCAGCGACTCGCCCACAGACGCCGTGGTCCGCGCCAGGTTCTCCTCGAGGATGTTGCCACGGAACACCCTGAGGGCTGCCATCGCCACGACCGCCGCCGGAAACGTCGCGGCGACCGTCAGCCCGACCTTCATGCCGAGGTACGCGTTCGCCGCGCCGAGCACGATGGCCATCACGACGCCCAGGAGCAGCGCCTTGACGGTCAGCTCCGGCATCGAGGTCTTGGGATCCACGTACGGCTTGAACTCCGAGCTCATGCGCCCTCCCGGCAACGGTGTCGCGGCATTCTACCCGGGTCGGTCCGCCGTGCCCGTGCCCGTGCCCGTGCCCGTGCCCGTGCCCGTGCCCGTGCCCGACGGGATCGTCGCCTGTTGCCGGATGCCGGTCACTCGCCACCGGTCGCTGGCCGGCACAGGCTGTCACACCACCGGCGACGTGCGACGAGCGACAGCGCCCGCGACCGGACCCGACGCTGACACTGCCCGGGACGCCGACGCGGACCGCTTCCCACTACTCGCGCAGCTTCTCTTCGAGCAGTCGGCCGGCGATGGCCATGAACTGGCTCTCGGTGACGATCCCCACGAGGTGGGACCCCTTGACCACCGGCAGGCAGCTCATCTTGTGCCGTCGCATCAGCTCGATCGCCTCCAGCGTGGAGGTTTCGGGCATGACCGTCACGGGGTTGGCCTGCATCACCTCGGACACCGGCAACGGGCCGTCGAGCTGCTCCGGGTGGTAGCTGCCCACCAGTCGCAGCAGGGCCCGCTGGGACACGATCCCCACCAGTCGGTTGTCGGCGTCCTCCACGAGCACGTGCCGGATCTGGTTCCAGTCCATGAGGTGAGCGACGAGGTCCACCGGCTCGTGCTCGTTGACGGTCACCAGGTCGGTGTCCATGCACTGCTCCACCGACAGGTAGTTCTGCTTCCAGCCGCCGCCCTCGTCGAGCCGTGCCGGATCCCACGTGTGCACCGGTTGGCCCGTCTCCTCCCGACGGATGAGCGCTGCGGTGACCGCCGACAGGCGCTCGGACAGCGGCCCCCGCCCGGCGATCGACGCGAGCGACGACAGCTGCCATTGCGAACCGGTCCGACCGGACCGGACCCGTTCCTCGATGACGTCGAGGTAGCGGTCGATGTCCGCCGCGTCCAGGCCGGACCCGGCGAGCCCGGCTCGCGCGAGCGGCAGCATCGTCTCGAGGATCACCGTGCTCGCCGGTGCCAGCCGCCCCTCGGTCCACACGAGCTGGGCGTTGAGTCCGTTCTGCGCGGCGCCGAAGAAGTTGGTCTGGGCGTCCTCGAAACGCAGGTGCTCGCTGATGTCGCCGTACTCCGCCAGCACACCGGACACCAGGCCGAACCAGAACGCCGCGTTGGCGACCTCGTCCCGCGGCGTCGGACCGGACGGCAAGATGCGGTTTTCGATCCGCAGGTGCGGTCGGCCGTTGTCGGAGATGCCGTAGCACACGCGGTTCCAACGGTAGACGGTGGAGTTGTGGAGCCTGAGCGCCTTGAGCGACGGAGCGCGCCCCGTCGCCAGCGCATCGAACGGGTCACCGTCCATCTCGGTGGACAGCAGGGTCCGAAAGCGGGCGATGTCCTCCCGGAAGATCTCGAGAGCCGATTCTCGCACCCAGTGGCGTCCGAAGCTCACCCGCGGCAGCTGCTCGCGCAGGTGCGGCGTGGTCCGGCGGGTGTCGATGGACTGCTGGAACAGGCCGATCCGCGTCTCCCACCACAACCGCTTGCCGAACAACAGTGGTGAGTTCGCCGCGGCGGCGAGCACCGGCGCCGCTACGGCCTGGGCCGCGTTGTACAGCCGCGCGAACTCCTCCGGACCCACCTGGAAGTGAACCTGGAAGCTCGCGTTGCACGCCTCGACCATGATCGAGTCGTGGTGGAGGTGCAGCTCGTCGATGCCTTTCAGGTAGAACTCGTAGTCGCCGCCGCGCAGTCGGGTGAGCGCCTCGTTGAGGGCGTAGTACCGCGGGTTCGGCGTCATGTTGTCGAGCTCGAGGTCGGACTTGTTGAGCGTCGGCAGGATCCCGACCAGGGCCACGTCGCCGCCCCTTTCCCGTGCCACGGCGCGCACCCGGGCGAGCATGTCGACGATCTGCTGTTCCATCTTCGACAGGCAGTCGGCGCCGAAGCTCAGGGGATCGAGGTTGTACTCCAGGTTGAACCGTCCGAGCTCGGTGGTGAAGTGGTCGTCGCCGATCGCTTCGAGCAGCTCGGTCGCCACCGGGGCCGGTCGCCAGTTGTGGTCGACCAGGAACAGCTCCTGCTCGGCGCCGATCCGCCGCACGCCGGACTCGAACGCGCCGTCGGCGAGCATCGTCTCGAGCGCCCGCACGTCGCGCAGCAGGTGCTTGAGAAACACCCTGATCTCGTCAGCGTGCGATCGCTGCCGTACGTCCTGCGTGCCCACCGTCGCCCTCCACGGGATCTGTCGGGAACCAGTCTAACCGCGTCACGCTGGATGCGTGACGCCCCCGCGCGCTCGATCCCGTCCGGCGGTCAACGTTTCGACGACGGTCCTGCGGAGTCGGTGGTCAACGTGCACACCTCGCCCTCGCAACAGGAAGCGATGTGGCCGCACCGGTCGCACTTTTCGTGGCCGTGCTCGAACCGCATCGGCGCACCGCACCGGATGCACGACAGCCGCGGCGCGCGGCGTGGCTGCTCGGGAACGCTCATGGTGCGCACAAACGCGCTCAGCGCTCCGGCATTCCGGCACGCCCCCGGCGTTCGCGCTACACTCGGCGGGTGTCCGTCGCCGAGCTCCGCACCGACGCCCTCGCCGCCTTCGAGGCCGCGGTGGCCGCGGTCCAGCCCGCGCGCCTCATGCCCGCGGCCGTCACGGTTCACTCCGACCGTCTGACCATCGCGGGAACCGACGTCCCACGCCCGGCCGGCCGACTGGTGGTCGTCGCCCTCGGCAAGGCGGGACCGACGCTCGCCGACGCGTGGCTCGAGACAGCGGGCGATCTCGCCCACCTGCTGTTCGTCCTGACGCCCCACGGCGTGCCGGTCACCGACCGGGTGGCGCGCCGCGCGATGGTGCGCCACGGCGCACACCCGTACCCGGATGCGGCGGGCGAGGCGTCCGCACGCGAGCTGGTCCGTCTGGCGCGTGGGCTCGAGGCCGACGACCTGCTGCTGGTGCTGCTGTCCGGGGGAACGTCCGCGCTGCTGGCCGCGCCCGAGCCGGGCCTGACACTCGACGACGTGCTGCGGACGACCCGCGCGCTGCTGCGCGCTGGCGCCTCCATCGGCGACGTCAACACTGTCCGTCGGCAGCTGCTGCTCCTCGGCGGCGGAGGACTCGCGCGCCTCGCCGCACCTGCGCGGGTCGAGGTCCTCGTGGTGTCGGACGTGCTCGGGGACCCCTTGCCGGACATCGCGTCCGGGCCGACGGTGCCGTCGCCGACTTCGAAGGCCGACGGGGCGGCCGTCGTGCGGCGGTTCGGCGTCGAGGCGGAGATCCCCGATGCCGTCATCGCCTTCTTCACGCGGCCAGGCGGCGACCACACGGACGACACCGCCTGGATGGACCGCGTCCGCACGGTTGTTCTGGCCAACAACCGCACCGCGGTCGAGGCCGCTGCCCTCGAGCTCGAGAGCCGCGGCTACCGGGTGCGCGTCGAGGAGGATCATCTGACCGGCGAGGCGTCGCAACAGGGCCGGAGCATCGGCCGGATGGCCGCAGGGGGCCTCGGTGACGGCAGCCAGGCGTGGCTGACGGGTGGGGAGACCACCGTCACTGTCCGGGGCGAGGGATGGGGCGGCCGCAACCAGGAGCTCGCACTGGCCGCGGCCATCGAAATCGAGCACGCCGCCGGTCCGTGCGTCGTCCTCGCGGCCGGTACGGACGGGATCGACGGGATGTCTGGCAACGCCGGCGGGCTCGTCGATCCGACGACCGTCCGGCGCCTGCGCGAGGCCGACCTCGACCCGGTCGAGTCACTGACCAACAACGACAGTGGAACGGCGCTCGCCGCCGTCGGCGACGCGATCGTGACGGGTCCCACCGGGACCAACGTGTGTGATCTCACCGCGGTGCTGACCGCGGAGTGACGGCTCGGAACGGGTCGAGGCGGGAGCCCGCGAGCGGCGACGCGACCATGACAACCCGCACCACAAGGAGGCGATCGTGAACGACCAGGGACCGCGCACCATCGACATCGGTGAGTTTGCGCGCCGCAACAAGCCACCGCTGCGCCCGATCCTGATCGGCGCGCTGGTCGTGCTGGCGCTGCTCGCGCTGTCGACCATTTTCTTCAAGATCCAGCCGGAAGAGGTCGGCGTGGTGGTTCGATTCGGCAAGTACGCCCGCACGTCGGAACCGGGTCTGAACATCAAGCTCCCGGTGCCCATCGAGCGGGTCTACAAGGTGCCGGTGCAGCGCCAGCTGAAGGAGGAGTTCGGCTTCCGGACCGAGACGGCAGGCGTCCGTACCCAGTACTCGCAGGCCGATTTCGACGACGAGTCCTTGATGCTGACCGGCGACCTCAACGTCGGGGTGGTGGAGTGGATCGTCCAGTACCGTGTGACCGACCCGTACAAGTTCCTGTTCAAGGTCCGCAACGTGCGCAAGACGTTTCGTGACATGAACGAGGCCGTGATGCGCTCCGTGGTCGGTGACCGGTCGGTGAACGAGGTGCTCACCATCGGTCGCCAGGAGATCCAGCAGGAGGTCGAGGTCCGGCTGCAGGAGATGTGCGACCAGTACGAGAACGGCATCACCGTCGAGCAGATCGTCCTGCAGGACGTGAACCCACCGGACCCCGTCAAGCCTTCGTTCAACGAGGTCAACCAGGCCGAGCAGGAGAAGGAGCGCGCGATCAACGAGGCGCGCGCCGAGTACAACCGCGTCATCCCGCGAGCTCGAGGGGAGGCGGCGCAGATGATCCAGCAGGCCGAGGGGTACGCCGTCGATCGGGTCAACCGCTCCAAGGGCGATGCCGCGTTGTTCGAGGATCTGCTGGCCGCGTACCGGCGCGCACCCGAGGTCACGCGCCGCCGCATCTACCTCGAGACCATGCAGGCGATCTACCCACAGGTCGAACGGAAGGTGCTGGTGGACGCGGAGATGGAGGGCATCCTCCCGCTGCTCTCCCTGGACGGGAAGGGAGGTGCCCAGTGAGACAGGCCGTGACGATCCTCGTGATCCTGGTCGCCGTGCTGGCCCTTCTCGCCGTCGGCGGCGCGTTCTACATCGTCAACGAGGCCGAGCAGGTCGTCATCACCATGTTCGGCAAGCCCGTCGGGGACCCGGTGACGACGCCGGGACTCAAGGTGAAGATCCCGTTGCTGCATACCGCCAATTACTTCGAGAAGCGGTTCCTCGAGTGGGACGGCAACCCGAACCAGATCACCACCGAGGACAAGCGGTTCATCTGGGTCGACACCTACGCCCGGTGGCGGATCACCGACCCGCTACTGTTCTTCCAACGCCTGCGCGACGAGCGCGGCGCCCAGTCCCGGCTCGACGACATCCTCGACGGCGAGACCCGCGCCACCATCGCCAAGCACGACCTCATCGAGGTGGTGCGGTCGTCGAACCGTGAGTTCGTGGCGGCGTCGGACCTTCCCGAGGGAACGGAGGCCGAACGGCCGGGCGCGATCGAGTACGGCCGCAACGTGCTCGAGCAGGAGGTGCTGGCCAACGCAAAGAGCCGGACCGCCGACCTCGGCATCGAGATCCTGGACTTTCGCTTCAAGCGGATCAACTACGAGGAGGGCGTGCGCGAGGAGGTCTATCAGCGCATGATCTCCGAACGCAAGCGGATCGCGGAGCAGTACCGGTCCGAGGGCGCCGGTGAAGCAGCACGCATCAACGGCGACAAGGACCGCGAGCTCAAGGCGATCACGTCGGAGGCGTACCGCCAGTCGCAGGAGATCCGCGGTCGTGCGGACGCCGAGGCGGCGGATATCTACGCCGTCGCGTACAACAAAGACCCCGAGTTCTACCGGTTCCTCAAGACCATGGAGGTCTACCGCGAGACCATCGACGACAGCACCGTGCTGCTGCTCGGGACCAAGGGCGAGTTCCTGCGCTACCTCGAGCAATCGCGGTAGGACCCGGCGTCAGACGCCCTCGGGCAGCCGCTCGAACGCCGAGCGGTGCGCGTCGCATCACGACTCCACCGAGTGCGGCGCCACCGCTCGGCGGAGGGCGCTCCTGTCCACGGTCGCGCGCGTCGCGAGCGCGTCGTCCACGGCACGCACGAGGTCGTCGGCGCCGCCCGCGTGGTAGCGGTGGATGCCGGTCACGTCGGGCAGCTCGTCGTGCAGGCCGGCGCTCGTCACGACCGCAGGGTAGACCTCCACCACGCGACGTCCCCGAGGCCGACGCGTCGAGGCGGCCCCGACGGGTCAGTCCGTGCCGGCCAGCCGGCGGCGGACGGTCTTGAGGTCGTCCCACACCTTGCGTTTTTCCAGCGGCTGACGGAGCAGGTAGGCCGGGTGGAACGTCGGCATCAGGGGAATGCCCCGGTAGCTCGTCCACCGGCCACGCAGGGCGCCGATCGGCTTCGACGTTCCGGTCAGGCGCTGTGCCGCGATGCGTCCGAGGGCGACGAGCACCCGCGGGCCGATGAGGTCGACCTGACGGTCGAGGAACGGCGAGCAGGCCGCCATTTCCTCGTCCTGCGGGTCACGGTTGCCGGGCGGACGGCACTTGACGACGTTCGCGATGTAGACGTCGGCGCGGTCGAGCCCGAGAGCGCGAATCATCGCGTCGAGCAGCTGGCCGGCCTGGCCCACGAACGGACGCCCCGTGCGGTCCTCCTCGGCGCCCGGCCCCTCGCCGATGAACATCAGGGCGGCGCCGGGATCCCCCTCGCCGAACACGATCGTCCGACGCTGGGCGCACAGGCCGCACCGCTCGCATCCGGCCAGCCACGCGGCGAGCTCGTCGAGCGTCGCGCAGTCGTCCATCGTCGCCGCCTCGCGACCCGGGTCCGAACCGCCCGGAGGAGGCCCGCCGGGAGTCCCCAACTCCGGGGGATCCGTCCACCCGAGATCACGCGTGTACCGAACGACGTCGCGGGGGCGCACCGGCGGCACCGTCGTCACCGTCCGCGATCAGTCGTCGTCCGAGCTGTCGTCCGCGTTGAACCCGTCATCCTCGTCCAGGTCGAGGTAGTCGTCGTCAGAGTCATCGTCCGACTCGTTCTCGAGCGCCTCCGAGCCCTCGGCCTCGTCCAGCGCGTCGCCGTCATCGGCACCGGGACCCGCAACGCCGCCGATCATGCCGAGGAGCCGCTGCAGACGGTCGAGTTCGTCGTCACGATCCTCACCTCCGGCCGCTGCGGCCTTCGACGCCTTGGCGTCGCCGGTGGGCAGCACGTCGGGAATCTCCCGCCGCTCGAGGCCCGCCTCGTCGGCGACCTCGGCGCGGAACTGGTCGACGATCGCCTGGCGCTGGGCGTCGAGTTCCTCCTGCGTGAGGATGCGCCACCCCACCTGGCCTGCCTCCACGTCGGCGATGGCCTGGAGGGTCGGCTTCTCGGCGTTGCTGTCGACCCGCGGCTTGGCGCCGTTGATCAGCTGCTCGGCGCGCTGCGACACGACGACGATGTAACGGAAGATGGAGTCGTAGTCCTCGGGGAGCTGCGTCATCAAGTCTGATCCTCTTCGAGCGCTACACGGAAGGCGTCCCGGATGGCGTCCAGACGTGGCTTCATGCGCTCCAGTTTGTGGTGTTCCGCGATGCAGATGCCGGCCAGAGCATCCACCGCCTGCTCGAGGCGGTCGTTGATGATAGCATAGTCGAACTCTCCGGAGACATCGAACTCACGCAACGCCCAGCCCAGTCGCTCGCGGATCGCGTCGGGGCTGTCCTGCCGTCGGCACTCCAGCCGGCTCCTGAGCACCTCGTAGGACGGCGGATAGACGAAGATCTTGACGGCGTCCCGGATCTTGGACTTGACCTGATTGGCGCCCTGCACCTCGATGTCGAGGAAGACGTCCTGCCCCGCGGCGAGGTGCTCGTCGACCTCGGCCCGCGACGTCCCGTACCGGTTGCCGGCGTACTCGGCGTACTCGAGGAATGCGTCCCGGTGGGCCATCTCCTGGAACATCTCGGGCGTCACGAAGTGGTAGTCCACGCCGTCGACCTCGCCCGCACGGGGCGGATCGGACGCCGCGGGCCGGGGCGAACGGGTCGTGTGCGAGACCGAGAAGTGGGTGGGAATCCCCGCCCGCTCGAGCCGCGCCATCGCCTGTTTGATGAGCGTGGTCTTCCCGCCACCGGACGGTGACGACACGATGAACAGCACACCACGTGAACTCACCTCGCCTCCCGTGGCGGACATCGTACGTCATCGCCTCGACGACGCAAGCCGATGTGGTGTGTAGGATGGCAGCCATGTGGGACCTGCTGGTGGTCAACGGCCACCTGGCGACCATGACCGGCGATCGGCCGTACGGAGCCGTTCCCGACGGCGCGGTCGGCGTTTCGGACGGCCGCATCGTGTGGGTCGGCCCCCGGTCCGACCTGCCGGCGGATGCTGCACGTCGCAGTCGCGAGGTCGTGGACGCCCGGGGCGGATGGATCACGCCGGCCCTGGTGGACTGCCACACCCACCTGGTGTGGGGTGGCAGCCGCGTGGAGGAGTTCGAGGCACGGCTCGGGGGGGCGACCTACGAGGAGATCGCCCTGGGGGGCGGCGGCATCCTGTCCACGGTCCGTGCCACCCGCGAGACCTCGGAAGACGCGCTGCGGAGCTCTGCGCTGGGTCGCCTCGACCGGCTGCTGTCGGAAGGCGTGACGACGGTGGAGATCAAGTCCGGCTACGGGCTCGCCACGCCCACGGAGCTCAAGATGCTGCGGGTGGCTCGCTCGCTCGCCGACGCACGACCGGTCACCGTGCGGACAACCTTCCTCGGCGCCCACGCGCTGCCGCCGGAGTTCGCCGACGCGCCCGACGCCTACGTCGACCTGGTGTGCGACGAGATGCTGCCCGCGGTGGCCGATGCCGGTCTCGCGGACGCGGTGGACGCCTTCTGCGAGCGGATCGCGTTCTCTCCGACACAGGTCGAGCGCATCTTCGCCCGGGCCCACGAGCTCGGGCTGCCCGTGAAGCTCCACGCCGAGCAGCTGTCGGACTCGAGCGGCGCGGCGCTCGCTGCCGCGTTCGACGCCCTGTCGGCGGATCATCTCGAATGGGTCTCCGACGACGGCGTCGCGGCGATGGCTGCGACGGGCACGGTCGCGGTGTTGCTCCCGGGAGCGTTCTACGCCCTCGGTGAAACCCGCCGCCCACCCGTCGACGCCTTCCGTCGCCACCGCGTGCCAATGGCACTCGCCACCGACTGCAACCCCGGCTCGTCCCCCGTGGTGTCGCTGCTGCTGATGCTGTCGATGGGCTGCACGCTGTTCGGTCTCACGCCCGAGGAGGCCCTCGCGGGCGTCACCCGGCACGCCGCCCGCGCGCTCGGTCTGGCGGGAGAACGCGGGACACTGGAACCGTCCAGGATGGCCGACCTCGTGAGCTGGGACGTCGAGCATCCGGCGGAGCTCGCCTACATGATCGGGGCCAACCCGTGCCGCACGGTGATCCGCGCGGGGCGGGTCGTCCGGGCGTCGTGACACGACAACGGGGTGCCGCACGGCACCCCGCCCGCAACCACCGGCCGATCGGAATCAGCCGCCGATCTTCTTGAACAAGCCACCCAGACCCTTCGGTTGATCCTCGTCGGACCCGTCGCCCTCCTGCATGCTCGGCATCTCCACCTTCTCGTAGTCCGGCGGGATCTCGAACATCGAAGGTTCGATGTCGGTCTCCTCGATCGAGGTGACCTCGGTGGTCGATGTCGACCGCGTCTCGCGGCCTTTGGAGTCGGTCATGACCGACCGCGACACCGACTTCAACACCACCCCGTCGAGCTTCGCGGCGATGCCGTCGAGCATCGAGTCGAGCTCCGGATCGCCGGTCTTGGGCGGCGTCTCCCGCAGCCACGCGCCGAAGCCCGGAGCCGACAGCTCGCTCGTCATCCAGCTCTCCGTCTCGGTCGCGATGGTGGTGCTCTGCTTCATGCCGAACACCTTGAGCTGCATGGTGAACGCGCTCTTCATGGCGTGCTTGGTGGTGTCGTACCCGAGGATGGTGCCGCCGGGTGACGATCCCTGGTAGTCCGCCGACGTGTCGGTGAAGTCCATCGAGACCATGCCCCCGGACGCCTGCTGGAGGTCGCCGAGGGTCTGGAACATCCGGTCGAGGTCCCACTGCATGTAGGTCTTCTCCTCGGGATCGACCAGGTACATGGTCCGACCGCCGTCGGTGGTGAGCATGTATGCGTCGTCCGGAACCGGGCTGCCCTTGGCCTCGCGAAACTCGATTCGCGCCTTGTCGCCGTCGACCCACGAGGTGACGATGAACTCCTGCTTTGCATCGCCGTCCTCATCGACGGTGCGCGTGGTCGACTCGTACCGCATCCCGGCGCCGGCTGTGGTCGCGACCAGCACCGCCAACCCGAACGCTGCACCCATTCGTCGCATGGCTCCTCCTCGTGATGACGTGTTCGGCGAGGGACAACCGACGTGGAGGCGGACTTGTTCCGCGTCCGAGTCCGTGCACTCCACAATATCCGCTACACACACCCGCGGACGTCCACATCCGCGACGGCCCCACACCGCGCCGGGGCCGTCGCGGGGCGCTCATCCGGTGATGAAGGCTCAGTCCTCGACGGTGACCGAGTCGTCCGGCGCCGACTCGCCCTGTTCATCGGTCGACGACGCCGTCGCCGCGGGACCTTCCTCGGCACGCACCACGAGCTCTCCACCGTCGACGTCGACCACCAGTCGGGAGCCCGGTACGACGTCACCGGCGACGATCGCGCGCCCGATGCGGGTCTCGAGCTCGCGCTGCAGGAACCGCTTCAGCGGTCTGGCGCCGAACACCGGGTCGTACCCGGAACGGGCCGCCAGCTCCACCGCGGCGGGCGTCAACTCGAGTCGGATGTCCCGCTCCGCCAGCCGACGCCGCAGTTCCTCGGTGAGCAGGCCGACGATGCGCCGGATCTCGTCCATCGTGAGCGGCGAGAACATGACGATGTCGTCCACCCGATTGAGAAACTCCGGGCGGAAGGCCGCGCGCAGCTCGGTCAGGACCCGCTTCCGTGCCTCGTCAGTGATTTCGCCGGCCTCGGTGACCCCGTCGAGCAGGTACTGCGAGCCGATGTTGGAGGTCATGATGACCACCGTGTTCTTGAAGTCGACGACGTGTCCCTGTGAGTCGGTCACACGACCGTCGTCGAGGATCTGCAGCAGGACGTTGAACACGTCCGGGTGCGCCTTCTCGATCTCGTCGAACAGCACCACCGAGTACGGCTTGCGACGGACCGCCTCTGTCAGCTGACCGCCCTCTTCGTAGCCCACGTAGCCAGGGGGTGCGCCGATCAGCCGCGACACGGTGTGCTTCTCCATGTACTCGGACATGTCGAGGCGCACCATGTTGTCCTCGCTGTCGAACAGTGCCTCCGCGAGGGTCTTGGCGAGCTCCGTCTTGCCGACGCCGGTGGGTCCGAGAAAGATGAACGATCCGATGGGACGCCGTGGGTCCTTGATGCCCGATCGGGCGCGGATGACGGCGTCCGCGACGAGCTGCACCGCCTCGTCCTGACCGACCACGCGGCGGTGCAGGATGTCGTCGAGTCGGAGCAGCTTCTCGCGCTCGCCCTCGACGAGCCGGGTCACCGGGATCCCCGTCCATCGGGACACGATCTCGGCAATCTCGTCCTCGGTGACCTCCTCGCGCAGCAGGGAGTCCCCGTCCCCTTCGGTGCGGCGGATCCTCGCCTCGGCCTCCGACAGCTGGCGCTCGAGCTGGGGCAGTCGGCCGTGGCGCAGCTCCGCGGCCTTCTCGAGGTCGTAGCGGCGCTCGGCCTCCTCGACCTCGCGGCGGGCCGCCTCGATCTCCTCACGCAGTGACCGCACCGCGTCGATGGCAGCCTTCTCCGACTCCCAGCGAGCCCGCAGCTCCAGCTCGAGCTCGCGGGCGTCGGCGAGCTCACGCCGCAGATGCTCCAGACGCTCCTTCGACGCGCGGTCCTTCTCCTTCTTCAGGGCCGCCTCCTCGATCTCGAGCTGCATCACCCGACGGTGGATCGCGTCGAGCTCCGCCGGCATGGAGTCGATCTCGGTGCGGACCATGGCGCACGCCTCGTCCACCAGGTCGATCGCCTTGTCCGGGAGGAACCGGTCGGTGATGTAGCGGTTCGACAGCGTCGCCGCCCCGACCAGTGCGTTGTCCTGGATGCGCACCCCGTGGTGGACCTCGTACCGCTCCTTGAGCCCACGCAGGATCGAGATCGTGTCCTCGACCGACGGGGGCTCGACCAGCACCGGCTGGAAGCGTCGCTCCAGCGCGGCGTCCTTCTCGATGTGCTTGCGGTACTCGTCGAGCGTCGTGGCGCCGATGCAGTGCAGCTCGCCCCTCGCCAGCATCGGTTTCAGCATGTTGCCGGCGTCCGTCGAGCCCTCGGTCTTGCCGGCCCCCACGATGGTGTGCAGCTCGTCGATGAACAGCAGGATGCGTCCGTCCGACGAGCGCACCTCGTTCAGCACCGCCTTCAACCGCTCCTCGAACTCACCGCGATACTTGGCGCCCGCCAGGAGCGCGCCCATGTCGAGCGAGAAGATCGAGCGGTCCTTGAGCCACTCGGGCACGTCGCCGCGCACGATCCGCTGCGCGAGCCCCTCGACGATGGCGGTCTTGCCGACGCCGGGCTCACCGATCAGCACCGGATTGTTCTTTGTCTTGCGGGACAGGATGCGGATCACCCGCCGGATCTCGTCGTCGCGTCCGATGACCGGGTCGAGTCGTCCGGCACGGGCCTGGGCCACCAGGTCGACGCCGTACTTCTCGAGGGCCTCGTAGGTACCCTCGGGGTTGGCGGACGTCACGCGCTGGTTCCCGCGCACCGAGGTGAGCGCCTCGAGAAACGCGTCACGGTCGACGCCGCGCTCGGACATCAGCCGGGGCACGACCGAGCCGGACCCGGCCTCCATCAACGCGAGCCACAGGTGCTCGACCGACACGTACTCGTCCTTCAGCCGCGTGGCCTCGTCCTGCGCTCGCACCAGCGCCTTCTGCAGCTCGTTGGTGATGTAGACCTTGCCGGGCTCCGCGGCGCCACCGGACACCGACGGACGACGCGCGAGCTCGCGGTCGACGTCGGCGAGCAGGGCATCGTGGGACACGCCGACGCTCGCCAGCAGGCGCGACACGAGCCCGTCCGGGCTCTCGATCAGAGCCCGGGCGAGGTGGTCGGTGTGCACCTGCTGGTGCCCGCGCCGGATGGCGTCGGCCTGGGCCAGCTCGAGGGCCTCCTGGGATTTCAGAGTCAGTCGTTCCGGGTTCATGGACTCTCCTCATCGGTGAAGTCGGGGCGTCCCGTAGCCGAGAGCGCCTCTCATAATCTAATATCTGAGTGCAACTTTGTCAAGTTTGTCAAGCGACGCATCCGAGAACACGTCGACTCACTACAAAGCGAACCTTTCCAATCATTTCCGCAACGCAACACCTCGGGCCTCCGGTGATCGGCAACCGGCCCGCGGTCGCTGCCGTTGCGCGATCACCCGCCTGGATCGATAATAGGTAAGTGGAAACTTACGACAGGGTGATCCACGCTCTCGCCGATCCCACTCGACGGTCGCTCCTCGAGCGGCTGCGGACCGGCCCGCGCTGCGTGGTCGAGCTGGCGGCGGGCGTGCCGGTCTCGCGCCCGGCCGTGTCCCAGCACTTGCGAGTGCTCCGAGACGCCGGGCTCGTGCGTTCGTCGCGGGTGGGTCGTCGCCGGGTGTACGCCCTCGACCCCACCGGCTTCGAGCCGCTCGAACGGTACCTGGAGTGGTGGTGGGAGGGCGTGCTGGCAGCGTACGCGACCGCCGCCGATCGACATCGGTCCACGACCCACGAGGAGAGGCGAGATGGCTGAGGCGAGCAACGACACGAAGCCGGTCCGGTGCACGGTGCGCGTCCGCCCGGCGCCGCGCGAGGCGTTCCGGATCTTCACCGAAGAGATCGACACGTGGTGGCCGCTGGCCAGCCACTCGGTGTGCGGCGACAGGGCGCGACACTGCGTCTTCGAAGGTCGCATCGGT
>Ga0316576_10000975_pt1 | contig 14705 bp, 12 predicted proteins | sample S0NA_FD_203075 | JGI IMG/M metagenome (GOLD analysis project Ga0316576, IMG submission 203075) | Rhizosphere microbial communities from salt marsh grasses in Alabama, United States - S0-2_050615r3r5 | ecosystem: Host-associated > Plants > Roots > Rhizosphere | place: USA: Alabama | collected... | reverse complement strand
CATGGTGGCCTCGGTGCCGGTATTGGTGAACCGGAGCCGCTCCGTCCACGGGACGGCCTTGCGGAACTTCTCGGCCGCTTCCACCTCGCGACGCTGCGTCATCGCAAAGGAGACCCCGTCGCGTCCGGCGGCGGCGACGGCGTCGGCGACCACCGGGTGGCCGTGCCCGAGGATGACCGGGCCGAATCCGCACTGGTAGTCGATGTACTTCTTGCCGTCCATGTCGAAGACGTAGGCGCCCTCGCCGCGGTCGATGACCAGGGTGTCCTCGTCGCCCCAGTAGCGGAACTGGCTGGAGACCCCGTTGACGAGGTTGTCCTTCGCCCGCTCGAACCAGGCGGCGGTCTTCTCACCTTGCAGACCCATGATCGGGTTCCTCCTCTGGGTGGATGGGGCTTGGGGGGCCTGCGAGCTCCCCGGGTCGATCCTGACGGCGGACGGCCGGGACCGGTCGGCGCGCTCGGTGTTGCGGCCGATCGGCGGTCTCGTCGTCCCGGTCTCACCTCCCCGGCCTCACACCGTTCCTCGGGAGCGGTGTGAGGCCACGGTGAGTGGGCGGCCGGCCCGGCCGCCCACCCCCGGTGTCGTTCTCAGTTCTTGATCTCGGTGAAGGCGTCCTGGTAGTTCAACTCGAAGTCGCCGGTGTCGGCGATGAACTCGAGTCGCTCGAAGACGTCGTCGGGCGGGTAGATCGCCTCGTCCTCGAGGATCTCCGGATCGATGAACTCTTCGGCCGCCAGGTTCGGGCTCGCGAAGTACACGTAGTTGGTGAGGGCTGCCCCGTTCTCGGCGTCGAGGATGAAGTCGATGAACGTGTGGGCGGTGCACGGCGCATCGGCGGTCACCGGGATCGCCATGTTGTCCACCCAGGCGACCGCACCCTCTTCGGGGATGATGTACCCGAACCGATCCCAGCCGTCTTCCACCTCGTCGAAGGCGGTGAAGAAGTCGCCGCTGTAGCCGTGCGCCACCATCACCTCGCCGGAGACCAGGTCGTCCTCGAACTGGTCCGAGTCGAACTTGGCGATCGAGTCCTTGACACCCTTGATGAGGTCGACGGCCTCCTGCAGTTCGGTTTCGCTGGTGCTGTTGACCGAGTAGCCGAGGTACTTCAGCGCCGCCCCCAGCACTTCGCGGGCGTCGTTCAGCAGCGAGATCTTGCCGGCATAAGCGGGGTCCGGCTCGAAGATGAGCGCCCACGACGGTGCGAAGTCCTCGCCGACCGCTTCGTAGGCGACCCCGATGCCGGTGGTGCCCCACTGGTACGGAACCGACCAGTCGCCGTCGGGGTCGAAAGGCAGTCCGGTGAAGGTCGGGTCCAGGTTCCCGAGATTGGTGAGAGCGTCCTTCTGGAGCGGCAGCAGCAGGCCCTCTTCGGCCATGATCGACACCATGTAGTCCGACGGGACGATGAGGTCGTACGCCGCTCCACCGGCCTGCACCTGGGCGACCAGCTGCTCGTTGGACTCGAAGAAGGTCTCGGTGACGTTCACCCCGTATTCGGCTTCGAAGGCCGGGATCAGGTCGGGGTCGATGTAGTCGGACCAGTTGTACAGGTCGAGGTCGCCGTCGGTCTGTCCGGGAGCACACGTCTCGCCGGGGGCCTCGGTCGTGGCCGGGGCGGCGGTCGTGGAGGACGCCGCAGTCGTACCCGGCGCCGCAGTGGTGCTCGCAGCGTCGTCGTCGTCGCCGCACGCTGCGGCGAGCAGCATCAGCGACAGCAGGAGGATCGTCATTCGTCTCATCGCATCACCCTCTCGTTGGGCCGTTGTGGCGCCGCTGGATCAGCAGCGACCCGAAGACGAGCAACATCGAAGCTACCAGCATGAGGGTCGACACTGCGTTGATGATCGGGGTCACCCCCCGCTTGATGCGTGAGAACACCTCGACGGCGAGCGGTGTCGCCCCGGGACCCTGCACGAAGCTCGTGATGACCACGTCGTCGAGCGACAGCGTGAGGGCCAGCAAGGCGCCGCCGAGCACACCCGGCATGATGAGGGGGAGGGTGACCCGGCGAAACGCCTGCCAGCGCGACGCGTAGAGATCGGCCGCCGCTTCCTCGAGGCTCGGATCGAGGCCGGCCACCCGTGCCCGGACGACGATCGCGACGAACGAGATGTTGAAGGCGATGTGGCTGAGGATGATCGTGGTGAGGCCGAGCGACTGGTTGAGCTGGGTGAAGAAGATCAGCAGCATGACGGCCATCGTCACGTCCGGGACGATCACCGGCAGGTAGAGGAGGGCGTCGAAGGTCCGCTTGCCGAGCCAGCGCCGGTAGCGCTCCAGTGCCAGTGCGGCCATCGTGCCGAGCACCGTCGAGACCGCCGTCGACACGGCGGCGATGATCAGCGAGTTGCGGATCGAGTTCATCAGGGAGGCGTCCTGGGGGATCGCCCGGTACCAGTCGAGGGTGAATCCCGACCACTGGTTGACGAACCTGCTGTCGTTGAATGAGAACACGACCAGCACCACCAGCGGCAGGTAGAAGAACAGGTAGACGAGGAGCGAGTGGCCGGCCAGCCAGCGGTCGAGCCGCCGTTTGGCCGCCGTCTCGATGCGGGCGGTCACAGCGTCCTCCCTCCGGAACGGAAGTAGAGGACGGTGGCGCCGAGCATCACGATCATGATCGCCATCGAGACCGCCGAGCCCAGCGGCCAGTTGCGAGCTGCCAGGAACTGGTTGACGATGTAGTTCCCCAGCAGGGTGGTCTTCGCTCCGCCGAGGATGTCCGGCGTGACGTAGGCACCGAGGCTGGGGATGAACACCAGGATCGACCCGGCGATGATCCCCGGTCGCGACAGCGGGAGGGTCACCTTCCGGAACGCCTTCCAGCCCGAGGCATAGAGGTCCCGGGCGGCTTCGACGAGCGACCAGTCGAGCCGTTCGATGGCCGCGTACAGCGGGAGCACCATGAAGGGAAGGAACCCGTAGACGAGCCCGATGAGCACCGCCGGCACGGTGAAGAGCAGCTGGCCCCACAGCCCGAGCGCCTCACCGATCCTCGTGAACACCCCGTCGGCCCCGAGCAGCACCTTCCAGGCGTAGGTGCGCACCAGGAAGTTCGACCAGAAGGGGATCATCACCAGCACCAGCAAGACGTTGCGGGTCCGCTCCTTGCGGGTGGCGATGTAGTACGCGAACGGGTAGGCGACCAGCAGGCAAATCAGCGTCGTGATCCCGGCCAGCCAGATCGAACGCCAGGCGATCTGCAGCACGGCCGGATCGGCGAGCTTCGCCCACGAGGTCAGGTTCCAGTCCTCGAGGATCGGCTTCCCGGTGCGGCTCCGGGACGCGAACGAGTACACCCCGACGAGGACCAGCGGGATGGCGAAGAGGACGATCAGGTAGAGGTACGCAGGTGAGGCGAGCCGGAACCCCCGCCAGCGGGCCGCCCGTTCGGCGGCCCGCTCGAGTTCGGGCGTGACCGGGGCTTCGGTTTCCGCTTCTGCCGGGGCCGGTTCCGGGGCGGTCATTCGGTGAGGGCCTCCGCCGCCGACGGGTCGAACGTCGCCAGGACCCGTTCGCCTTCCTCGAACCGGGTGACCCCCGGCGCGTTCTCCTGGCGGGCGTCCACGACCACGAAGCCGAGATCCACCTCGTAGTAGAGGCTGTCGCCGAAGTACATCCGCCGCTTGACGGTGCCGCGCAGCCGATTGCCCTCACCGGGGTCCGCCCCGTCGGGCCACAGCTGGATCTTCTCGGGGCGGAGCGTGAGGGTCACCGCGGTACCGGCCGCCGACCGGGTGTGCACCCGGACCAGCGTGCCGTCCGGCAGCGTGACCTCGCCGGGGGCGGCCACCGTGCCGTCGATGAAATTGGTCTCCCCGATGAAGTCGGCGACGAAGCGATTGGCGGGCGTCTCGTAGATCTGCTCCGGGGCACCCACCTGCAGGAGCCGCCCGGCGTTCATGACGCCGATCCGGTCCGACATGGTGAGTGCCTCCTCCTGGTCGTGGGTGACGTACACGAACGTGATGCCCACCCGCTCCTGGAGGTCTTTCAACTCCAGTTGCATCGCCTGGCGGAGCTTGAGGTCGAGGGCGCCGAGGGGCTCGTCGAGGAGGAGGACCTTGGGGCGGTTGACGAGCGCCCTCGCCAGGGCGACCCGCTGCTGCTGTCCGCCGGACAACTGCGACGGCCGCCGATCGCCCATCCCGCTGAGCCGCACCAGGTCGATGGCCCGATCCACCCGTTCGGCGATCTCGGACTTGCCCACCTTCTGCATGAGCAGGCCGAAGCCGACGTTGTCGGCGACGGTCATGTGGGGGAACAGCGCGTAGGACTGGAAGACCGTGTTCACCGGGCGTTTGTTCGGCGGCCGCAGCCCCATCTCCTCGCCGTAGATGCGGACGCTCCCCTCGGTGGGGAATTCCAGGCCGGCGATCATCCGCAGGGTGGTGGTCTTGCCGCACCCCGACGGCCCGAGCAGCGAGAAGAACTCCCCGTCGGCGATGTCGAGGTCGACGGTGTCGACCGCCACGACGTCCCCGAACCGCTTGACGACTCCGGTGAGTCCCACGGCGGCCGAATCGCTCACGTCACCTCCCCGGGGAGAACGGCGATGAGCCTACCCGCGTTCGACCGGCGCGGGCGCCACAGCGGGGTGCGTAGTCTGCGGCCCATGGCCTCTCCCACCTCGTTCTGGACCGACGACTTCCCGGCCCCGCCGGGCCCCGACACCGGGGAGCGGCTCCCGGCCTCCGCCGACGTCGTGGTGATCGGCGCCGGGGTGACCGGCTCGACGGCCGCCCGCCGGATGGCCGCCGCCGGCCTCGAGGTCGTGCTCGTCGATGCCGGGCCGGCCGGCGGCGGCGCCAGCACCGTCAACGGCGGGATGCTCGTCTACGGCCTGAAGGTGGGGACCCGGACGCTGATCAAGCGGCACGGGTACCGGTTGGCGCGCGAGTTGTGGCAGGCCTCGCTGGATTCGGTGGACCTCGTCGAGGCGATCTGCCGCGAGGAGGGGATCGAGGCCCAGTTCGATCGTGCCGGGGCGGCGGCGCTCGGCTACGTCCGGCGCGACCTGCAGCGGTTCTCCGACGACTCGGACTGGATGGAGTCGAAGCTGGGCTTCCCGACGACGGTGCTCGGCCCCGAGGAGATCCACCGGGCGGTGGGGAGCCGCCGGTTCGTGGCGGCCATGGTGGACGGGTTCAGCGCCGGGATCCATCCCGCTCGGTTCGCCTTCGGGCTGGTGGCCTCGGCGGCCCGTGCCGGGGCGACGGTCGCCGAGGACACCGAGGTGACCGGGCTGGCCCGCTCGGCCGGCGCGATCGACGTGGCGACCCCCCGGGGGACCGTCCGGGCCGGCCGGGTGCTGCTGGCGACGAACGGCTACACGGGGCCGCTCGTCCCGGCGGTCCGCCGGGGGGTGGTGCCGATCGGGAGCTACATCGTCACCACCGAGCCGCTGCGCAGGGACGTGGCCGAGCGCCTCATCCCGGGCCGCCGGCTGCTGTGGACCTCGCGCCGCTTCCTCAACTACTTCCGGCTGACCGCCGACGACCGCCTCCTGATGGGCGGCCGCCAGAACCTGTCGCCGGATCTCGACCTCGCCGAGAGCGGCCGGCTGTTGCGCCGGACGATCGTCGACTTCTTCCCCGAACTGGAGGGGGCGGCCGTCACCCACAGCTGGACCGGGCGCCTCGGGGCGACGTTCGACCTGCTGCCGCACATCGGTGAGGTCGACGGCGTCTGGTATGCCCTCGGCTACGGCGGCCACGGCGTCGCCCTCGGCACCTACCTGGGGCACGAGGTCGGCGGGCTGCTCGCCGGCGAGGTCGAGCGGAGCCCGTTCGCCGACGTCCCCCTTCCGACCCGCCCGTACTACCGGAACCGAACCTGGTTCCTCCCCGCCGCGGCGGTGTTGTTCCGGGCCCTCGACCGGATCGGTCGGTAGCGATGGACGTCACGCTGCGGGAGGTCACCGCCGGCACGGTGCGGGCGGTGTGCGACCTCACCGTCGGGCCCGGCCAGGACGGCCTGGTCGCCCCGAATGCGGTGTCGATCGCACAGGCCCACTTCGAGCCGAAGGCGTGGTTCCGGGCGATCTACGCCGGCGACGACCCGGTCGGGTTCGTGATGCTCTTCGACGACGCTCCCGAGTGCTTCCTGTGGCGGCTGATGGTCGATCATCGCCACCAGGGCCGGGGCTACGGCCGGCGGGCGCTCGACCTCGTCGTCGAGCACCTCCGGCAGCGTCCCGGCGTGACCGCGCTGCTGACGTCCTACGTGCCCGACCCGGCGGGTCCCGAGCAGTTCTACAAGCGCTACGGGTTCGTCGACACCGGCGAGGTCGACGGGGGCGAGGTGGTCTGCCGCCTGGCGCTCGGCTGAGAGCCCCGGTTCACAACTCGCATGCCACGGCGGAGGTGAAGCGGACGCAGCGGTCACGGCCGGGCCCGCCGTCGAGGGCATCGATGCCCTCGAAGCCGTTGAGGTCGTCGTCGCCGTCCTCCCCGAACAGGTCGTCGTCGCCCCGGCCGCCCCGGAGCACGTCGTTCCCGCCGCCTCCCTCGAGGCGGTCGGCGCCGGCGGCCCCGCGCAGCGTGTCGTCGTCGCCCTTCCCGAAGATCACGTCGTCGCCCTGTCCGCCGTTGACGGTGTCGGCGCCCTCCCGTCCGTCGATGGCGTCGTCGCCCTGCTTCCCCTTGAGGACGTTGGGGGCGGCGTCACCGGCGATGAGGTCGTCGAAGGCCGATCCCTCGACCTTGCGGACCGCCCGCAGCGAGGCCACCTCGCCGCTCCCGGCGACGGTGCCGGTGCCGGCGGCGAGGTCGACGACGACGCCGGCCGGGGCGGCCCGGTAGTCGGCGACGTCGGCGCCCGGGCCGCCGATCACCAGGTCGGCCCCCGGCCACGCCAGGAATCGGTCGGTGCCGTCCCCGCCGCTCAATTTGTCGTCGCCGGTGTTTCCCTTGAGGACGTCCCATCCGTCGTCGCCGTACAGGGCGTCGTCGCCTCGTTCCCCGAGCAGGGTGTCGTCCCCGGTCCCGCCCCGGATCTCGTCGGCTCCGCCGCCGCCCCGGATCGTGTCGGCGCCGTCGCCGCCGAGCAGGGTGTCTCCGTCGCCGTAGCCGCAGATGGCGTCGTCGCCCCCACCTCCGTCGAGGAGATCGGGGCCGTCGGTGCCGGCGATCACATCCGGCCCGGGGGTGCCGGTCACCACGGAGCCGGTGAGCGTGGCCATCTCGGTGCCGCACAGCGGGGCGACGCCGAGCGCCAGATCCCCGGTGGCGCCGCCCCCGCCGCCGACCCGCACCCGGTAGGTGACCCCGGCGTCGAGTTCCACGTCGAGCACCGCCGGCGCCCCGACCCCGTCGCTGCAGCCGACCTCCGTGAGGGCGTCCACCGATGGGCCGGTCGCCACCGCCACCACCGTGTCGAACGTGCTCCCCCGGGTGTCGAAGCGGTGGATCGCGCTCACACCGGCGGTGAACTCGAACCAGACGGTCGCTTCGATCGGACGGCCCTCACACGATCCCTGCTCGCCCCAGTCGAGTCCGGCGCCGACGGTCGCCTGGGAGACGGAGGCCGGGGCCGGCCCCAGGGGGAGCGGCGTCGCGAACCCGTCGTTGGACGGGCTCCGCTTCACCATGCCCCACCAGGTGGACCAGGTGTCGGTGAGCGCCGCGGCGTACTCCTGGATCGTCCAAAGGTCGGCGTCGTTCAGCGGGTCCACCCAGGCCGACGAGTAGTCACCCCATCGGTTCCGCCCCGAGCGGTCCAGGCGTCGCAGGTCGAAGGCGCTCTCGCCCCCCTTGAGCACCCGCTCGGAGAACTCGCCGCCCTCGGGGCGGAAGGAGTAGGCCCCATGGGCGTAGCGGCTCTCGGAGAACCGGGCGTAGCCGATCAGCACGTCGCCGGCGGCGTTGACGGCGATCGAGGGGTACGCCCGCCACACCGAGCCGTTCTCGTTGATCAGCCGCCCCCACTCGACGATCGTCCCGTCCGGCTCGAGGCGCCACCAGACGATCCCGGCGCGGTCGGGGAGACCAACCTTGGGGTAGCAGGCAGTGTTGACCGCCCACAGGTCGCCGTTGCGGAGGACCAGCTTCTGTACCCGGGCGTCGCCGATGTCGATCGGCGGGGCGTCGGGGCCCAACTGCGGGGCGACATCGCCGCACACCTGCCGCCACCCGTTCTCCGTGCCCACCGAGGAGAACGGGCCGGCCTGCAGGACCGGGGCCCCCGCCGGGCCGGTGATCGAGTAGAGGCGGAGCGTCCCGGTGGGCCCGTTCCACGTCTTGGCCAGGTAGGTGGTCGTCTCCCCCGGGTCGAAGGAGACCGAGGGCGCCATCGAGGTGCCGTACAGCGAGGTGTCGGTCAGCGCGTTCCACTCGGTCCACGAGACCGAGCCGTCCCCGTCGTAGAGGTCGTCGGCCGGGAAGGTGTAGATCTGCGGGCGGTCGGTCCGGTCCGGCGGGGTACTCCGGTCGTACATGTTGATGCTCACCGTCACCCGCACGGCGTCGAGGCCCACGGAGGGCCGGTCGGCCCAGTACTCGTCGGCCGGGTCGGCGTCGATCTCGACGATGTCCCAGGATCCGGTCGGGTCGTGGCTCTCCGACACGGCGACCAGCAGTGACGACTCCGGGCGGTCGGCGGCGGCCACCGCCACCAGCACCCAGCGGTCGTGATGCGGGTCGTACACGAGGAACGGGTCGAACACGTCGCCCTGCGCCTCCCGCCCGAAGAATCCGGACAGCGACACCTCGGGGCCTGCAGGCACGCCGCTCCGGCTCTGCACCAGCACGCCGCCGTTGAGGGCCGTCATCAGGTGGAGGGGGCCGACCGCACCGTTGGTGTCGGGTGGGTTCCACCCCGTGTAGCCGAGCGCCTCGAACGAGCGGTTCGGAGCCGGCCCGGCCCGGCCGCCGGGATCGCCGCCGGACGGATCGGCGGGTGGCGGGGGCACCGTTTCGGGTGCTGCTGCGGCGGCGTCCGCCTCGAGGGGGGCGGGGTCGGCCGGAGACCGGGCTTCGTCCCCGGGCAGCGCAGGCGGGAGATCGGCGAACCGGACCCGGGTCGTCGCGGCGGATCGTTCGATTCCCGAGGTTCCGGGATCGGGTTCTCCGGCCGCCGGCCCGGCGGGCAGCACCGCCGCCAGTGCGACGACGACGGCCCCCCCGATCAGCCCTCGCGCTCGCATCCTCGTCTCCCCGGCTCGCGGCTGCGCAGTCTGCCACGTCCCGCCCCGGGCGGGGTCGCACCTGGCGAGGTGCCCGGCAGGGCCGTAGGCTGCCGCCGGTGCATCGCCGGTTGGCCCTCCATCTCGCCGCCTGGCTCGCCGGGGCGGCGCTGCTGCGGGTCGGGATGATCCCGCCCGAGATCTGCCCCGCCGCCGCCCCGTTCGAGGTGCGGGTGGCCGTGGAACGGGCGGTCGGCTGGCTGACCGGCAACCAGCACCCGGACGGCCGGTTCACCTACGGCTTCGACCGCGACGCCGGGGAGGTGAATGCCGACTCCAACGCCGCCCGTCACGCCGGCGTGATGATGTCGCTCTACCAGGTGGCCGGGTCGGTCGACCCCGGGGCGCTCGCCGCCGCCGACGCCGGCCTTCGTCTCGTCCTCGGCCAGACGATCGACGGTGACGGGTGGACCGCCTGGGCCCCGCCGGGCGGGGACGTCCCCCTCGGCGCCAACAGCCTGCTCGCCGCCGGGCTGGCGATCCGGCGTGACGTGACCGGCGACCGGTCCTACGACGACCTGATGCGGCGGCTCGGCGGGTTCCTGCTCGGTCAGCAACTGCCCGACGGCAACATGCTCGCCTACTGGCGGCCTTCCACCGGGGAGCCGGTCCCGGGGGTGACCGGCAAGTGGGCGATCGGCGAGGCCGCCTGGGCACTGGCGATGCTCGACACCCGGTTTCCCGGCGAGGGCTGGGGCGAAGCGGCGGTGCTCACCCTCGACTACATGAACCTGCGGCGCGACCGGGACGAGGGGAGGATCAGCCGGCTGCCGGATCACTGGGCGGCGTACACCCTCGAAGCCCTGCGCCCGGACCTGCTCACCGACGAGCGGGCCGGCTACGCCCGCCAACTGGCCGGGTACTTCGGCATCCGGCTCCGGTTCGAGTCGCAGCGGACCGGCGAGGGCCTCAACCTGCTGACCCGCTGGTATCCGGGCCCGCCGGCCGGCGTGGGGACGGCCGGGGAGGGACTCGGAGCGCTGTGGCGGCTCTCGCTGCGCGACGACCGCCTCGCCGACCTGCAGCAGAACATGGAGGAGCGTTTGCGGTGCACGGCCGGCTTCATGACGGAGCGGCAGGCGGTGCCGACCGGGGACGACCCGCGCCCGGAACTGGTGGAGGGTGCCTGGTTCTACCGGGGGTACACCCAGATGGACGATCAGCAGCACGTGATCTCGGCGCTGCTGGCGGCACTCGAGGCAGGAGGCGGCAGATGAACGGGATCCTTCTGGCGGTCACCGCCCTGGCGGCCGTGAACCCCTTCCGGCTGCGGGGAGGTGTGCCGGAGGGGCCGTCGGGCACCGCCCGGCTCGGACCGCTGGTCGGTGGGGCGGCCCTCGGCCTGGCGGTGCTCATCGGCCTGGCGGTGGCGTCCGGCCCGTTCCTCGAGGCCATCGAGGTGACGCCGGAGACCTTCCGGATCGCCGCCGGCCTGGTGGCCGTCGCCGCCGGGATCCGCACCGTCGTGCGCCCCGAACCGGGTGAGGAGCCGGAGTCGCCCGGGTGGCGGGCCGCCCTGTGGCCGGTGGCGTTCCCCAGGGTCGTGTCCCCCGAGGCGGCGGCGCTGGCGCTCACCGCCGGCTCGATCGAAGGCGTCGGTGCGACGACCGTGGTCCTGGCGGCAAGCCTCGTGGTCCTGGTGGCGCTCGGTGCCGTCACGCGTTCCGGCCGGGCGGTGGCGGTGCTCCGCTGGCTCGCCGGGCTCACGGGAGTCCTGCTGGTCGCCGCCGGGGTGTTCCTGATGATCGACGGCATCCGGGACGTGTGATCGCACGGCGGCCGGGGGCCGGGCACTAGCCTCCTGGCGTCGACCGGAGGAGCGTGCGATGCGTCGTGCCAGGGTGATCGGGCTAGGGGCCTACCTCCCGCCGCGGGTCGTCACCAACGACGACCTCACCGGGCTCATGGACACCTCGGACGAGTGGATCACCCAGCGGACCGGCATCAAGGAGCGCCGCTGGGTCGAGCCCGGGGTCGCCACATCCGATCTCGGCCTCGCCGCGGCCGGGGCGGCCCTCGCCGATGCCGGGGTCTCGGCCGCCGATCTCGACATGGTGCTCCTCGCCACCCTCAGCCCCGACCACGAGTTCCCGGGGACCGCCTGCTTCCTGCAGCGCAAGCTGGGGACCCCCGGCATCCCGGCCATCGACGTGCGCCAGCAATGCTCCGGCTTCATCTACGCCACCTCCATGGCCGACCAGTTCGTCCGAACCGGGTTCGCCGACCGAATCCTGGTCGTCGGAGCCGAGATCCACTCCAAGGGCCTCGACCTGTCGACCGCAGGGCGCGACGTGTCGGTGCTCTTCGGCGATGGTGCCGGCGCCGTGGTGGTCGAGGCCGCCGACGTCGCCGACCCTCGCGTCGACCCCCACATCCTCTCCACCCACCTCCACGCCGACGGCGCCGGAGCCGAGGAGTTGTGGCTGCCGGCTCCCGGGATGGCCTACCCCCGCTACCTCACGGCGGAGATGCTCGACGAGGGTCTCCACTACCCGCAGATGAACGGCCGGGCGGTCTTCGTGAACGCCGTGAAGCACATGGGGGCGGCCGTCGTCGAAGCCGCCGGGCACAACGGCGTCCCCCTCGAGGGGATCGACCTGTTCGTCTTCCACCAGGCCAATCTCCGCATCAACGAGGCGGTCGCCGAACGGCTCGGGATCCCGGCGGAGAAGGTGTTCAACACCATCGACCGGTTCGGCAACACGACCGCAGCCACGATCCCGATCGGCCTCGCCGAGGCCCGCCGGGCGGGCGCCCTGCAGCCGGGGATGCTGGTGTGCGGGGCCGCCTTCGGCGGCGGCTTCACGTGGGCGTCGATGCTGATCCGCTGGTAGGCCCGGCGGTTCAGCCCCCGTCGCCGGGCGGAGGCTCCTCGGGCGGAGGCTCCTCGGGCGGAGGTTCTTCCTCGGGCGGCGGCTTCGGTTCCGGGCAGTTGTCGGCGAGGGTGCACGGGTTGACGAGGATGACCCGGTACTCACCGATGTAGCGCCACGTCCACTTCTGCTCGGTGGTCTCGCCGTCCGGGGTGGTGAGGTACCGGAAGACGTCCACCGCCCAGCCCCCGCTCCCGGCGGTGCGGACCCGCCGCTCGCCGGGCGGCACGTCGGGGTCGGCTTCCAATCGCTCCCGGATCCCGGTGAAGTCGTAGCGGTCGGACAGCCCGGCCTCGACGAGGAGGCCCCCGTTGTCCCCGTAGATCCGGGCGGTGATCGAGGTGTCGGTGTGGGACGTGCGGATCACCACTGCGTTCTCGGTGTTGTTCCGGAACACCAGGTCCGGCTCCGGGAACCCGAGGGTTGCCTCCCGTCCCTCCGGGTAGCGCGAGAAGTAGATGGTGTGCGGCGTGTGGGAGACGTCCTCGAGGCCGGCGAAGAAGATCGCGTTGTACAGGGTCGTCGTGAACTGGCTGGTCCCACCCCCGATGTTGATCGGGTCGTCGCAGCAGTACAGCTCGCCCTTGATGATCGCCCCCGCCGGGAGGTACCCCTTGTCGGCGGTGCGCTGCCCCACGTGCTCGTTGAGCGACCAGGTCTCCCCGGGAAGCACCAGCGCCCCGTCGACCGCGTCGGCGATCAGCTGGATGTTGACCACCCGGTTCTCGCAGCAGTTGTGGTAGGTGGTGAACTCGCCGATCACCTCGCGGATGCCGAGGTCCTGGAGGTCCTCGGTGGTGACCTCGGGTTCCCGGCCGTCGCGGAAGGGGATGAGCCCGAAGCGCTCGGGGGTCGCGGCGACCCGGCGCGCCTCGGCGAGCACCGCCAGGACGTCCGCCTCCCTGGCACTGACGCTGGGGATGATCGTGACCTGCTGGATCTCGTCGTCGATGACGAGTTCTCCGTCGACCGGCTCGGTGGAGTACCGCTCGAGCAGCGGCTCGACGTACTCGCGGACCGGCCCGTCCGCCCAGATCACCTGGTACGACGGGACCGGTTCGGTGTCGAAGCGCCTGATCTCGACGGCGTCGGCGACGACGTCCTCGGGGATGACGATCTCGGCGCGGTACGCCGGGTTGACGAGGCGGATCTCCCCGTCCATGAGCGACTCGGCCTCGGCGGCGACCGCCTGGAGGTCGGCGACGGTGGTGACCGGTTCGATCTCGCGGGTGGGCAGGTCGATCGCGGTGCGGCCGCCGTCGAGCAGCGACCCGCCGATCAGGTCGACGGCGGCGTCGAGGTCGATCCCGGTGCCCGCCCGGGGCGGGGTGATCACCGGTTCGCCGTCCACCAGCGTGACGTCGCCCTCGTAGGCGGGGTCGGCGATCCCGGAGACCTCCCAGTCGGCGAGGATCGAGCGGAGTGCCTCCTCGTCGAAGGCGTACGGGATCTCGAGGCGGAGCCCGTCGGCGGAGCGCAGATTGCCGACCCACCAGGAGAACTGACTGGTGATCCCGCCCTCACGGCCGTGGTTCATCGCCTCGTCGAGCAGCGCCTCACCGTCGACGTCGAAACCGATCTCGGTCGGTTCGATCTCGAAGGTGGTGCCGGCGACCGTGATCTGCAGCGGTCGGCCGTTGAGATCCTCCTCGAGCGCCCGCAACTCGGCGCGGGCGGCGTCCTTGTCGAGCCCGCCCAGTTCGCGGCCGGCGACCGAGACCTGCCCGAGGACCTCCCCGCCGTTGCTCGCCCTGTCCACGGCGAAGACGATGCCGACCATCAGTGCCAGCGACACCGGGACGAGCAGGACGATGATGAGGATGCGGAGGTATCTCGGCATGGGAAGAGAGTCGGCGCGGGGATGGTAACGGTGCCTCCGGGTTAATCGGCGGCATCCCCGAGGGCGGCGGCGGCCGCCGGCTCGATGCGCTCGAGCCACCGGGCGTACTGGAGGGCGGAGGGATGGAGGCCGTCGCGTGCCAGCATCCGCGGTTCGGCGCCCGAGGTCCGTGAGACCTCCGTCACGTCGACCCAGCGGATGCCCCGTCCGGCCGCCGCCTCTCTCAGGGCGTCGTTGAAGTCGTCGATCCCGGCCGCCACCGCCCGCCGATCCCGGCCGGCGGCGTGCGGGGTGACCGACCAGTCGGGGATCGAGAGGGCGAGTACCCGGCCCGGCCTCCCGCCGGCGAGCACCACCGCCGCCGCGGCGAGGCGGTCGAAGTCGGCGGCGCACCCGGCGGGCGACCCGCCCCGGTAATGGTCGTTGACGCCCGCCTGGAGGGCCACGAGATCGAAGGTCGCAGCGGCGTCGCCGAGGGCCTCGTGGACCTCGGCGACGGTCATCCCGGTCCGGCCGACGACCTCGAGGGAGGGCGGCCCATCGGGTGACGCCAGGCGGCCGGCCAGCAGCCGGGGCCACGACCCGTCGGGGTGCACCCCCTCACCCACTGTGTACGAATCCCCGGCACAGAGGATTCTCACGGCGCTCAGCCGATGGCGTCGAGGACCCGGCCGGCGTGGCCCGCCGCTCGCACGTTGCTCCATGCCTCGACGATCGTGCCGTCCTCGTCGACGGCGAAGGTCGATCGGATGATGCCCTCGTATTCCCGGCCGTACTGCTTCTTCGTGCCCCATGCCCCGAA
>Ga0316576_10000974_pt1 | contig 14706 bp, 12 predicted proteins | sample S0NA_FD_203075 | JGI IMG/M metagenome (GOLD analysis project Ga0316576, IMG submission 203075) | Rhizosphere microbial communities from salt marsh grasses in Alabama, United States - S0-2_050615r3r5 | ecosystem: Host-associated > Plants > Roots > Rhizosphere | place: USA: Alabama | collected... | reverse complement strand
AGAACCCCACTGCCGGCGCGACGGAGTGAGCGAGCGAGCGAGCGAGGACGGCGCCGTCCCGGTGTCGCGCAGCGGCGCTGCGTAGACGAGCATGGAGCCGTCTCGCAGCGCGATGGTGTGAACCCGGAAGCGGAGGGTGCCGTCGGTGCTGTCGGCGAATTGGAGGCCGTGGTCGGCGAGGGCCAGCCCGTCGGCGATCGGGAGGACGTTCAGCGAGGTTGCGACGACATCTGCGGTCGCCGCGTCATGCGCGAGCACCGAGGCCGATGTGACGCGACCGCCCGGATAGGCGGTTCTCGGGTCGAGGACGTGGCCGTGCCATGTCGCTGCGATCTCCCACCCGCGTCGCGCGGGACCGCTCGTCGCGAGCCCAGCGTCTGCCATGGCGACTCGCGCGATCGGCGGCACGTTGTCGAATGGGCGAAGCGGACTTTCGATGCCGACCACGATTTGCGAGGTGCCGAGGCTCACGAGGTCTCCCCCTGGGTTCACGATCAGCCGCCACATCGCAACGGTGCCGTACGCATGTCGCGCTGCTCGGTCGACGATCCATCCCTTGGCGATCGCATTCAGGTTCCAATGCGGCCGCGGGTCGGCGCTCATCGCGGCAAGCGTCCGGGTGATCTCGACGGGTGCGGGCGGGGCACCCGAGGCGGCGCACGCGTCCCAGAGGCTCATGAGCGCCCCGACGGCGGGGTCGAATGCCCCTCCCGTTCTGCTGCGCCACGTGCGGGCGAGGGTGTTGACGTCGCTGAGCTCGGGTCCCGGATCGGTCCTCCGGCTTCGCCATCGCGAGATCTCGCTGTCGTCGTCGAAGACCTTGAAGATCCTCTGAAGACGATCGATCTCGTCGAAGCACGCGACGGCTGCATGACCGGCCTCGTCGTCCTCCGCCTCGGAGATGGTCACCTCGATCACCGTGCCGAGCAGGCCGCTGCGGCGAGACAGATGGTCTTGGTCGATTTGGAGCATTGTTGCCTTTCCTCCGTAGCCCGTCACTCAACGCCGGCCACCCGGACGGAGCCTGAGGCGAATCTGCGAATGTCCTGAGCGTCCGCCATCCCAGGGAGTTGGCAGATGGTTCCCAGCCTTTCCCCAGATTCGCCCCGTCCACCTGTGTCGTAACGAGCCCGAAGGAGCACACGCGACCGATCTGAGCCTCATCCTCTTCGACATCGCCGCGATCACCGTTCTGGTGTTCGGCCTCTGCTTCCCCCGGCATCATCGCCGTGACATGGTGGCGGCAGTCTTCGTGGTCAACATCGGCGTGTTGGCGGTGTCGGAAGCACTCCTGGCGTCGACCGTCAGCGCCGGTCTCGGGCTCGGCCTGTTCGGCGTCCTGTCGATCATCCGGCTCCGCTCGGACGAGCTGGCCCAGCATGAGGTCGCCTACTACTTCGGATCGCTCGCACTCGGCCGGCTCGGCGGGCTCGCGACGGACGCAAGCGCCCTGACGGCCGGGGCCATGGCACTGATCGTCGCGGCGCTCTACGTGGGCGACCACCCGCAGCTGTTCTTGCGTTTCCGGAATCAGACCGTCACCCTCGACGCCGCGTACCTCGACGAGGGCGCCCTGCGGCGGCGCCTCGAAGGCATGCTCGGAGTCGAAGTTCGGCATCTCAACGTCCGCACGGTCGACCTCGTGCGCGACACGACCGTCGTCGACGGGCGGTACCGGCTCTCGGCCGGCTCGAATGAAGGGATCTCGGCCGTCGGCCCGTCCCGCTCGGCGTCATGACGGCAGGAGCGGATGTTTGGTCGACGCTTGCTCCGATCGGCCTCGCAGCGCTCAACCAGGCGGCCGCGCTCGAGACCCGCATCGACCAGAAGTACATCGTCCCACCCGACGGTCGTCGACAGCGTGATCGCGCGCCTCGGCGAGCACCTTCGTATCCTCGAGATCGACGGCTTGCGCCGCTTCGACTACGAGACCTTCCCCTTCGACACCGAGCAGCTCGATGCGTACCGGGCGGCCGTGAGGAGCCGGCCGAAGCGCCGACTCCCCCGGCAACGAGAGAACCCCTCGCCTTCCGGCGAGGGGTTCTCCCCGTAGCCCCGATGGGATTTGAACCCACGCTACCGCCTTGAGAGGGCGGCGTCCTAGGCCGCTAGACGACGGGGCCGTATGTAGGCGATCGGCTCGACCGCCGGCTCGGGGGGAAGGACTCGAACCCTCAATAACGGGACCAGAACCCGGCGTGTTGCCAATTACACCACCCCCGAAGGGTGGCCGGAAGCATACGGAGCCGCAATCAGTAATGGCAAGCGCGAGACACGAGGCCGGAACTCCCGAACCCCCCGGCCCCGTCCGGCCCTTCCATGGTACCACCGCGCACCGAGAGCGGCCCGCTTCGTCGCGCGACCGCCCCGAGGATCGGCGTCCGACGCATCGCGAGGCCGACGTCGGGCCGCGCCCGCCCTCGGGGTCACTTGGCGCGTCGCGATGCCCAGTCGGGGTCGTCGAAACGCTGAATCTCGAGGAGGTTGCCGTCCGGGTCGCGCACGAAGGCGTGGTAGATGGCGAACTGCTCGCTGTGCTCGGGGCCGTGGAGGATCGTCCCGCCCGCTTCCCCAATCCGCTCGCACCACCCGTCGACGTCGTCGGAGACGAAGGTGACGATGACCCCGTCGCTCGGTCGCGCCCCCTCGTTGACACAGACGCCGACGAACGCCTGGTCGGTGACGCGGTAGATGCGGCATGGACCCTGATCGACGGCGAGCTCCAGGCCGAGCACCCCCTCGTAGAAATCGTTGCTCGCGCTGAGGTCGGACGACGGGAGGAACGTGATCTGGGCGTCGGCGTTCATGTGAGCTCGGCGGCCGCAGATCGGAGCCTCGCGAGCGTGCGCTCGCGGCCGAGTGCCTCGATCGACTCGAACAGCGGGGGGCTGATGTTCGAACCGGTGAGCGCGACGCGAATCGGCTGCAGTCCCTTCCGTGCGCCGATCTCGAGATCTGCGAGCATCCCCCGGAGGGCTCCTTCGATCGGCTCGAGCGCCCAATGCGCGATTGGCTCGAGCCGGGCGACGGCCGAGGCGAGCACCGACGGCACCTCCGCCTTCGTCATCACCTTCTCCCATGACGTCGGGTCGTGCTCGACGTCGTCGACGAAGAGGAACCGGACCTGCCCGGCCGCCTCGGTGAGGAGCTTCGTCCGCTCTTGGACGTGGGGGGCGATGCGCACGAGCACTGCATGCTCGGACGACGTGAGAGCGCGCCCGAGGTCGGCCTCGACCGACGGCCGGATGCGGTCGGCGAAGTCCTTCGGGTCGAGGTCGCGGATGTAGACGCCGTTCATCCACTCGAGCTTGTCCATGTCGAAGATCGCAGCGTTCTTCGACACCGTGGTGAGGTCGAATCGGCGAACCATCTCGTCGAGTGAGAGCACCGTGTCGTCCTCACCCGGATTCCAACCGAGGAGCGCGAGGTAGTTGACGAGCGCTTCCGGGAGATAGCCACCTTCCCGGTAGGCGCTGATCGCCGTGTGGCCGTGACGCTTCGAGAGCTTCTTGCCGTCGGGACCCATGAGGAGCGACAAGTGGGCGTACGTTGCCGGTGTGCCGCCCATCGCCTGGGTGAGCAGGATGTGCTTCGGGGTCGACGAGAGGAGGTCCTCCCCACGAACGACGTTCGTGATGCCGTAGTCGACGTCGTCGACGGTCGACGCGAGGTGATAGGTCGGCGTCCGGTCCGACCGGAGGATGACGAAGTCGTCGACCTGGCTGTGGTCGAAGGCCACCTCGCCGCGCACGACGTCCAGGAACACGGTTCTGCCGGGGCGAGGCACCTTGAACCGGACGGTCGCCTTCTGACCTTCGGCGACACGCTCGCGCGCTGCGTCCTGGTCGCGGTCGAAGCGGCCGTCGTACGCGGGGGATGTCCCCGCCTCGCGGGCCTCGGAGCGGAAGGCGTCGAGTTGCTCCGATGTCGCGAACGAGTAGTAGGCGGCGCCGATGTCGACGAGGTGGTCGGCCACTTCCCGGTAGCGGGCGATCCGCTCGGATTGCCGGTAGCTGCCGTGCGGACCGCCGACTTCGATCCCCTCGTCCCAGTCGAGGCCGAGCCAGTGCAGCGAGTCGAGGATGTCGGCCGCGTACTCGGGGGTGCTTCGCTCTCGGTCGGTGTCGTCGGACCGCAGGATCATCGCGCCGCCGTTCGAGCGCACGAACAGCCAGTTGTAGAGCGCCGTGCGGGCTCCTCCCACATGGAGGTAGCCGGTTGGGGACGGCGCGAAGCGGACGCGTGCCGTCACGATGCCACCACCGGGTTCACGAGGACGCCGACGCCTTCCACCTCGACTTCCACCCGGTCGCCGGGGACGATCGGCCCCACCCCCGACGGCGTGCCGGTGAGGATCACGTCACCGGGGAGGAGGGTCATGATCGACGAGATGAACGACACGAGCTCTCCGACCCCGAACACGAGGTCGGCCGTCGAGCCCGCCTGACGCGTCTCACCGTTCACCCGGGACACGACCGCGAGCCCCTCCTGCGGGTCGAGGTCGGTGTCGATCGCGGGGCCGAGCGGACAGAACGAGTCGAAGCCCTTGGCGCGGGTCCACTGGCCGTCGGCGCGCTGGAGGTCACGGGCCGTGACGTCGTTCGCGGCGGTGTACCCGAGGATGTGTGGGCCGACATCCTCGACTTTGACGTTGCGGGTGACGGTTCCGATCACGACCGCCAGCTCAGCTTCGTGATGGACTTCGGACGCCTGTCCCGGGATGCGGATCGGCTGCAGCGGCCCGATGACCGACGTCGGCGGCTTCATGAACAACACGGGCGATGCCGGCACCGCGCCGCCCATCTCGGCGGCATGGTCGGCGTAGTTCTTGCCGACGGCGACGATCTTGGTCGGGATGACCGGGGCGAGGAGCCGCGCATGCTCCCACTCGACCACCGTCTCCGTCGGCTCCCAGGCCACGAAAGGGGTGCCCCGGTACAGGCGGATGCCTTCCGGCTCGACGCCGCCGTAGGTGATGTCGTCGACTTCGGTGTCGACTCGCACGATCTTCATGAGACCCTCCGGATGTCGCTCGGCACGGGCCTAGAACTCGATGAGGGACTCGCCGGCGGCGGCGCGCTCGCGAAGCTCGTCAACCGTTGCTTCGTGCACATCGGCCGGAACGCCCGCGACGACGCGTCGGATGCGATCGGGATGGTGGCCCGAGCCTGCGACGGCGGCGGCCCGAGCCGCGCCCCGCTCCGTCTCCTCGCCGTACCCGAGAACGATGATCGCCGCGTCGACGTCCTTCATCGTCGGGCCCCGTCCCGCAAGCGAGGCTCGCGCCGCGGCGACGGCGGCGACGGCGGCGTTCGCATCCGAGCGATGCTCGTGCTCGGCGAGAACGAGCTCCCGGCCGGCAACGAGCTTCAATGCGTAGCCGGTGTCGGGGCCGGTCATGCCGAATGCGCCTCCCCACGGTGATCCGGTCCCGGTGAGCTCGCCGGGACGTCCCGGCGTCCATCGACGCTCGGGGCCGGCACCGGCGACGGGCCGCGGTTGGACGGACGTGCGGAGTTCGATGTTCGGCTGCTGTGCCATGGTCCTACTCGCTCGATTGCACCGGAATGGTAGGTGAACGGGGCCTAGATGTACTCGAGCCAGTCTCCGTGTCGCTCGTTCTGTCCCGTGACGAGTTGGAGGAACAGCTCCTGGGCGCGACGGGTCACCGGGCCCGGCTTGCCACCTCCGACGATGCGGTCGTCGACTTCTCGGATCGGCGTCACCTCGGCCGCCGTACCGGTGAAGAACAACTCGTCGGCGTAGTAGAGATCCGTCCGGATGACAGGTGCCTCGACGACGTCGTAGCCGTCGTCTCGGAGGAGCGTGATGACGGCATCGCGGGTGAGCCCCTCGAGAACGCCGGCCGAGACGGGTGGCGTCGTCACGACGCCCTTGCGGACGAGGAAGAGGTTCTCCCCGCTCCCCTCGGCGACGAACCCCTCCGCGTTGAGCATGAGCGCCTCGTCGTAGCCCCCGTTCAGCGCTTCCTGCTTCGCCTGCACCGAGTTGACGTACCCGCCGGTCAGCTTCGCGTTCGGCATGAGCGAGTCGTGACCGATGCGCCGCCACGACGAAACCTTGACACGGATGCCGTTGGCCACGCCTTCTTCACCCAGGTACGCGCCCCATTCCCACGTGGCGATCATGGTGTGGACCGTTGCACCGGCGGGGTTGAGCCCCATGGAACCGGTTCCGTAGAAGACGAGGGGGCGGATGTAGCCCGCAGTCAGCTTGTTGGCCGCAAACAGCTGCTTGGATGCTGCGACGAGGTCGTCGACCGACCACGAGATTGGGATCCCCGCCGCCTTGCATGCTCGCGAGAGCCGATCGATGTGCTCGGTCAGGCGGAAGACGGCCGGGCCGTCGTCCGTCTCATACGCGCGGATCCCTTCGAATGCCCCAGTGCCGTAGTGGAGGCCGTGCGAGAGGACGTGGACGGTCGCGTCATCCCAGTCGACGAAGTCGCCGTCCAACCAGATGTACTTGGTGGGCTGCATGGCTCGATTCTGCCACAGATCGATTGGGCCGATGCGGTCGCGCATGGCGGTGGCGCGCCGGTGCGTTACAACAGAGCGAGGAGGGCGCGAAGCACCGACACCGTGTTCGGGACGACGCCCTCGACGAACCGGGCGAAATCGATCGGCGCACCACTCCCTGCGAGGTCCGACACGGCGCGGACGACGATGCAGGGCACGTCGAAGCGTTCGGCGGTTTGCGCGACCGCAGCACCTTCCATCTCTGCGACGAGCGCTCCCAGATCCTCGTGCAAGCGGCGCCGCACGCGTTCGTCGTTCACGAACTGGTCTCCGCTCGCCACGATCCCGAACAGCAGGCCGGGCGTCCGCCCGAGCACGGGCGCGAGATCGATGTCGGCCAGCGCGTCGCGCGCGCGCTCGAGGAGCGCGTCCGGCGGTGTATAGCCGAATCGCGCCGTCGGATTGAGGAACGGCACATGACCCGGCTGGTATCGCTCGAGGCCGTTCGGGCCGAGGGTTCCGGTGTCGTGTGCCACGACGCGCTCGGCAACGACGACATCACCGATGCGGACGGCCTCGTCGAGGGAACCACCCACCCCCGCGAACAGGATGGCTCGCGGTGCCCATCTGCTGATCGCCAGCGTTGTGGCGATCGTTGCGCTCACCTTCCCGATCCCGACGGTCGCTGCGACGACCAAAGAGCCGTCGACCGTGCCGGACCAAAACTCGTGTCCTGCGACGGTGACCGGCTCGGACCCGAGCATCGCGTCGCGCAGAGCCCCGATCTCCTCGGGGAGTGCGCTGAGGATCAGGACGGGGTGCACGTCCCCACCTTGCCACACCCGGGCGGTCGGCAGACGTTCATCGCAGCGCGTGGAGATAGTCCACGGCCTCCGAACGATCCGTGATCACCGGCATCTCGGGGAGCGTGTCGATGATCGTTCGGCCGTAGGACTTCGTCCGAAGCCGCCGGTCGCACAGCACGATCAGGCCTCGGTCGTCCGTGCTGCGGATCAGGCGCCCGGCGCCCTGCGCCGTCAGCATGGCGGCACGCGGAAGGTCGACGGCGCTGAATGCCGGCAGCCCGTCCTGCATCGCCGCATCGCGACGAGCGCCCCAGAGCGGATCGTCGGGACGGGGGAACGGGATGCGGTCGATGAGGACGAGCTGGCATGCGTCGCCGGCCACGTCGACCCCTTCCCAGAAACCCATCGTTGCGACGAGGACGGACGTCTCGTCGACGCGGAACTCGGAGAGCAGGACACCGCGTGCCATCGCACCCTGCCGCAGGATGCGGTGGCGCCCGCCTTCGAGTCGAGTCGCAATTCGCGCCACGGCGGCGTTCGACGTGCACAGGATGAGCGCGCGCCCACCGGCCGCATCGACGAGCACCTCGGCGAGGCGGGCAACCGATTCTCCCCAGCCCTCGGCGGTCGGCTCTTCGAGATCGGGCAGGTAGAGGCGCGCCTGGCGCTCGTAGTCGAACGGACTCTCGACGGTGACCGCGGCGTAGCGCAGCGGGTCGTCGGAGCGCTCGAAGGGCGCGGACGGGTCGTCGATCTGCATGCTGTAGCCGAGCCGGCGCGCGATCGCGTCGAAGCTGCCGCCGACCGAGAGGGTCGCAGACGTGAGAATGGTCGGGCGCTGCGCGATGGACCGCTCTGCAAAGGTCTCCGCGATGGAGACGGGTGAGGTTCTCAGGGCCGGGCCGTGCTCGACCCAGCACACATGGTCGGTCGTCGAGCTCGTGAGCACGCTGAGGTCGCCCTGGAGGTGCCCGGAGAGGTTCCCCGAACGTTCGCGCATGCCCGTCACGACGGGGTCATCGATCGAGGCGCCCCGCATCGCGAGGTCGATGGTCTTCGCCGCTTGCTGCAGCGCCAGGACTCGAGCAGCATCGTGACCCTCGATCGGGAGGCGCACCGTCCCGGCGGGGAGCCGGCTCATCCACGTCTGCGCGTCCCCGATGGCGTCCCAGAGGCGCGCGAGCAAGGGCCCGCGCTCGACTGCAGGGATCCGAAGCCGCTTCATTGTGTCCGATGCCGAACGGCCGTAGGCCGCGAGGCGGCCCGGCGTCAGGGTGATCCCGACGCTCGCGCAGAGCGCGTCTTCGAGCCGGTGGGCCTCGTCGAAGACAACGGCGTCGTGATCGCCGAGCATTCCCCCGTCGGCGTTGATGTCCGTGCCGTAGAGGTGGTGATTGCAGACGACGAGGTCGGCGTCTCGGGCGGCGTCCAGCGCCGCAATCGCCGGACACTCGCCGGCGTAGGAGCAGCGCCGGCCGGGACACTCCATGCCGGGCACACTGATGTCGCTCCATGTCCGGTCGTCGACGGCGGCCGGCGCGTGGTCGCGCTCGCCGTCACCGCCGTCGAGCCACCAGTCGATGATCGCCTCGAGGTCATCCTCTGCGGCTCCGGCGTCGAGGAGCCGGGGATGGCGCTCGGCGAGCTTCGCAGGGCAGACGTACGAGGCGCGTCCCTTCACAACGGCCCAGGAGGCGTCGAAGCCCTCCCGAGCGAGGACGCCGACCACCTCGGGGAGATCTGCCGCAATCTGATCCTGGAGGGTCTTGGTCGAGGTTGCGACGACGATGCGCCGGCCGGACACGATCGCGGGCACGAGGTACCCGAATGACTTCCCGACTCCCGTCCCCGCCTCGCAGATCAGGTGGTGGCGATCTTCGAGGGCTTGCGCCACCCACGCGGCCATGTCGTGTTGACCCTGCCGGTGCTGGCCACCGCGCTGCTCGACGACCGCGGCCAGCGCGTTCACCGCGGTGATCGCCAGCGGGATGGAGGACCTGTCGGGCATGAGACCCACAGTCTTTCTCGGTTGTCGGTTCCGTCAGTTGCCGATTCGGCGGGTGGCTGGCGGTTCAGCGCAGATGGCGGCCGTGCCACTCCAAGACCGCGTCGAAGCGCTCCTTGCGGTGCTTCGGCTTCCCCCCGCGCGTCAGCTCGTGCCCCTCGCCGGGGAAGCGCAGCATCTCCGAGGCCACACCGTTGCGTTGGAGCACCGCGAAGAGCTGCTCGCCCTGCTCGATCGGGCACCGCCAGTCGTGCTCGGAGTGCAGCACGAGGGTTGGGGTCGTGATCCGGTCTGCGTGGCGGAGCGGAGACGCCGCCCAGAGCTCGTCGTAGGTCGCCCCGCGCTTGATGTACATGGCGTCGAAGTACGTCCCGATGTCCGACGTCGCGCCGAACGACGTCCAGGCGTAGAGCCCTCGCTCGGCGATCGCCGACTTGAAGCGGCGGTCCTCGGCCGTGACGCGCACGGTGGCGAAGCCGCCGTACGACCCGCCCATGACCCCCATGCGATCGAGGTCGAGGCGCGGGAATCGCGCGGCTGCGGTGTCTGCAGCGGCGAGGAGGTCGACGAGGTCGGGCGGCGCGGCCTCGTGCCAGGCGCCGACGACGGCGCGAACGTGGTCGGAGCCGTATCCGCTCGCCCCGCGCGGGTTGATCGCGACGACGCCGTACCCGGCGCCGGCATAGACCTGGAACTCGTCGAAGAACCCGTACCCGTACTGGGTCGCGGGGCCGCCATGGATGTTGAGGAGGAGCGGGACCGGGTCGTCGCCTTCGGGCAGGTAGACCCATCCCTCGACCTCGACGCCGTGGTGCTCGATGACGAACCGCTGCGGCGCTGTGAGGGTCGCGGATGCGCGGAACGCATCGTTGAAGTTCGTGAGGCGACGCTCCTCGCCGTTCTCCCACCACCACAGCTCGCCGGGATCCGTCGGCGCGGTCGCGGCGAACACGGCGGCGGAGCCGTCGGGCCGGGGGTCGATCCCGGTGACGAGCCGGTCGCCGCCGATCACGTCTTCGCAACGGCCGTCCGTCGTGATGCGCACGACCCGCACGCGGCCGGAGTCCTCGAGCGTCGAGAAGGCCGTGTCGTCGTCGAGCCAGCGGGGGCCGCCCGGTGCGAGTGGCGGAGCGAATGTGACGAGGTTTCGGTCGAGGTCGGTGACTTGCTCCCACGTCTCGTCGTCGCGGTGACGGCGGAGCGGCATGACGTCCGGGTACGCCCAGCGGTCGTCGTCGCCGATCGCGTGCAGGCGGCCGCTCCGGTCGTAGTGTGGGAGCGCCCAGGTGCCGACGCCGGTGAGAGCGGTGGCCTCGCCGCCGATGGTGGGAACGACCCAGATCTGGCTGCCCGGATCGACGTCCCGGTCGTCGTGGCGGGCCGATACGAAGGCGATCTGCCCCCCGTCGGGCGACCAGGCGATCTCCGTCTCGTTGAAGTCGCCGCGGGTGAGGCACAGGGGGTCGCCGTCTCCGTCGGGATCGACGACCCAGACGTGGGATCGCTTGTCGTGGATCCAGCCGCGGCCCTCGAATCGATAGCCGAGGCGGGTCAGGCGACGCGGGCGCCGCGCACGCTCGTTCTTCTCGACGTCCTTCCAGTCTGCGGTCCACTCGAGGGCGACGACCGCGATCTTCGACCCATCGGGGGACCATGCGAGCTCCGTCGCCCCGAGCTCGAAGTCGGAGACGACGGTTGCCTCTCCGCCGTCGAGCGGGAGTACGGCGACCTGCGGCGCGTCGTCGTCCGACGCGCCTTTCCGGAGAAACGCGAGCCGCTCCCCGTCGGGCGACCAGCGCGGAGCGGTATCCATCGATCCCGACGTGAGCCGACGCGCTTCCGTCCCGTCCCAGAGCCAGATGCTCTTGACGTAGCGATCCTCCTCGAGATCCATCCGTCCGACGACAAAGGCGACGCGGGTGCCGTCGGGATGGAGGCGCGGGTCGCTGACGGACCGGTACTCACCGATTTGGTCGGGGCGCATCACGGGGCCTTTCGGTTCGGGGGCACCGATTATGGCGGTGGTCGTGCACACTGGCGCCGCGCGATGCCATAGGCTCGGTCTGTGCACCGCTTCGTCGCGTCCGGGTTCTTCGTCGGCTTCATCCCCCGGCGCCTCTGGGGGTCCGATGCGGGCGCCGGGACCTTCGGCGCGGCACTCGCTGCAATCGTCTCGCTCTTGCTGTGGCCGCTCCCATGGTGGGTTGGCGGCGGCGCATTCATCGTGGCGATTTCGCTCTCGTTGTGGTCTGCCGAGCCGTTTGCCGGCAATCACGCCGACCCCGGGTGGGTCGTCATGGACGAGATCGCCGGCACCCTCGTCGCCGTCATCGGCCTCACCGGCTGGCCGTGGGTCGTTGGGGTCGCCGTCGCCCGACTGGCGGACATCTTCAAGGTGCTCCCTGGTGTCCGACGCGCCGAGGAGCTCCCCGGGGCGGTCGGGATCACGATGGACGACGTCGTCGCCGGCCTCTACGGTTCGGCCGCCGGGTGGCTCGCATGGCTCATCATCGGTTGACGAGGCGCAGCCCGAACCGGGAACGGCAGGGCGAGCCCGAATCTCACCAGACGACGCGAGTCAGCGCCCCATCCAGCTGAGGATCAGATCGGCCGTGACCTCAGTGACGGTCGCGTGGTCCGCAGAGAGGGACCCGTCGCGGCGGACCATCACGACGCGCATCCCCGCGGCATGGGCCGCCTCGGCTCCGAGCTCGGCATCCTCGACGGCGATGCACGACGCCGGGGCGATGCCGAGCCGGTCGGCAGCCGCGAGGTACACATCAGGCGCCGGCTTGCCCGTCGCGACCTCGTCACCTCCGACCACCGCCGTGATGAAGCGGCCGAGCCCGGTGAGGGCGAGCTTGTGGTCGACCGCCTCCCGTCGTGACGAGGACGCGACGCCCATCGGGATGCCGTGCGCGACCAGCTCGCGAACGGCGCGCGCAGCATCCGGGAAGGCTTCGAGGCGCTCCTCGTAGATGGGGACGCGGAGCGCGTCGATCGCCGCCATGTGCGCGTCGTACGGCAGGAGGTCGGCCCGGTCCGAGAGGTACGCGTGGAAAGCGACGTCGCTCATCCCCCGGCATGCCGCCGCATCTTCCGCGGTGAGTGCGTAGCCGCGCTGGGCGAGGACGCGACCCCAAATCTCGTCGGCGAGCGGCTCGCTGTCGACGAGGACGCCGTCGCAGTCCCAGATGACGGCGGAGAGCACCGCTACTCCGGGGCTCTTCGGCGGATGAGCTCCTGAACGACCTTCGGGTCGGCCTTCCCCCCGGTGGCCCGCATCACCTGCCCAACGAGGAAGCCGATGGGCTTCATGTCCCCGGCGCGGATCTTGTCGCGCGCGTCGGGGTGCTGCTCGAGCACCGCTGCGACTTCGGCTTCGATCGCACCTTCGTCCGAAACCTGGAGGAGGTCCCGAGACACGGCGATCTCGCGCGGCGCCCCTTCGCCGGCCAATGCGGCCCCGAGGACCTCCTTGGCCGCAGTCGCCGACAGCTCACCCTGGGCGGTCATCGCCGAGAGCTGAGCCAGCGCGGCCGCGTCGAGCCCCGTCGATGCCAGCTCGAGCTCCTCGCGTCGGAGGTACGCGACGACCTCGCCGGTGAGCCAGATCCCGACGGTCCGCGCGTCGGCGCCTGCGGTGACTGCAGCCTCGAACAACGCTGCCAGGTCCTCGGCATCCGCGAGGAGCTCGGCGGTACGACGATCCGCGCCGAGCCCGCGGAACCTGGCTCGTCGAGCAGCCGGCAGCTCGGGCCGGCGGCGCGCGACGCGTCGGCGCCAGTCGGCGTCGACATGGAGCGGCAGCAAGTCCGGGTCCTGGAAGTACCGGTAGTCCTCGGACTCCTCCTTTGCCCTGCCCGGCTTCGTGACGCTCGCGGATTCGTCCCAGTGGCGGGTCTCCTGCTTCACGGTGCCGCCCGCCTCGACGACGGCGATCTGGCGGTCGATCTCGTAGGCGATCGCCCGCTGCATCGACCGCAGTGAGTTGACGTTCTTGATCTCCGTTCGCGTCCCGAGGTCGTCCGCGCCCGCCGGGCGGATCGAGGTGTTCACGTCGAATCGCATCGAGCCTTCCTCGAGCCGCGCATCGGAGACCCCGAGGGCTCGCACGACGCGCTGCAGCTCCGCTCCGTAGGCGCGCGCCTGCTCCGGCGTCCGAATGTCCGGCTCGCTGACGATCTCGACCAGCGGCACCCCGGCCCGGTTGAAGTCGAGGAGCGTGTGTTCGGCCCCGTGGATCCGGCCGCTCTCGCCCACGTGGGTGCTCTTCCCCGTGTCCTCCTCCATGTGCACGCGCGTGATGCCGATCGTCGCCGATCCTTCGTCATCGTCGATCTCGAGGCTGCCGTCGACGCAGAGCGGGAAGGTGTATTGGGAGATCTGGTAGTTCTTCGGGAGGTCCGGGTAGAAGTAATTCTTCCGGTAGAAGAGCGAGTCCTCGGTGAGGGTGCAGTTGAGTGCGTCGCCGATCGACAGGATCCCTTCGATCGCGGCCTCATTCGGGACCGGCAGCGCTCCGGGAAGGGCGAGGCAGACCGGGCAGACGGCGGTGTTCGGGTCGTCGCCGAAATCCACGGCGCACCCGCAGAACATCTTCGATCGGGTCTGCAGCTCGACGTGCGTCTCGATCCCGATGACGGCTTCCCAATGTGTCACGGCGCCACCACCTCGGACGTCGCCAGCGGTGGGCGCGCGGCGAAGCCGGCGAGGCGTTCGACCTCCGCTGCGGCGCGGAACATCGTCTCCTCGCACAAGGCGGGGACCATGATCTGGAAGCCGATCGGGAGGCCGCCGTCGTCGAGCCCGATCGGGACCGAGATGGCGGCGTCGCCGGCGAGGTTCGTCGGGATCGTGCAGATGTCCGAGAGGTACATCGTGAGCGGGTCTTCGGTCTTCGCCCCGACTTCGAACGCCGTCGTCGGGCTCGTCGGCGAGACGAGCACGTCGACCTTCGCGTATGCCGTCGCGAACTCATTGCGGAGCAGCGTCCGGACGCGCTGCGCCTGGCCGTAGAAGGCGTCGTAGTAGCCGGCCGACAGCGCATATGTCCCGAGAAGGATGCGGCGCGTTACCTCGGGCCCGAACCCCTCGGCTCGCGTCTTCCCCATCATCTCCTCGGTCGTCGCCCCGTCGACGCGCAGGCCGTAGCGCACCCCGTCGAACCGGGCGAGGTTCGCGGAGCACTCGGCGGGGGCGATGAGGTAGTAGGCCGAGAGGGCGTATTCGATGGCCGGGATCGAGATCTCGACGACTGCGGCCCCGGCATCGGAGAGACGGTCGACCATCGCCTTCGTCGCTGCGAGGATCTGGGGATCGATGCCTTCACCGGTGAGCTCGGTGACGACGCCGACGCGCAGCCCCGCCACGCCGGCGTCGATCGAGCGGGCGAGCGGGGGGACGTCGCCGTGGT
>Ga0316576_10000973_pt1 | contig 14710 bp, 12 predicted proteins | sample S0NA_FD_203075 | JGI IMG/M metagenome (GOLD analysis project Ga0316576, IMG submission 203075) | Rhizosphere microbial communities from salt marsh grasses in Alabama, United States - S0-2_050615r3r5 | ecosystem: Host-associated > Plants > Roots > Rhizosphere | place: USA: Alabama | collected... | reverse complement strand
AAGCAGATGGCCGATACGGCCATTACCATCAACAACGACCGCCTGCGCGGCCTGGCCTCCAAAAAAGCCACCATGCTGGAAATGTTTCGGCGGGCCGACGAAGTCCTGCTGCATTCCGTCAAGGGCATTACCGACCTCATCATGATGCCGGGCCTGGTCAATCTGGACTTCGCCGACGTGAAGGCTACCATGTCCAAAGCCGGCATGGCCATCATGGGTATCGGTTCCGCCAGCGGTGAAAACCGGGCCGTGGAAGCGGCCGAACGGGCCATTTCCCATCCGCTGTTGGAAGATGTCTCCATCGCCGGCGCCAAAGGTGTTCTGATGAACATCACCAGCACGAGCGATCTGACCATGGAAGAAATGACAGAAGCCTCGGACCGCATCTACAACGAAGTGGGCGAAGAAGCCGACATCATCTGGGGTACGGTGGTGGACGACAGTCTGGGCGAAGAGATGCGGGTCACCGTAATCGCCACAGGCATCGGCGAAAGCGCCAGCGAGGAGCCGCCCGTGAAAATCGTGGATGAAACCTTCGGAGGCAAGCTGCGCCCCGTGACGGCCGACGACCTGAAAAATGTCGTTGATTACGACGAGCCGGCCTTTATGCGCCGACGCAAAGTGGCCGGCGGGTCCATGGGATCGCACTATGGGGGTTTCGAAAACGAGGCCATCGATGAAAGCGATCTTGACGTGCCGACGTTCCTGCGCCGCAAGGCGGACTGACATATTGCCGCACTGATTTCCCGGGACGCCGCACCGGACCGTACCCGGTGCCTCGCTCGCGTCGGCCGGAAATAGGCTGCATTGACATGAGCATTGGAGCCGTTATCCTGAGCCAATGACGCGTGTCCCATCGTATGCCATGTGGCCCCCCCCTCATGGCTATCGATAGCCTTTTCTAAGAGACGGCGTCCCGGGAAGTCAGACCACATGAAAAAGCGCCCATCCCCATCCAGCGACCCTTCTTCCAAGGAAACTGGCGTCATCCGCAAGGCCTGGCCCGGCCGTATCCATGTCGCACTTGTCTTTCCTCAGGTTTACGCTCTGGCCATGTCGAATCTTGGCTACCAGACGGTTTACCGCCAATTCAACGCTTTCGACGATGTCCTGTGCGAGCGCTTCTGCCTGCCGGATCCATCCGATGACCGCCTGATCTCCATCGAAAGCCGACAACCACTCACGGCCTTCGACATCGCCGCGTTTTCCATGGCCTTCGAAAACGACTACCCCAACCTGCTGCGCATCTTGGGAATGGCGGGGCTGCCCCTGCAAGCCACAAACCGAAATGCCGCCCACCCTCTCACCGTCATCGGCGGCATCGCGGCCATGCTCAATCCCGAACCGCTGGCGCCCTTCGCGGATCTGGTTCTTATCGGCGAAGCCGAGGCCATTTTGCCGCCCTTTTTGGACTGTTACCGAAGTGCAAGCGACCGCGGCCTGTTCCTGGCACGCGCCCCGCACCAGATCCCCGGCGCCTATGTCCCCTCTTTCTATGCGACGGCCTATGATGCCCGGGGGCGGATAACCTCCAGAAAGGTGACCCATGATGCGCCTGAAAAAGTCGAACGCGCCTATCTGGCCGACGTCAGCCACATGGATACGTCTTCCACCATCCTGAGCCCCGACACCACTTTTGCGAATACCAGCCTGATCGAAGTCAGCCGCGGCTGCCCCCATGGATGCCGCTTTTGCAGTGCCGGCTTTATTTACCGTCCACCGCGATTCCGCGATGCCGATTTTCTGGAAGCGCGTATCCGCCTGGCCAAGGCGCGCACCTCCCGGATCGGCCTCGTGGGCGCCGCAGTGTCTGATTTTCCTGGGTTGGGCGCGCTCTGCCGCCGGTTGGAAAATCCCGACCTGCGCCTCTCCTTCAGCTCCCTGCGGGCGGACGCCCTGACCGAAAATCTCCTGCAGGTGCTAAGCGCCAACCGCGCCAAGACCGCCACCATCGCACCGGAGGCAGGCTCCCAGCGCATGCGCGACGTCATCAACAAAGGCCTCTCCGAAGAGACAATCCTCGAAGCGACGGATAAAATCGTTAAAGCCGGCATACCGAACCTCAGACTCTATTTCCTGATGGGACTACCCACCGAAACCATGGAAGATATTGACGCCATCGTTGGGCTCTGCCGGAAGATCAAATCCGTCTTCCTGGAAGCCAGCCGGAAACGCCGACGCATCGGTACGATCACCGTTCATACCAACGCCTTTATTCCCAAACCAACGACACCTTTCCAATGGTCGGCCATGGATAGCGTTGCCGCTCTACAAAGCAAGGCGCGCACCCTTCGCAACGGTTTCAAACCCCTGGCCAACGTTCGATTCCAAATGGAGAACATCCGGGCCAGCTATGTTCAGGCTTTTCTATCCCGCGGGGATCGCCGCATCGCCGATCTTCTGACCACCCACCACCGCCTGGGCGGCAACTGGAGCCAAACCCTCAAAAACAGCTCCATGGATACCGCTGATTACGTCACACGGCAACGTGACCAGGACGAAATCCTCCCTTGGGATTTTATCGAAACGGGGGTCGCGCGCACCTATCTGTGGCAGGAATACGAGCGTGCCCGGGCGGCTCGGACATCACCGGACTGCCGACCTGATGTCTGCACGCGCTGCGGGGTCTGCACCGGTTGATCCAATAAGCGCCGACCCGAAGCAACCGCCCGCGCGACAGCTCATTCAGATCCAAAATTCTACATACCGGATCTTAGCAACGATTTTTAACCTTTTGTTTTGGCGTTAAATATCCAACAAATCGTTTTTTTGAACTTCGTAGAGTTTTAGGTAAGACGTAATTTTTCCCTTTAAAAAAAAGCACTTGCCAGAAACCAATGCCTTGTGGTAGTTGGGTTACTTCAGTTTGCCGCGCCTTCTACACCTGTAACCCAACCAATTTAAGGATCGGATCGACTATGACTTCAGGGAAAGATTTGAAGCTGGTCTACAGCGTGGCCGTCATTCTCTTCATCGTAGGTCTTTTCTGTTACGCCGCCTTCCCCTCCAAACCCCCCGATGAACCCATCCGAATCCAGTATCGCAGCGCCACCGGCAACGTCCTCTTTCAACATTCCAAACATGTCGCCGGGTACGACACGTCTTGTTTTGATTGCCATCACCATCCCATGGATGACGATGCCGCGCTCATCGCCTGCAGCGAATGCCATCTCAAAAACCCGGAAGAAGGCGCTCCGCCGCCGGAGGTATGCTTGGATTGCCACGGGGAGGATGAAATCGAAGGTACCGAAATACCGCCCCAACCCGATGCATCCCACGACCAGTGTTCGGGCTGCCACAGCGATATCGGAGCCGGTCCGCAGAAACAAGAATGTTCGCAGTGCCATGTCCAGTAGCTCCGGAACAGACTCGGTAATTTCTACGGTGTTACGCCGTTTTGCGTTCAGAAGGGTCAAACTATGATGAACAATGCATTTAGCCGTTCGGCCACCACCGCCCTCCATTACGAACTGCTTCATCAAACCCCGCTGGGCCCGCAGCATGTCAGCAGTTCCAAAACCGCCACCTTGCTGATCGAGGAAAAGCTCGAACGCCAATCCCAGCTGGCCTTGAAGGTCGGCGATACCGTTCAGGCGGGCCAGAAAATCACGCCTTTTACGGATCGCCCATCCTACACGATTGCCAGCGTCACCGGCACGGTAGCCGCCATTCGCCCCATGCCGGGTGATTTCGGAAAGCATTTGACGGCCATCGATATCACCCTGGCCGGCGCCGAAGAGACCGCCGAAGGCCCGGGTGAAATGACGCCGACCATGACCACTCTTTCCGAATGGCTGGCCGGAGCGCCCGGGAAGCCCCCCCTGCATCTGTTCCAGTCTTCCGAGCACGGTATTCACACCCTGGTCGTCGCCGGCGTGGATGCGGATCTTCTGGTGGCGACCAACCAGTTTGTCATCAAATCCGAAATGCATGCCGTTAACCGGGGCATCGACATCCTGAAGGAGGCCACCGGCGTCAAACGTATCGCCATCGCCGTACCCCGCGACCTCGTACAGGGCTTCGGCCACACCGGCGCCGACGAACTCAAGGCGATATCCTCTGCTTATCCGGCGGCCAGTCCCAAATTGATCATTTACGAAGCCTTCGGGCAAGAGATTCCGGCCGGCAAAACATGCGAAGAGCTCGGCTTTGCATTTTTCAGCGCCGAAGCCGTGGCGTCCATCGGCAAGGCGTTCGACACGGGCCGCGTTCCTTTCGAAAAAGTCGTTACCCTGGTGGACAAGCAGGGCCGCAAAACCATGGTTTCCGCCCGCATCGGAACGCCGGTAGCCGATGTTCTGGCCGCCCACGGCATTACGACGGGCGATATGGATCGCCTGATCCTCGGCGGCCCCATGACGGGCAGCGCCATCTACGACGACCAGATGCCTATCCAGGCCGATACCGACGCCATTCTGGTCCAGGACGCCGGCGACGTATCCCTGGTGTCGGACTACCCCTGCATCAACTGCGGGGAATGCGTAAGGGCTTGTCCGGCCCGGATTCAGGTCAACATGCTGGTACGCTTTCTCGAAGCAGGCCAGTATGAGGACGGTGCCGACCTCTATGATCTTTATTCATGCGTCGACTGCGGTCTGTGCAGTTTCGTGTGCGTCGCCCAAATTCCGATCTTTCAATACATCAAACTGGCCAAATATGAACTTTCCCGACTGACGGCAGCGGAGGCTTCAGATGCGCAGTGAAAAAATGTTCATCGTCTCGCATGCGCCTTTCTGGCATAACGGCAGCAATGTGGCGGAGCGGCAATTCGGCATGCTTTTAGCGGCCATGCCGGCTGTGGCATTGGGCATTGTCCACTACGGCATGCCGGCGGTGGCCGTGATCGCCCTATCCATATCCAGCGCCATTTTCTGGGAATGGCTGATGAACCGGCTGACAAAACGCACGATCACCGTAGCTGACGGCAATGCGGCCCTGCTTGGTCTGCTGTTTGCCATGCTGATCCCGGCCACGACACCCTGGTGGGTGGTACTCGCCGGAACGTTCATCATGATGGTGATCGGCAAGCACATCTATGGTGGCATCGGCAGCAACCCCTTTCATCCGACGGTGGTTGCCATCATGATCCTGTCCGTTTCATGGGGAGCGTTCTTCGATTTCAACGGCGCTCTGGTCAACTATGATTTTTCCTTCAATGCCATCTATCCTTTGACCGCCTCCAAGAATTTGGGACCGGCCGCGCTGAACGATTTCTCCACTTTGAACCTGTTGATGGGTCGCCAGGTGGGCGGGATCGGTGCCACCTTCGGCTTCGGCCTGATCGGCGGCGGCCTCTATCTGATAGCCAAACGTTACATTCGTTGGGAAATCGCTTTATCGTTTCTGCTCGGCATCTTCCTGGCGGCGCTGGTATTTCATCTTGCCGCACCGGACAAGTATGCCGGCCCGGTTTTCCATCTTCTCACCGGCTATACCCTCGTCGGTGCTTTCTTTCTTTTGCCGGAAGACTCTTCCTCTCCGGTCAATCCCCTCCCCATGCTGATCTATGGAGTCAGCGCCGGGGTGCTCACCATACTGATACGCAATATCGGCGTCTATACCGATGGCGTACTTCTCGCGGTTTTATTGATGAACCTCGTCAATCCCCTACTGGATAAAATCAGACCAAAAGCACTGGGAAAGGTGGGATAAGATGGGCGAAATGATTAAAATGGTTGTGGTGCTCACCTTTCTGAGCTCGCTGTCCGGCGGTCTGCTCGCCTACGTAAAGGAAGGCACCCAGGAGCGCATCGAAAACCAGGTCCTGCAACTGGTCAAGGGGCCGGCGATCAAGGCCATCTTTAGCGGTTCTTCCAACGACCCGGTCGCGGACCGCTTCAGCCTCACGGATGGCGATAAGAAAATCGATTTCTTCGTCGCCAAATTCGACGGACAGACCAAGGCCGTGGCCTTAGAAACCTTCGGTAAAGGCTACGGTGGTGATGTTGGCCTGATGGTGGGTATCGACGTCACCGATGACCAGATCTATGGTGTAGGGGTCACCACCGCCAGTGAAACGGCCGGTCTGGGAGCCCGTGCCAAGACCGACCCCAAGTTCGCCGCCCAATTCGCGGGCATGTCCATTAATGAACCCTTCAAGGTCACTGCAGATGGCGGGAAGGTAAATGCGCTGAGCGGCGCCACGATCACCTCACGCGCCGTGTCCAACGCCGCAACACAAGCCGGCGAAATCTACGCCCGACTGAAACCCCAGATCGAAGAACAATTGAAAGCGTTCAAGTAAGAGGGAGATTCCCATGGCAAAATCGGTAACGCAAGAGTTTGTAAAAGGTCTGTGGGCAGAAATTCCGCCGTTTCGTCTGGTACTTGGCCTTTGCCCGACGTTGGGGGTGACAACCAAAATGCAATTCGGCATCGGTATGGGGCTGGCGACCACATTTGTACTGGTCTGCGCCAACATCCTGGTTTCCATGCTGCGAAAAACCATCCCTGCTAAAGTCCGCATCGCCTGCTTCATCATCATCATCGCGACCTTCGTTATCCTGGTGGAGCTATTGATGCAGGCCTATACCTACCCCCTGTATCAACAACTGGGGATTTTCATCCCCCTCATCGTAGTCAACTGCATCGTTCTGGGCCGCGCCGAGGCCTTTGCCTCCAAAAACGGGGTGATCGTCTCCATCGCGGACGGCCTCGGGATCGGCATCGGTTTCACCCTTTCCCTGGCAGCCCTCGGCAGTGTGCGAGAGATTCTAGGTGCCGGGACCCTGACGCTCTGGGAAGGCATCGAACTGTTCAACATCGCCAGCGTGTTCCCCGGATTCCAACCGTTTAAATTCATGGTTCAAGCTCCCGGCGCGTTTATCGGACTGGGGCTCATGCTGTGCATTATGAACATGATGGGTAAGAAATAGGAGAGCTCCCATGGGTGACTATATCGTCCTCATCATCAGCTGCATCTTCGTCAACAATATCCTCCTGGCCCAGTTTCTTGGCAACTGTCCGTTTTTCGGTACCTCCAAGAAAATGGAAACGGCGGTCGGCATGGCCATGGCGGTCATTTTCGTTTTGGTCCTTTCCGGTGTTATCACTTGGTTGATCTTCACCTATTTACTGGTCCCCTGGAAGTTGGAATACCTCCGCACCATCGCCTTTATTCTCGTGATTGCAGCTCTCGTGCAATTCGTGGAAATGTTTCTTAAAAAAAGCATCCCGGCCCTCTACGCCGGTTTGGGCATCTTCCTGCCCCTGATCACGACCAACTGTGCCGTATTCGGCGTTTGTGTGCTCAACATTGACAAGGAATTTGGTTTCATGCAGACCCTGGTGGCCTCTTTTGCGTATGCCGCCGGTTTCGGGCTGGCATTAATTTTGTTCGCCGGCATTCGCGAGCGCATCCTTCTGGCGCGAGTCCCCCGCCCTCTCCAGGATACGTCCATTGCCCTGGTAACGGCTGGAATCGTTTCGCTCTCATTTTATGCGTTCAAGGGCATGGTCTAGTTGCCGGTCAAATCGCCGCAGCCATCTTGGAGGGTCAGCAAAACGCATCGTTCTGCTGATATGATCCCGCGCCGCAACGCCAACGTTTAGCGCGCCGCCCTGCGCGGTAGACTCCCTTTTCTCGCGGGTTTTAATAAGGAATAGGTTCTCTCAAGGAGATCAACGTGCTTGAACCTGTCTTCAACTCGGTCATGGTATTAATGGGTATCGGTGCCGTCTGTGGGTTTGTCCTGAGCGTCGCATCTAAAGTCTTTTACGTATATGAGGATCCACGCATCGCCGATGTCGAATATTATCTTGCCGGCGCTAATTGTGGTGGGTGTGGCTATGCCGGCTGTTCAGCGGCGGCCGTGGCGGTGGTTGACGGCAAAGCGCCACCCAGCGTCTGCATCGTGGCGGGGATGGAATCGGCTATTGCCGTGGCCGGCGTGATGGGCGTCGATCCGGGTAGCGCCGAGCCCCTGATGTCCAAGAACGAATGCTCCGGCGGCAATCGCGCCGATAATCATTTCTATTACAACGGCGTCAATAGCTGTCAGGCTCTGGCCGCCCTTTATGGTGGCCAGCGCATCTGTTCCATCGGCTGCCTCGGCCAGGGCGATTGCATTGCCGCCTGCCGTTTCAATGCGGTACACATGGGACCCAACGGCTTCCCGGTTGTTGACGAAACCATGTGCGTCGGCTGCGGCGCCTGTGAAAGAACCTGTCCCAAGAACATTATCCGTGTGCGCACTATGTCGGAGCGGCTGCTGCACTTCAACCAGGAAGACGACGCCCTGGCCCCCTGCCAACAAACATGCCCGGCGGAAATCGATATTCCCCGCTATATCCGCCAGATCAAAGAGGGCGACTACGAAGCCGCCGTCCATACGATCCGCGAGCGCAACCCCCTTCTGCTGACGTGCGGCCGGGTTTGCCCTCATCCCTGCGAAGATAAGTGCCGGCGCGGTATCGAGGACGAGGCGGTATCCATCAACCAGTTGAAGCGCTTCGTGGCCGACTACGAAATGAATTCCGGCCAACGGCTGCCGATTTCCTGCGCTCCTGAAACCGGCAAAAGGGTGGCCGTGATCGGCGGCGGGCCTGCCGGTTTGAGCTGCGCTTATTTTCTACGGCGTCTCGGGCACAGTGTCAAAATTTTCGATATGATGCCCAAGCTGGGCGGCATGACCCGTTACGGGATTCCCGAGTATCGTCTCCCCAAAGAGGTCCTGCGGTGGGAAACCGACGGTATTTTGAATTTGGGCATCGAATTTCAGGGGACGGTGCGCCTGGGCCGTGACTACACGGTCGACTCCCTGCGCGAGGAGGGCTTTGATGCCATTTTTCTGGGTGTTGGGGCCTGGAAGGACTACAAGCTTCGGGCCGAGGGGGAAGATCTAAATGGGTGCTACACCGGCATCGATTTTCTCACCCGCTTTGCCAGTCACCAGCAGGGCGATAACCCGGAAGACGTTCCCGTGGGTAAAAAATGCGTCGTCATCGGAGGCGGCAACACCGCCATCGACTGCGTCCGCACGCTCGTCCGTCTCGGTGCCGATGAGGTTTCCATCGTCTATCGCCGCACCCGCAAGGAAATGCCCGCCAACATGGTGGAAATCGAGGCTGCCGAACACGAAGGGGTTCAGTTCCACTTCCTGGCGGCCCCGGTGAAGGCCATCGGGGACGAAAGCGGCCACGTCAAGCAACTCGAATACCTCAAGATGGAACTTGGCGAACCCGACGCCAGCGGCCGGCGGCGGCCCGTGCCGATCGAGGGCTCGGAAACGTTGATGGATATCGATATGCTGATTACGGCCATCGGCCAGGGGCCGGACGTCTCGTTTCTTGAAAAAGAGAAAACGATCAAGGATTTGGAAACCACCCGCTGGAGCACCATCGAAGCCGATCCGGAGACGCTCCAGACCAACATACCTTACATATTTGCCGCCGGTGACGCTCAGACCGGTGCCTCCCTGGTGGTGGAGGCCATCGGCGGGGGACGCAGAGCGGCGCGGGCCATCCACCTCTATTTGCTCGGGGAAGAAGTAACGCCGGTCCCCAAATCTTTGCGCAAAAAACACATTCCCGAATCCCTGTTCGAATCGGTGGCCGGTGTGGAGCCCATCAAGCGTACCCCCATGCCGGAAATGCCGGTGGAGGAGCGTATCAAAACCTTCGAGGAGGCCGATCTCGTTATCAGCGAACCCGATGCCGCGCGCGAATCCAATCGCTGTCTCAATTGTTGCCGCATCTGCTACGATAAAGATTCCTGTGCGGCCTGATTCGACCGGAAGTCTTTAATGCGGTTCGATGCATTGCCTGGGCCCGCTCGCCGCCATTATTGAAAAACCCCGCGATCGCCATGATCCCGGGGTTTTTTTAATCTACTGCCGCTTCCGATGCGATATTACGGACCTTACAGGCATTACAAGGCCATTCACACCACACAAAAAGCTGTCAACTCTCCTGAATCAGGATCTATGGGTCCCGCTCTATGATGGGAATGAGATCCTTAACTGTTGCGGTTGCAGCGCAGCTGGGCCAGCAAATATTGCATGTCTTCAGGCAGATCGGCTTCGAACACAAGCCGTCGACCGTCTGCCGGGTGGGTGAAAGCCAGCCGCCAGGAATGCAGCATCTGGCGTTCCGCCTTCCATCCTTTGGCGCCACGGGATTCCTGGTGATCTGGTGTTATCACTGCATATTGACGGCCACCGTAAACGGCATCGCCGAGAACAGGATGATGCATGGCGGCACAATGGACGCGAATCTGATGGGTGCGCCCTGTTTTGAGGTCCAGTTCCAGAAGGGTTGCACCACCCAAAACCTCCCGGACCCGATAGTGGGTTTCGGCCGAACGCTTTTTGGCCGCTATCGTCGACATCTTTTTACGCGCGGTGGGATGGCGGCCTATGGCCAACCGGATTTCACCCTGTGGGGTCTTCACCGCACCCCTTACGATCGCCAGATATGTTTTTCGTACTGATCGTATCTTGAACTGCCGTGCGAGATGTTCGTGGGCGGTAGGCGTCTTGGCGACCACCATGGCGCCGGAAGTATCTTTGTCGAGGCGGTGAACGATGCCGGGACGAATTTCGCCTTTGAAGGCCGCCAGATCGTCGCAGTGGTGCAGCAAGGCATTGACGAGCGTTCCCCGCGGATGGCCAGGCGCCGGATGCACCACGAGGCCTGGCGGTTTATTGATGACCAGAAGGAAGGGGTCTTCAAAAAGAATCGTCAGTTCAATCGGTTCGGGGGTAATCTCAGAAGGTTCAGGTGCTGATATGTGCCCGGAAATATGATCTTCCGCTCGAAGCCGAAAGGACGGTTTGCAGGTTTTCTGGTTCACGAAAACCGCACCCTGTTGGATCAGGTGCGCGGCGTAGGAGCGCGAGCAGTCTGCTAAATGGCGTGCCAGAACGACATCGAGTCGCATCCCGGCTTCAGGTTCCATAACCTTGAAAGCAAAAGAACGGGATGGGGTTTCCATGGGGAAAAGGAAGGCTTAGACGCTCCCTTTGTTGAAAAGCGATTCGATTTCTTTGAGAACGGCCTTTTCGTCGGCTTTCTTGGCCGTCGAAAGCTCCTTGACCAGGAGGACCTGAGCTGTGTCGTAAAGCTTGCGCTCTCCAAAGGAGAGGTCCTTGGTGAGTTTGAGCAGGAAAAGATCACGAAAGACTTCGGCAACATCGAAAAGACTGCCGGTCTTGATTTTATCCATGTATTCGCGGTAACGGCGATTCCAGGTCTGGTTGTCACCTGCCGATGAATCACGATTTTTCATAACGTCATAGACTTTGGGAATATCTTTCTCGTCGATGATGTCTCTAAGGCCCACCGATTCCACATTCCAAGTGGGAATCATGATGACCATACCGTTCTCGAGCACCTTCATAATGTAGAAATCGTGCTCTTCACCGTTGACGACGCGTGTTTCGATGGCGGTGATTTCTCCTACGCCGTGGGCGGGATAGACGGCCAGGTCACCAACCGTGAATTTGCGTTTCTTTTGCTTGGTGCTCTGACCTTTAGTCTTGTTTTTCTCAGTCATGTAATTTTCATTTCGTACGAAAATGGCTAATATTTCTATTTATTTCGCAAGATAATACCATAGCGGCAGAAAACAATCAATAAAAAAGGATTGGCGCAAAACAGCGCCAATCCTTAGTTTTGGCTCAAGAAAGTCGAGCGGTATCGCTTACATCAGGAACGGAACCATCAGCAGTGCGACAACGTTCAGAATCTTGATCATCGGGTTGACAGCCGGGCCGGCGGTATCTTTGTAGGGGTCGCCTACGGTGTCGCCGGTAACGGCAGCTTTGTGGGCATCGCTGCCCTTGCCGCCCAGATGGCCGTCTTCGATGTATTTCTTGGCGTTATCCCAAGCAGCACCACCCGTGGTCATGGAAAGCGCCACGAACACACCGGTTACGATGGACCCGATCAGCAGACCGCCCAGGGCGACTTTGCCCAGCAGGAAGCCGACAATTAGCGGTGCGACAACCGGCAGCAAAGCCGGTACCAGCATCTCTTTCAGGGCAAACTTGGTGACGATGTCAACACAGGCACCATAATCCGGTTTGGCCGTGCCTTCCATAATACCGGGGATTTCGCGGAACTGGCGACGGACTTCATCCACCACGGCGCCACCCGCGTTGCCGACGGCCTTCATGGCGATGGAAGCAAACAGGTAGGGCAAAAGGCCGCCGACGAACAGACCGATAATGACTCTAACGTCAGATAGGTCAAATTTGATCGCTTTTTCGGCACCCTGCATCTGGAACTCCATGACGTAGGCGGCGAAGAGCACCAGAGCGGCCAGACCGGCGGAACCGATGGCATATCCCTTGGTGACGGCTTTGGTGGTGTTGCCGACGGCGTCCAGCGGGTCGGTAACGGCGCGGACGCTGTCATCCATACCAGCCATTTCAGCAATCCCACCGGCGTTGTCGGTGATGGGGCCGTAGGCATCGATGGCAATAACCATGCCGGTCATGGAAAGCATGGAAATAGCGGCCATGGCGATGCCGTATAATCCGCCAAATTTGTGTGCCAGAAAAATGGCCAAGCAAATCGTCAGCACCGGGGCAGCTGTGGCCTGCATGGAAACAGCCAGACCGGAAATGATGTTGGTGCCGTGCCCCGTGGTGGAGGCGTCGGCAATGGCCTTAACCGGGCCGTAGATACCCGTGTAATATTCGGTGATGATGACGATCACGACGGTCAAGACCAGCCCGATCAGGGTGCAGTAATAAATGTTCATGGCGGGGATGCCGGGAATATCGACCATGAACTTCATCGTGGCGAAGTAGAAGGCGATACCGGCCATGATGGCCGATCCGAACATGCCCTTGTAAAGTGCGCCCATGATGTATTCGCTGCTCCCCAGGCGGACGAAGAAAACGGCGATCATGGAGGCGATAATCGAAATGGCGCCCAGAACCAGCGGAAATTCGGTGGCCATGGGAACTTTCGGAAACAGCAAGTGGCCGATGAGCATTGCGGCCACGGCGGTCACCGCGTAGGTTTCGAACAGGTCAGCGGCCATACCGGCACAGTCACCCACGTTGTCGCCCACGTTGTCGGCGATGGTCGCCGGGTTGCGGGGATCGTCTTCAGGGATACCGGCTTCGACCTTACCCACCAGGTCGGCGCCCACGTCGGCGCCCTTGGTGAAGATACCGCCGCCCAAACGGGCAAAGATCGAAATCAGGCTGCCGCCGAAGCCGAGAGCAACGAGAGCTACGACGTCATGGGTCAGGGTGTAGTAACCGGCGACCGAAGTCAGGGCCAGGCCAGCCACGATCATACCGGTAACGGAACCGCCCTTGAAGGCCATGGACAGACCGGCGGCCATTCCCTTTTTGGCGGCTTCGGCCGTGCGGACGTTGGCCAAAACCGAAACCCGCATCCCAATGTAGCCGGCCAAAAAGGAAGCCACCGCGCCCATGAGAAAACCGATGGCGGTTTTAGTACCCATGGTCGCAAAAATAACACCAAAAATGATAATACCGGCAATCCCCATGCTTTTCATCTGGCGATTGAGATAGGCGATCGCGCCTTCTTGGATGGCGCCTGCGATCGATTGCATTTTTTCGTCTCCAGCCGGTGCGCCTTTAACAACCGCGGCCAGAAGGATGGCAAACACAATACCGGCTACGCCTACGAGCGTGCATGTCAGCGGCAGATTATTTAATACTGCGTCCATTCTTTCCTCCATCAGATGTTTCGGGTGAATTCATGGTTTTCCGATGAAACCTGTTCATACCGGCTTTCGCCCCGTGGCAAAAGACGGTTGCTGCAGCATCACTGGCTCGGGCGAGCACCGTATTCAGCATCTCTTTTTCCCAATTGCTGAACGGGCCCAACACATGGTCGATCACATCACACCCGCGAGCCGGACGCCCGATGCCGATACGCAGGCGGATAAAATCCCCGCTGCCCAAGGCATCCATAACTGATTTCAAACCGTTGTGGCCTCCATGCCCTCCTTTCTCTTTTATTTTTAAGCGTCCAAATGCAAGATCAATATCGTCATGAATGATCAGAACGTCCTTTGAGGAGATACCGTAATAAGACAACAAGCGCAAGACAGGCGGGCCGCTGCGGTTCATGAATGCCTGTGGAGCAGCGAGGAGCACCACTTGATCCGCAATGGCACCGAAACCGTAACAACAGTCGAATCGATGGTACTTCAGCGGGATGGTATGGTCTTGGCTGATGCGCTCCAGAACCATGAACCCCACGTTGTGCCGGGTTTTCTGGTAGGTTTCACCAGGATTGCCCAACCCCACGATCATCATACGGGGACTGGGGCGCCGGCGCATGCGTGCCACCCATTGGCGAAACATCTGCAAGTAAGGTTCCTGTCGGTCCCGCTTCGAAACAGGCCAGTTCGGGAAACACCGATAGGGGAAACGGCCGCAGCGGACTATTCGGCGGCCGGTGCTTCGTCGGTTTCTTCCTCGACCGCAGCCTCTTCTTCTTCGCCTTCTTCGGCTTCTTCTTCCTCCGCCTTGCGACCGCTGAGTACCGTTAAAACGGTGAAATTGACATCGTGGATGAGTTCGACATCACCTTCGAGTTCAATGTCTTCGACATGGACCGATTCACCCATTCCCAAGTTGGTGATATCGATCACGATATTTTCGGGAATATCGGAAGGCATGCACCACGCTTCCAGTTCCCGGCGAATAATCTGAAGCATACCACCCATCTCGACACCTTGGCTTTTTCCGACCGTCGTGATGGGGATCATGACATTCAC
>Ga0316576_10000972_pt1 | contig 14710 bp, 12 predicted proteins | sample S0NA_FD_203075 | JGI IMG/M metagenome (GOLD analysis project Ga0316576, IMG submission 203075) | Rhizosphere microbial communities from salt marsh grasses in Alabama, United States - S0-2_050615r3r5 | ecosystem: Host-associated > Plants > Roots > Rhizosphere | place: USA: Alabama | collected... | reverse complement strand
AGCTTTCACCCATTTGGCCCGCATAACCAAACCTGAGGGCCTGGGCATCCACCAGGTGGACTTTCGGGATCATCGTGACTTTTCCCGTCCGCTGGATTACCTCCTGCTAAGTGATAAGGAATTTATTCGCCAATTTAAGGAGAGGCTGGGCGAATGCGGTAATCGTTATCGCCCCCAGGAGATGCAGCAATTGTTGGAGTCAAAAGGATTCGCCGTCACAGCCTTTCAACCCACTGGTTTTACCGAGGAGCAGTATTTGACAGATTTTTTCCCTCAGCTTAAAAAGTCAAGACGATCCCGTTACCGTTCCTGCGCCGCCGAAGACCTTCGGGTCAACCAGGGTTTCTTTGTTTTGGAAAAAAAAACACGCGAGTCATTTCATGAGGGGGCGGAGAGATCTTGGAGATGAATTCTTCCCCATCTGTCCTGGTGGTGGCCCCGGGATGTCCGGCCGAGCTGATTGAGGAACTTTTACAGGCCCGTATCCTGCCCTCTCCTGACGAGGTCGTCGTGCTCCTGCCTCCCGGCAATCCCCGGCAGTATGACCAGATGGCGGGCGAGTTTAGCTTCTCCAATAAGCCTCAGTTCATACCATCACCTGCCCAAAAATTTTTTTCCCTCGGCCACCTCAAATGGCTCAAGACGCACCTAAAGGCTTCTCGGAATACCCATGTTTTGATTACTGAGTTGCCTTCCCAGGACCCCACCACGGCCATGGTTTGCCTGACGGTCCTGATGTTGGCGGGGAAAACCATTACCTTGCTGTTTGCCACTCCCGAAGCGGTTATTGACCTGCATGGCCAGGGTTTTTCTGAAAGGTGGCTGACTCGCCCGCTTAATCTCAAAACCCTGGCTGGAGAAGTATCCAGAATATTATGGTTTTTGAATCCGTGGAACATGTTGTACTTTCTCATGTTTTTCGGTTTGATCCTGCGGCAGCGGCTGAAAGGCCACCCTCTAATCCGGGAGATGACGCCGTCGGAAAATTCGACGCTGGGTAATGACTAAAGGTACCTGCAGGATGGTTTGGGAATGGTGTAAAAAATGGACCGATTTTCTGAAAGGGGAATATTGCTATTTTTATGAAAAATACGTCCTGAAAGAAGTTTGCGACCCCGTTAATTTCAGCCGCCTGGATGCCTCACCGGAGGCCATTCATCGGGATGTGGACTATGCCCTGAGCATTGCCTCCACCTGGCTGGACCTTTTTCCCGATGGCGGCGAATTCTTTCAGGGCAAGAAGGTGCTGGAGATCGGACCGGGAATCAACTTTGGCTCCATGCTGACCCTGGCCTGTCACGGTGCAGAAGTGACGGTGGTCGACCGGTTTTTGCCTTCCTGGGACCCGGAATATCACGAGAAATTTTACGCACGACTCAAGGATACCCTAAAAAACCGCTGGCCCCACCTCGATTCCACCCCTTTGGACAAAGTGCTCTCCATGGGTAAGTATCCCCCCGAGAGTATAACCCTCTGTTCCTGTTCGGTGGAGAAACTTGTCGGAGTACCTGAAACCAGCATTGATATAGTGGTGTCCAACGCGGTTTTGGAGCATCTCTACGATTTGCCGTCAGCCTTTGCACATCTTGCCCGCATCACCAAACCCGGAGGCCTGGGTATTCACCAGGTGGATTTTCGGGATCACCGCGACTATACCCGCCCCCTGGAACATCTGCTGATGCAGGACGACGAGTTTTATGGAAAATTCAAAGCCAAGCAGGGAGAATTCGGCAATCGCTACCGTCCGTCGGAGATGCAGGATTTGTTTGAGTCGGTGGGCTTTGAGGTGAAAGATTTTCACCCCAATATTGTTGTTGATGAGAAGTACTTGACTGAATTTTTGTGGCGTTTGCGCCAGACACCAAAATCTCGCTATCGAGATTTTCCGGTGGAAGGCCTGCGGTTTGTTTCGGGACGCTTCCTGGTGGTAAAAAAGGAGGCCTAGTTGTCCCGCCCCGGTTACCTCTCTCTTTAATCTTCCTTTGGGCCCTTTCAGTGTCCCGAGAAATTACCCTATTTCCCTAGAACCTTGATTGGTCAGGCAGAGATACCCTCTGAATCTCGGTAAGCATGGGGAGCGGGGACGCCCCCCACCCTACGCAATCCCCCTCTCCCCAACCCCCTAGGTGCAACAAGCTGAAATTATTTCCAATAATAGGTGGCGGCGCCGCCCAGTTCCGCTTCAATCTCCAGCAGGCGATTATACTTGGCAATGCGCTCACTGCGGCTGGCCGAACCGGTTTTAAGATGGCCGCCGTTCATGGCCACCGCGAAGTCCGCCAGAAAATCGTCTTCGGTTTCCCCCGAGCGATGGGATAAGAAGTACCGCCAGCCCGCCTCGTGGCACATGGCCACTGCATCGATGGTCTCGGTCACCGAGCCGATCTGGTTCAACTTGATCAACACGGAATTGGCGCTTTTTTCCTTGATACCCCGGGCAATGTATTCGGTATTGGTCACAAAAATATCATCACCCACGACTTCGATTTTGCCACCGAGGCGCTCGGTGAATTTGCGAAAACCCTCCCAGTCGTTTTCCGATAGGGGGTCTTCCCAGGAAACGATGGGGTATTTTTGACACCAGTCTTCGGCCAGCGCGATCATGTCATCATTGGTTTTGCTTCCGCCGCCCGACCTTTGTAGATCATAAAGCCCCGTTTTATCCCCGGCAAAGGAACTTGCCGCTGAGTCCAGGGCAATGGCAATATCCTCTCCCGGCCGGTAACCGGCTTTTTCAATGGCCTCGATAATTATTTCCATGGCGGCTTCGTTGCTGGGCAAATTGGGGGCAAAGCCGCCTTCGTCCCCCACACTGGTGGCCAGGTTGCGTTTTTTGAGTAAGCTCTTGAGGACATGGAAGGTTTCAGCCCCATAGCGCAGACCTTCGTGATAGGTGGGCGCTCCCAGGGGAACCACCATAAATTCCTGGAAATCGACGCTGTTGTCGGCGTGGGCGCCGCCGTTGATGATATTCATGCAGGGGACTGGCACACGACGGGTTCCGGGGCCGCCCAGATATTGATACAGGGGCAGTCCTGCATCCAGAGCCGCGGCCCGGGCCACTGCCATGGAAACCCCTAAAATGGCGTTGGCGCCCAGAGTGGCCTTGTTCGGCGTGCCATCCATTTGGAGCATGAGACGGTCGATGTCCACCTGCCGCCAAACCTCCAAGCCGATTAATTCCGGGGCGATTTTTTCCCGGACATTAGCCACGGCCTTGAGAACGCCTTTACCGGCGTAACGCTTGGCATCGCCGTCCCGCAATTCTATGGCTTCATGCTCACCGGTGCTGGCCCCCGAAGGAACCGAGGCTTTGGCCGTGATCCCGTTGTCCAGGGTGATCATCACCCGGACGGTGGGGTTCCCCCGGGAATCGAGGATTTCTAAAGCCTTGACAGCAGTTATTTTGGCCATGAAGTTTTCTCCTCAGGTGGTGTGGAATTGGGTCCGGACTTGCGGACATGTCGGGCCTCCCCATGGGGAGGTGGAGAAGTGATAAATCACCCATAGCATTTTTCCCAAATTTTTTCAATCGAGGACATGCCTTGCTTAGAACCTGCGGCAAATCTCTGTTGCTGTCATGCTGACCGAAGTAAGAATCTCAACCCGTTGAGAATACGAGAATCTTCACTTCGTTCAGAATGAACCAAAAGGAGAGAGTTCGGCAATGATTTGGAGAAATTGCCAGATCACCCCAGATTCTTGACCATTTTCTGACAAACCTCCGCTGGGGGCACAGCTGAAAAGCCTGTGTCACCCTGATTTATCATGAAAAAACCCCTGGCCGGGAACGGGCAGGGGCTGGCACAAGGACCTTTGGCCTATATGTTGATCGGGGTCCAGCCCGGGCCTCTCGCACCGGGGCGCAGGACCGTGGACCGGACCCCGCCTTTTACTGCGGCACCACCACGGGCATGCCCATCAGGGGCCAGATAACGAAGCAGAAAATCGCCAGAACCGCCATCAGCACAACATTGGGAATCCAGCCGTAGCCGAAAAACTCCCCGGTGGTAAACTGCTTGCTCTCGTAGGCGATGGCGTTGGGCGCCGCGCCGATGAGCAGGATAAACGGCATGCCAGCAACTACCAGAGAAGAAAAAAGAATGACGTGGGGAGCCACTCCCAGGTATTTGGCCACGACCAGAGATACCGGCAGGGAGATGGCGATGGCCGCCACGTTCATGATGAAGTTGGTCATCATGAGCACAAAGAAGGCGATGGCCAGGACAAAGACCAACCAATAGGCCCCCAGGAACATGGTGAGCCAGTGCACGGCTATCCATTCCGCGGCCCCGGTTTGCCAGAGGCAGAAGCCGATGCTCATGGCTCCGCCGAACAGCAAAATGATATTCCAGGGAATGGCCTCCAAGTCCTCAATGGTGAGGGTTTTGGTGAGAAAGAAGGCCAGGGTGGCGATCAAGACAATGCCAGCCCGGCTGAAGGGCTTGTCCACCACGCCCCACTTGGGCAAGAAGGAGTTGAGCATGAACAGGGCGACGATTAGGCCAACCATCAGGATAACAAAGTATTCCGGGCGGGTCATGGGGCCGAGCTCCCTACTAAGGGCCTGGGCCTTTTCCCGCAAACCTTCAATGCGGGGACGCTCGGGCCGGAAACAGAGCATGATGATGAGCCAGAGCAGGAAGATCATGAGCCAGCCGATGGGAAACATGTACCAGGTGAGCTCAAAGAAGCCCACGTCATAACCATTGGGATAGGCGACACCGTTGACCACCAGCCCTTTGGTAAATTCTTTGAACATGCCCGCGGCAGCCACGCCCCGGGCGGCGCCCAGGTAGGTAACGATGGAGCCGGCCCCGGCCACCCAGGCCATGCCGATGAACATGCCTTTGCCGAACCGGGTGGGTTCGTCCTGGTCAGTGTAAAGCGCGTTAATGGCTAAAAGTAAAGGAAAGATGGCGGCCGCCACCGCGGTGTGGGCCATGAGGTGGGTCATGGCCGCGGTGACTACAAAGGCGCCCAAATAGATCATACTGGTGCGCTCCCCCACCACTTGCAGCATTTTGTAGGCCATGCGTTTGGTCAGGCCCACCCGGGTAAAGGCAAAGCCGATGACCACGGAGCCGAAAATGAACCAAACCGAAGGGTCCAAAAAGTCGCCCAAGGCCTCCTTGGCGGGGCGGATAAGAAACAGGGTCTGAAAAACCCCGATGGCGATGGAAGTGGCGCCGATGGGCATAACCTCGAAGACCCACCAGATACCGGCCATGAGAAACAGGCCTACGGAAAGTTTGCCGGTCCAGGAGAGCTTGAAGATCTTGCCGTTGGGGTCCACCGCGTCAGGAAGACCGGGGTAGAAATAGAAGAAGATAAATACGCCCAAACCCAGGAGAATGAAAAAGAGACGTTTCCAATCAAAGACTTTTTCGGGAGGAGCGAGGATAATTTCCTCCGGCATCTCCGGCAGGCCGGGACCCATGCCCTCGACTCCTTGATGTTTATCCATATTGTCCGCCATGTTCGCCTTCTCCTCAAAGTTCCAGCACCTGCGTGGTCAACTCCTTGAAAATATCCACCAGTCGGGCGATGCCAGCCACCTTCTTATCTTCCATGGCCGGGATGATCCAGGTATCAGTCTGGAGCATAAGAAAGGCTGCTTTGACGATGGGAGCGGTGGCCGGAATGGTGGCCCGGATGGGCGACATCACTTCTCGCACCGGCTTTTTGGCTTCCTCCTTACAACGGCGAGTGAACAGATCCCTCCATAGAGTGCCCAAGGTCAGGTCCACGGCCTCCGGCCCCAAGTAACCAGGAGTAGCTTCCTTGGTCTTTAAAAAACGTGGTTCGATGCCCCGGAGCATCTCTCTGATGCCCAGATAACCCAAAAGCTGGTATTTCTCATCGAAGACCAGCACCAGGTAAGGCAAGACCTTTTTGGTCGGGTCGGCGGCCGCGGCCTTGATCATGGCAATGGCCTCCCTGACGCTGAACCAGTAGGGAATATGGGGATAATCCGTGAGCGGGATCATGATATCTTTGACCAGGCGCTCTGTGTCCATCGGTTTTTTCCTCTATTTTTAAGGTTATTTTTCCTTAAAAATGCTTCAACTCAACTCAGGGGTGGTTTTCTCTATGATTGCTTGGGAAACTTCTAGAAATAAATCCGTCAACCGCACCATCCCCGCCACCCGACCATTATCCAAGACCGGCATCATTCCGACGTTTTCCTTAACCATCACAAAAAGAGCCTTGACCAAAGAATCATCAGCTTTCACGGTGGCCCTGATGGGACCCATAACGTCGCTCACCGGCCTGTGCGCTTGCTTTTCCATGCCCGGGCCGAACAGATCCCCCATGACGATGGCCAGGGTAGGATCGGCCTTGACCAACTCGCTCTCCTTCAGAAAAGCCGGCTCCAACCCCTTCAAGATGTCCCGCAGGGTCAGGATGCCGACAATCTGATATTTTTCGTTGAAAACCAGCACGGTGCGCGGCTCAAAGACGCCGGCATACTTGAGGGCCGACTCCCGCACCAGGGCCACCGCCTGGCGGAGAGTAAACCAGTAAGGGATATGGGGATAGTCCTGCAAAGGAATCATCACTTCCCGCACCTGGCGCTTGTGAGGCATGGGAGACTCCTTAGTTTGCTAAATATTTCACAAATTAATTTCCTTTTTAAGATAGCATTCGGAAAAAGTCAAGCTAAAATAATGAACGATTGGCAAAAAAATTCTTTGACAGGTAAAGCTAAAATGTGTAACAATTCACAAGCTTCAATATGATGTCCGTGGAATCCTCAGGAGCGCGGAACCGATGACTGACAAAATTTGGTATTTTGCTGTAATCACGGTAATTTTGTCCTCTTTGCTCGTAGGTTCAACCCTCCAGGCCGCCCCACCCCCCCAAGGAGACCACCTCTCCCTGTCCGGCAAAATGTCCAACCCCCAGGGCGGGGGCGTCAAAGAAGTGGAAATCGAGGTATTAGTCAACGGCCGGGCGGTCAAGCCGGAAGGGGATGAGGAACATCTGACCACCGGGACCCAAGGCAGCTTTTTTGGCGATTTCATCCTGCCGGCCGGCACCCTTCCCGGGGCCAAGGTGGAAGTGAAGGCTCACAAACCCGCCTGGCAGGAGTTGCCTCCCACCCAGGTGCAGGTTTTCCCCGGGGGCGCCGACCAGCACGGCCGCCCCTTGTTCAAGGCCTCCCAGGATTTCCATCTCAAGCGGCAACTTACCCCGGCCTTCTGGATCGCCACCGGTATTCTCCTGCTGGTCTATGTCATCATCGCCCTGGAGTGGATGCACCGTACCCTGGCGGCCCTGCTGGGCGCCGCCTTGGTGATGTTTATCTCCTACACCGCCGGCACCTTCAACCCGGGCTACTTCCTCCTGTCCTTCGAGGATGCCATTGGCGCCATAGATATGAACGTCATCTTCCTGCTTATGGGGATGATGATCATCGTGGGGGTCCTGAAAAAGACCGGCATGTTTCAGTGGTTGGCCTATAAATCCTACGCCATCGCCCGGGGCAATGTCTTTATCCTGTCCTGCATTTTAATGACGGTAACCGCGGTGGCTTCGGCCTTTCTGGACAACGTCACCACCATGCTCCTGATGATTCCGGTCACCATCGAGATTGCCGTGACCCTGAACGTCAACCCCATCGCCCTGTTGATCCCCGAGGTCTTTGCCTCCAATATAGGCGGCACCGCCACCCTGATCGGTGATCCCCCCAATATCTTGATCGGCTCCTACGCCAAGCTCTCCTTTGTTGATTTCGTGATGAATCTCACCGTCATCGTCGTCATCTGCATGGTGGTGTCGCTGATTTATTATGTGTATTGGTATCGCAAGGCCTATCTCCAGGCCGAGGCCAAAGACGTGGGCCGCACCATCGAGTTTTTAAAGCAGGAATATCGCATCACCAACAAAAAATTGTTGTTATTTTCCCTGGGTTTTCTATCTTTCACCATTTTCCTGTTTATCATCCATGGGGTGCTGCATATGGAGCCCTCCATCGCCGCCCTCACCGGAGCCATGTTCCTGCTGGCCGTCTCCCGGGTGGATATCGTGGAGATGCTGGAGCACGAGGTGGAATGGCCCACCCTGGTGTTTTTTATGGCCCTGTTCATCGTGGTGGCGGCCGCGGAAGAGACCGGCTTGATCCAGGCCATCGCCGAATGGGTGGCCAATATGTCCCGGGGCAACCTGGTGGTGGCGGTGCTCTTGGTCCTCTGGGTGTCGGCCCTGGCCTCCGCGGCCATTGACAATATCCCCTTCACGGCCACCATGCTGCCCATCATCGCCTTTTTGAACACCACTATTCCCGGGGCGGAAAACGGAGTATTGTGGTGGGCTTTGGCCCTGGGGGCCTGTTTCGGCGGCAACGGTACCATGATCGGGGCCTCGGCCAACGTGGTCACTGTGGGTTTGGCCGAAAAATCCGGCTACCACATTTCCTTTCTCTATTATATGAAGGCGTGTTTTGTTCCCATGATAATTACCGTTGTCATGGCGTCCGCCTATTTGCTGTTGTTTTACTAAGAAAAATATGGACTGCGTCTTGGAGCTGGCGCCCGGCTTGACAGCACTGGCCGCTGAAATTACAATGAGGACGGGACGTTAGCTGCCCTAAAAAGGAGAACAACATGAAGGTCAGGGTGCTTTTGGTGGACGATGAAGAACAATTCGTGGAAACCTTGGCCCTGCGTCTGGAGGCCAGGGATTTTGCCGTAGCCACCGCTTTCAAAGGGGACCAGGCCCTGGATTACCTCAAAGGCAAAGATGTGGATGTGGTGGTGCTGGATGTCCTCATGCCCGGTTTAAGCGGCATCGACACCCTGCGGGAAATGAAAAAGATCCGGCCCCTCACCGAAGTCATCATGCTCACCGGCCATGCCACCGTGGAAACGGCCATTGAAGGCATGAAGTTGGGGGCCTTTGATTACTTGATGAAACCCACTGAGATTGAAGAATTGGTGGAAAAGATCACCAAGGCTCATGGGCGCAAAACCGAGCAGGAAGAACGCATCCAGAAAGCCACCATAGAGAGAATCACCCAGACTCGAGGTTTTTAGGAAGGTTTGGCGGGTTCTTACAGTCTCAAGTTATAGCCTTCCTTAATGAACTCGCGGTAATAGTAGTCCACCATAGCATCAGAAAACATCACCATGTCCAACTGCTTGCTGACCATCATCAGCCGGCCCAGGATGTCGAGTTTTTCCTCCAAAATGGCCAGGTCATAACCGTCCGCCCGGGCGGTCAGGGAATCCTGCTTGAGGTCCACCCGGAAGTCGACATGGTCCAGCACCTTGGCCAGAAACCGCACCCGCCGGGCCCGGCGTTCCAGCGCCGCGCCCCCGCCGTAAAAGGTCAGGCTGACGTAGCTGTCATCCGGCCCCCCCAGATAAGACTCGATGGTGGCAAAGTGGAACCCCAGGCGGTTGGCCAGGTTCATATAGTCTGCCGCGATAATGGCGTAGTTTTTTTCCTGCAATTGCTGGTGGATATTCTCGCCGGCGCCGGTGCCCAGGACCACGGACATGAGCCCCTTGAAATCCACGGGCTTGGGCCCCTTCCAGCCCACCGTGGTGGCCCCCCGCCAGTAGGCGGCCATGGGCCGGGAGCTGATATCCTCGAGCCGGACCTCCACCCGCTTGAGGGCTTCGGGCTTAAGTCCTCCGCCCAAATCAATGAGATAGACTTCCAGGGGGATGCCGCTGACCAGCCGCCGAGCCAGGGTCTCCTGGGAAACATCTGAGATGTGGAACATCTCGGCCATGGCCTTTTCATGGGCGAAACGGGTGACGTCGTGGAGGGTGGTGCAGCAGTCGGGACGGAAATTATCGGCCCGGGGGTCCAGGAGGTGCAAGGGGGTAATGTGCTTTAAGACGCTTTCCAGAACCCTCCAGGTGCGGCTCTGTTTTGCCGGCCCTTCTTTGGGACTGGCTTTCAGGAGTTCCTCCTGCCGGCCTTCATAGATATTACCGTAAAGCGCGTCCACCGTGACCTCGGTCCCGGAGGCCAACCCCTGGGTGGCGCCTTTGGCGCCGAAAATGGCCGGTGTCCCAGCCTCTCTCAGAACAGTGGCCAGATGGCTGGTGACGCTGCCCGCCTCACAGACCACCGCCGCCACCCGCTGGGCCAACACTCCGTATTCAGGCAGGGCCTGCTTGGTCACCAACACTGCCCCTTCCGGCACCGCCTCCAGGGGTTCATCCTGCAGCACGTGGATCTTGCCGGCCGCGGCCCCGCGAGAAGCAATGGCCCCCTGGCTCATGAGCACCTGGGCCTCCTTGATAATGGGGGGCAGGCTTTCAACCCGGGCCGTTGGTTTCAGACGCAACGGCCGAGCTTGGAGGAGGAAAAAACCACCCTCGGGGTCCAAAACCCACTCGATATCCTGGGGCTGGCCGAAGAACTGCTCCACGTGGGCCCCCAGGGAGGCCAGTTGCAAGACCTGGGGTTCGGCGAGACATAAACCCTCTAATTCCGGGGGGGTGGCGGCCTCGGCAATACCGCCTTCCGGAGCGGGAAGGTGCATGCGCTCTTTTTCCCCGGCCTGCTGAGCCACCACCTGGCTTTCTTCCACCCGATAAACATCCGGTTCCACCTGGCCCCCCACCGCCAGGGAGCCCAACCCGCACACGGCATTAACGATGGTGGCGCGGTGGCCCTGCCGGGGGTCGGCGGTATAGAGGACTCCCGCAGCCTTGGCCTCCACCATCTTCATGACCACCACCCCCATGGCCAGCTCCTGATAAGAGAAGCCTTTGGTCTGGCAGTACACTAAAGCCCGGGAAGTGAACTGACTGGCTACCACCTCTTTATAGCGCTGTTCCACCAAAGCCCGGGGCACATTGAGCATGGTGTCGAATTGGCCGGCAAAACTGAAAAAGCCGTCCTCCTGAAGCGCGGAGCTGCGCACCGCCACCCGGTCAGTACCCAGTTGGTCCAGATGTTGGCCCAGGAGGTCCGCCAGCTCGGCGGGGAGAGGCGAGGCCAGGATGCGCTCCCGGATGGCGGCGCCGGCCTGGTTGAGGGACTCCAGTTCCTTCAGCTCCACCTCGGCAATGGACTCCTGGATGAACTCCTCCAAGCCTCCCTGGTCAAAAAACAACTTCTGCGCGTAAGCGCTGATGGCAAAACCCGGCGGTACCGGCAAGCCCATTCTCACCAGATCTCCAAGTTTCTCGGCTTTTCCCCCAAAAAACCAGTCCTCCTTTACCTCCGGCAAAGGCAGAATCAGCGGACCGGCCTTAAGCTGAGGTTCAGTCAACTCCTGGAAAATTTTGGCGAGTACCTCCCGGAGGGCGGTGGCCAACGGGTCATATTTGCCCGGGGACATGGCCACCAGGGTATTCACCAAGCTCTGGGCTTCCGTTTCCACCTGACCGATGGCGGACCTCACGTAGCTCATGTCAAACAAAAACTCTTTGTGCATTTTATCCTGGAGATCAGCTAGGACGGCCAGAATGGCGTTGTTGGCGGCCAGCAGGCGCTTATACCGGTGGTACTGTTCCACTAACTCGGGAGGTGGCTCAGGAGGCGGGAGGGGCTGAGGCTGGATGAGCTTTCTTTTAAACCATTCCTTCAACTTATTTACTGGGTGCATGGTCTCTGTTAACCGGAATCAGGAAGGTAATATAAGCCTATTTATTATCTATAAAATCCAGATGCCTGTCAAAAAAGACTTTTGGTCTAAGGATCACTTCGTGATTTCATTGACAGTTCTCGGATTTATCCTATATAATAAAGATAATAAATGAAATAATTAATCATATCAATTTGTTAACATTTTCTCTACCTCCTTCCTTTGGCACGGTCACGAGGATCTTCCTGTGAACTTTCGCTCTTTTCTTGTGCTTTCAGCAGGCCGGGACCGGGGCTGCGGTTGCCCTCGGAATCGCTCTGGCGAGGAAATAGGAGTTAAGACGGCACATGTTTAACTGGCTGAAGCAGAAACTGACGGGCTTTTTCGGCAGTCTGAGAGAGTTTCCCGATTATGCCGAATCACCGGAGCGCTATAAAGCGCTCAGGAGGAATATCGTTATCCTCATGCTGGTGGTTACTATCCTGCCCCTGGTTCTCATGGGCCTGATTAACCATTACCTCTATCGTCAGACCATGCACGATGAGATTGTTCAGCCACTAAAAATCTTAGTCAATAAAACCAAGCATTCTTTTGAGCTTTTTTTGGCGGAACGGCTTTCAGCCGTCAGTTTTATTGCCTCTTCCCACACGTGTGCCGAATTGGCTGATAATAATAACTTGGGCCGCATTTTTTCTGTTATGAGGAAGGAATTTAGTGGCGTTGTTGACCTGGGGTTTCTTGACCCCAACGGCGTGCAGATCAGCTATGACGGCCCCTATAAACTCCAGGGCAAGGACTATACTGACCAGGACTGGTATAAAGAGGCCCGCGTCCGGGGCTCCTATATCAGTGATGTATTCATGGGATATCGCAAGCTCCCCCACCTGGTCATGGCCGTGGAGCGCAGTGTCACCGGAGTTTGTCTCGGGTGTGTGCTTCGGGCCACCATCGATACGAATCGCTTCATGGAGCTCATCGCCTCCATGCGGCTGGACCCCTCCAGTGATGCTTTTCTGTTAAACAAACATGGCGTCTTCCAGACCCCTTCGAAATTTTACGGCCAAGTTCTGGAAACTTATCCCATGCCGTTGCCTCCTTTAAGCTATGAGCCCAACGTCCTGGAGAAGAAAGATATGAACGGCCGGGATGTTATAGTCACTTATGCCTATTTCGAATCCCTGCCGTTCATCCTCATGGTGGTCAAACCTCGCAGCCAGGTAATGCAGGCCTGGTATACTCTAAAGACCGAAGCTTTCTTCGTTTTTGCCATTGGGGTGATCATCATTTTCCTGGTAATTTCCAAGCTGACTGATAAGCTGGTGAAGCGTCTGGAGGAGTCTGACACCAGGCGAGAGGTGGCCTATAGCGAAATGCAGGAGACCAGCAAGCTCGCTTCCATCGGTCGCCTGGCCGCGGGGGTGGCCCATGAGGTCAACAACCCGCTGGCCATCATTAATGAGAAGGCCGGCCTTATCAAGGACCTGACGGAATTTACGCCCGATTTTCCTCAAAAAGAAAAGCTGCTGCCTCTCACCGGGGCCATTTTGCAGTCCGTGGATCGCTGCCGAACTATTACCCAGCGGTTGCTGGGATTTGCCCGCCGGATGGACATTTCCGTCGAAATGCTCAGTCTGAACGAGGTCATTGAGGAAGTGCTGGGATTCCTGGAAAAAGAAGCCCTGCATCGCAATATTGATCTGCAACTCAATCTGGCCCAGGACCTGCCGCGCATCGCCTCCGACCGGGGGCAGTTGCAACAGGTCTTTCTGAATATTTTAAATAACGCCTTTGATGCGGTGCGGGATGGCGGTCAGGTGGCCATCACCAGCTTTGAGGCTGATATCGATACCGTCGGCGTCTCTGTTCAGGATAACGGCCAGGGCATGACCCAGGAAACCATGACTCACCTGTTCGAACCCTTTTTTACTACCAAAAAAGGCTACGGTACGGGGTTGGGTCTCTCCATCACCTATGGCATAGTGAAGAAACTGGGTGGCGATATCAGAGTATCGAGTCAATTCGGGGTGGGGACCACCTTTACGGTGTTCTTACCCAAAAGGGCTTTGGCACTGGCAGGTGAGTAATACGGGAGAAAAAATGCGAGTGCTTCTCGTGGATGATGAAGCGGAGTTTGTCTCAGCCCTGGCTGAGCGCTTGAATTTAAGAGGGTTTGAGGCCCAAACCGCCACCACGGGGGTGGAAGCTTTGCGGAAAATTGACGCCTCGCCCCCGGACGTGGTGTTGCTGGATGTGTTGATGCCCGGAATGAGCGGCCTTGAGGTGCTGAAGCAGATCAAAAAAGATCATCCGCAGGTCCAGGTGATTCTCCTCACCGGCCGCGGCTCCTGGGACGGCATCCAGGGGGTCCGGGAAGGCGCATATGACTGTCTCATGAAGCCCATCCAAATTGAAGAGCTGATGCAAGTCATGGCCGATGCGGTGAAAGCTAACCGACAAAATCAGGCTAGGGAAGGAGAGTAAGCCTTGCGGGATCTCGAAATGGCTTTTCTGGGGAAAATCATGGCCAGCATGACTCATGAAATTAAAAATACCTATGCCATTATCTTGGAATCCTCCGGCCTGATGATGGATTTGCTCACCTTGTCTCAGCAAGATTCCTTTCCTCCCAAGGAAAAATTATTCAGAGTGCTGGGTACCATTGACGAACAGGTGCGTCGGGGAGTGGTCCTGGCCACCCGGCTCAATCAGTTTGCCCACAGTATGGATGAACCCCTGGCCTCGGTTAAAGTCCCCGACCTCCTGGAGCTGGTGGTCGCGCTCATGCAGCGCCTGGCCCGCCGCCGGGGCCTCGAACTGCAGACCATAACCTCTGACCGGGAGATATCCTTCACCAGTGATCCCTTCCGCCTCCAACTGGTTCTGGCTTCGGTCATCGATGAACTGGCCGAGGCTCTGGAGTCCGGCGGAAAAATCATTTTGCAAGCCTCGTCCTCGCCCCAGAAGGTGACCATCCTGCTTGAGGTGCAGGGGCAAAAAAAGGCGGCCTTGGAAGATGTAAAGCAGAATCTCTCGGCCACCTTGCAAGATGTCCTGGAGGCCCTGGGTGCCGAGCTGGCCCTCTCCACTCCTCCAGCCCCGGAGGGAGTCATGCTGACCGTCAACACTTCCGTACCGGCATAAAAAGCGGGAGAATCA
>Ga0316576_10000971_pt1 | contig 14718 bp, 14 predicted proteins | sample S0NA_FD_203075 | JGI IMG/M metagenome (GOLD analysis project Ga0316576, IMG submission 203075) | Rhizosphere microbial communities from salt marsh grasses in Alabama, United States - S0-2_050615r3r5 | ecosystem: Host-associated > Plants > Roots > Rhizosphere | place: USA: Alabama | collected... | reverse complement strand
GTGACGGCCAGGCGCCCCCGGTCGTCGACCAGGTACAGGAACCCGCTGTGCTCGACCTCGATGTCACCGTCGTCGGCGGTCGTCACCGAGTAGACGACGCCGAAGGGTTCGGCGGCTGCCGCGAGCAGGTCGGCGTCGGTCGTGCCCGCTGCCCGCGCCGTCGACACGAAGCTCTGCACGTAGCCGGCGAGCACGTCGTTGTCGCGATCGGGATCCACCGTGACCATCACGGTGTCGACGTGCTCGGCGAGGCCGGGCGGCAGGCGGCGCAGCGCGACTGCCCAGTCGGCCATGGTCGTCGGGCACACGTCGGGACAGTTCGTGTACCCGAAGTACACCGCGAGGAATCCGCCCGGTGCGGCACGGAAGCTGACCTCGTCGCCGGGACTGGTCAGCGACGGCAGCGTCGTCGCGTCGACTGCCGGCGCCGGGGTCCGTACGATGCCGGCCAACTCCCGTCCGGCCGTCGACGGAGCCACGGGGTCGGAGCCGGCGCTGTCGCTGCCGCAACCGACGAGCGCCAGCAGCCCCACGATGGCGGCGGCGACGGCGAGCGAGAGGCGGTCAGCCATCGGCGAGGCTCTGGATGAAGGCGACGATGTCGTCGATCTCGGCGTCGGACAGGTTGTTGGCGGGCATCTTGAGGTTGTAGCCGTCGACCAGCTCGGCACCCGGATTCGCGATCGCCCGCACCAGGTACGCCTCGTCGGCGACGACGGTCGAGCCGTCGGTGAGGGTGACCTCGGAGCCGGCGAGTCCGACCCATTCGGGGCCCGCGCCGCCGCCGAAATCCTGTCCGTGGCAACCGGCGCAGCCCTTGCTCCGCGCGAGTTGCTCGCCGCGCTCGGCCGGCGTGCCGGGCGTCGCCTGGGACGAGCTGGCTCCGTCACCGTCGTCGCCACAGGCGACGGCGGCCACCGCCATCGCCAGGGTCAAGCCCGAGGCCGCGACGAGCCGGCGCAGGGACCGGCCCCGCCGGCCGCTCGCTCGCGGTTCGCCCAGCCGCATCTCATCGTCCGTCAGCATGCTGTTGTGCCTTCGACATCAGCGTCAGGATCGCGCATCATCGTCACGAGGTCATGGCGGGCTCGGGCGACTCGGGAACGGACGGTGCCGATCGGGCAACCGAGCACCTGCGCCGCCTCGTCGTAGTGCAGGCCGACCACCTGCGTCAGCACGAACGCGCTCCGACGGTCGTCGTCGAGGTGCGCGAGCACGTCGTCGAGGTCGACGCGGCCGGAGATGTCGGCGGTGACGACCGCACCGTCACCGGCAGTGGCATCGTCGAACACGGCCCGGTCGAGACGCCGTCGCCGCCCGGCTCGACGCGTGTGGTCGACGCACGTCCGTCGCGCGATCGTGAGGAGCCAGCCCCGCCCCGAGCCGTCGGCGCGGAAGCGATGGATCGATCCGATCGCTCGCTCGTAGGTCTCCTGGGACAGGTCGTCGGCACACTCGAGGTCGCCGAGATACCGGCAGATCCTCCACACGTCGGCCTGGGTCTCGGCGATGAACCGCTCGAGTGCGTGACGATCTCCGTCGCGCGCGGCGACGAGCAGACTGGTCAGGTGGTCCACGAGGTCAGTGTCGCAGCAGGACGGCGGCTCCGCGTCGGGACCATCGTCATCTTTTCGGTGCGGTGCGGGAACCGGGCGCTGCCGAGCGGCGACCCTGAGACTCATGGATCCGAAGACCTGTGAATCCGTCCGCGAGGTCTGCTCGGCGCGCTCCGACGGACAGGCCACGCGCGACGAGATCGCCGTGGCCGATGCCCACCTGGCGGAGTGCGACGGCTGCAGGAGCTTCGTCGCGGACGTCCACCGGCTCGACCGGCTCGTGCGGATCCGACCCGCCGAGCCCGTTCCCGACCTGGTCGGGGTGGTGATCGCCCGGTCCCGTCCCGCACGTCTGGGTCGCGGAGGGTGGCTCCGACCGGCGCTGGCCTGGGTGGCCGGGCTGATGCTCGTGCAGAGCCTGCCGGCGCTGCTTCTCGGCGAGGCGTCGGGAACCAGCCCGCACCTCGCTCGGCATCTCGGCGCCTTCGGTGCCGCGCTGGCGATCGGCTTCGCCTACACCGCGTGGAAACCGCACCGGGCTGCCGGCCTGCTGCCCTTCACCGCGGCGCTCGTCGCCACCACCAGCATCAGCGTCGTCGCCGACGTCGTGACCGGCTCGCGCACCCCGGTCGCCGAACTGATCCACGTCACCGAACTCGCCGGGCTGGCCCTGGTGTGGATGGTCGCCGGGTCGCCCGGGTGGCGCCGGCCGTCACGACGCAGCGTGGCGCACCTCGGTCCGCTCCAGTAGCCCGGCCCACCAGTCGAACAGCTCCTCATCGGCTCCGACGCCGTATGCCGCGTCGACCGCCCGACCGCAAGCGCGTACGTCGCCCTCGCGCAGCGCCGTGACCGCGGGAGCGAGATCGCCCGTCGGCCACGGCAACTCGCCGAGGCCGGCGGGCGACAGACGGATCGCGTCGGCGGCGAGACCCGTCCCGGCACCCCGATGCCACACCCAGGCCGATGCGACCGGCGACGTCAGGACGGCGGCGATGTCCCACGCTGCGTCGGCGAGCTCGTCAGCGGTGCGAGCAGCATCGAGCGGGTCGTCCCAGTGGGCCCCCGACGGATACACGCCGAGCACCGGCACAGCGGGCAGCCACGTGCCCCGCGGGTCGCACACCGCCTCGACCATGCGTGTCTGGTTGGCGACCAGCACCTTCGGCACGAGACGCCGGTGCGCCCAGCGGCGCATCCGGTCGTCGAGTCGAGCGAGATCGACGCGCGGCCGCCGGTAGGTTCGCTTCGCGAACCGGATCGACCGCTCGCCCCACCACGACCGACCGGGGTCGATGAGTCCCGAGGTCAGCAGTGCCGGTCCGCGTCCGTGGTCACCGACGGCCGGCACCATCCCGTAGTACTCGTCGCGGAAGTTCGCGTTGCACTGCGCCCGGTCACCGAGCGTGCCGTCCGCCCCGAGCTCGGCGGGCAGCGGAGGGATGCCGATGCGACGGGCGACGACGTGCGACCAGTTGGAGCGCCGCTCGGGTGGTTCGGGCGTTCCGAACTCGAACGCGACTGCGCAGACGTAGACCTGCGCGTCGAACACACGACGATCCGACCACCACGACCAGATCATGTGCGCGTGCTCGCCGATCTCCGTGCGGATCGCCCGGGCGTCGCGTGACGCCAGGAGCGACTGAGGGAGCACCAGGGCGACCCGGCCCCCGTCCGGATCGACGAGTTCGGCGGCCAGTGCGAGGAACTCGGCTGCCACGTCGGCGTACGGACCGCCCCCACGCCGGCTCGAGCCACCACGCGTCGTCGCGGCCGCCATCTGCGAGAGGAACGGCGGGTTGCCGACCACGAGGTCGAAGCGCCGTGGTCCCCACGGTGCGACGAGCGCGTCGATGTGGCGCAACTCGACCGGCCGACCGGCCAGCTCGTGCCCGGCGGACTCGATCGCACCGGCGTCGACGTCCGCTCCGGTCAGCGTGGCGATCGCTCCCGATACCCGGGCGCGGCGGTCGACGGCAGCGAGGAACCGACCGTCGCCGCAGGCGGGATCCAACACCGACAATGCCGGACGTGACGAGACGAACGACGGCGTCACGACCGCGTCGACCACCGTCTCCACCAGGTCGGACGGCGTGTACCAGGCACCGAGCTGCTTGCGAGTGCCGTCCATGCGCGCAGACTAGACATCCACCGACCAGGAGCCCGGGCTGTCTTGGAGCCCCTGCGACGCGGAGATCTACAGTCGTCCGCGTGAGCCACACCGGGACCGAGCGCCCGACGAACGGCACGAGTCGCTACCTCGACTTCGATCGCGCGACGTGGTCGCAACTCCGCGCCGCGACACCCCTGACGCTGGCCGAGCCCGAACTCGAGCGGCTGCGGGGCATCAACGAGCGCATCGATCTCGACGAGGTGGCCAGCATCTACCTGCCCCTCAGCCGGCTCCTGAACCTCTACGTCAGCGCCACCCAGGACCTCCACAAGGTGTCGGCGACGTTCCTCGGCACGATCGCACCCAAGGTGCCGTACATCATCGGGATCGCCGGCAGTGTCGCCGTCGGCAAGAGCACCTTCGCCCGCATCCTGCAGGCACTGCTCGAACAGTGGCCGGATCACCCCAAGGTCGACCTGATCACCACCGACGGCTTCCTCTACCCGAACCGTGTCCTCGAAGCGCGCGGCATGATGAACCGCAAGGGCTTCCCCGAGTCGTACGACACCCGGGCGTTGTTGCGCGTCCTGCGAGAGATCAAGAGCGGCCACGACGTGGTCGAAGCCCCGGTGTACAGCCACGTCGTCTACGACATCGTCCCCGACGAGAAGGTGGTCGTGCGTGACGCCGACATCGTGATCATCGAGGGGCTGAACGTGCTCCAGACCCGCAGCGGCGCGCCGGAGTTCGTCAGCGACTACTTCGACTTCTCGATCTACGTCGACGCTGCCGAGTCCGACATCGAGCAGTGGTACGTCGAACGATTCCTGGCGCTCCGCGCGTCGGTGTTCCAGGATCCGAACTCGTTCTTCCGGTTCTACGCGGACCTGACCGACGACGAGGCGGTCGCCACGGCGAAGAACATCTGGCACGAGATCAACGGTCGCAACCTGCGCGAGAACATCGAACCGACGCGTGAACGTGCGTCGCTGGTGGTGCACAAGACCGGCGATCACCGTGTCGATCGGGTCCAGTTGCTGCGGCTGTAGAGGTCGATCGACGTGAACGACCCGACCGACCTCGACCTGCTGCACCTCGCCGCCGACCTCGCCGACCGCGAATCGATGCGGACGTGGCGCAGCGACGACCTCCACGTGGAGATCAAGCCCGATGGTTCGCCGGTGTCGGCGACCGACCAGCTGATCGAACGGCTGCTCCGGGAACTGCTGGCCGAGCACCGGCCCACCGACCGTGTCCTCGGCGAGGAGCAGGGCGACAGGGGGTCGGGCCCGCGCTGCTGGGTGCTCGACCCCATCGACGGGACGGGCAGCTACGTCGCCGGGGGGCGTGCCTGGGGATCGCTGATCGCGCTGGAGGTCGACGGCCGGCCGACGGCCGGCATGGTGACGATGCCGGCGGTGGGCCGGCGCTGGTGGGGCACGGTCGACGACGGCGCCTTCCTCGCCGACGCTCCGGGGGCGGCGCCGATACCGATCGGTGTCAGCGATCCGTCACACGACCTGCGCTGGTCGACGGGCCCCAGCACCGACGAGCTCGACGACGACGAGCGTGCCCGGGTCACCCGGTTCGAGGGTCGCGGTCGGTACGTGCCGAAGAGCGAGTGGACCACCTATCCGGCCCTGATGGTGGCCGAGGGCTCGCTCGAGATCGCCGTGCACTTCGGCCAGCACTGGGACCACGCCGCCCTGAGCGGGGTCGTGGTCGCGGCCGGCGGCCACGTCGTCGACGACGGCCCGCGCCCCGACGGGCGCCGATGGGCGGTCACCTTCGCCAACGCCCTCGTCAACCTCTCCTGAGCCGTCACAGCTCGGCGAGGCCGAGCCAGATCGGGACGTCGGCGATCGACGCGAGCTCGACGAACTCCTCGTCGTGGTCGTCGACGAGTTCGTGTTCCCAGGTGAGGTGGTACGGCACGTGGATCGCGTGCGCGCCGATCGCCAACACCGGCAACACATCGCTGCGCACCGAGTTGCCGATCATCAGGAACCGCTCGCGCGGTACGCCGAGCCGATCGACGATCCGGGCGTAGGTGTCGGGATCCTTCTCGAGCACGATCTCGATCTCGCTGAAGTGATGATCGATACCGGAGTTCGTGACCTTGCGCGACTGGTGCACCAGGTCGCCCTTGGTGATCATCACGCTGCGCACCTTCGCCGACACGAGTTCGAGCACCTCGCGGACGTTCGGGAGCAGGTGGACGTCCTCGAGCAGCATCGAACGGCCCAGCGCCGCGAGTTCGCCCACCACGGCGCTGGGGATGCGCTCCTCGGTGACCTCGATCGCCGCCCGGACCATCGACAGCGTGAAGGCCTTGACGCCATAGCCGGTGACCGTGAGATCGTCCCGCTCGACGGCCTTCAGCGCCGCAGTGACGTCGGCACCGTCTGGCGCGTACGGCGACACCAGCTCGACGAAGCGGTTCTCGGCGTGGGTGAACGAGTCCTCGCTCCGCCACAGGGTGTCGTCGGCATCGAACGCGATGACGTCGAACTGGTCGACCCTCGGGCTCACCGGTGGATCGCGTTGAGGTAGTTGTAGACGGTGATGCGGCTGACACCCATCGCGTCGGCGACGTCCTCGACCGCCCGGCGCAGGATGAACGCGCCGCGCTCGTCGAGGAGGCGGACGGCGCGTTGCTTGTCCTCCCGGGACAGTCGCGGGAGCCGATCCCCGAGTTCGGCCTCGACGGCATCGATCAACCGGTCGAGCGCGCCGTGCAACGGCGGCATCCGGACCGCGGCGATCGGCCGCCCCTCCCACACGAGCGCGACGTCGCTCGCCTCCATGTCGTCGACGGACACGAACGACGCCCCCACTGCCTCCACGACCGGCTTCACCGCACGGATCAACGGGTGCACCGTCGGACGCCGACCCTCGGGGGGTGCGGGCTGGTCCCCCGATCGAGCAGCGCGGGTGTCGCTCATCCGTGATCTCCGTGGTCTCTGTGATCTCCGTGCGGCACCTCGAACGCCGGCGGACCGCTCGGCACGTCACGGGCGATGTGCAGGCTGACGTGGGTGGCGCCGTTGGCCATCGCCGCGGCGGACAGCTCGGCCACCGCCGATCCCAGCGCGTCGAGATCCACGACGAACGACGAACCGAACGGGCCGACCTCGACGTCGAACCCGCGCGCCTCGGCGGCGTCGATCGCGGCGGTCACGTGCGGGCCGGGCCGTCCCTCGACGAAGGGTTCGATGGTGAACTCGACGTATGCCACCCGCGCAAGCGTAGAGCGTCGGGCCCGCGAGCCACCCGAGCGCCGCTCACATGCCGACGCCCATCACACGCCGCAGTTCCTCGGACCGGGCGGTGCAGTCGCGGCCGGCCGCACCGAACGCCTCGTTCAGCTTGCCGAGCGCCTGCTTGAAGCTGCCGTTCCAGTCCTCGACGAAGCGGTCGCGTGCCGGTCCGTGCCAGGTCGTGGCGTCGAGCACCGAGTCGACCGTCGACATCAGCTGCGCGATCGTGTCGATCTGACGATGCAGGGTGGAACCGAGGTGGGTGAGCTGTTCGGGGTTGGCTCCGTACATCGACATGCGTCGCTCCTTCGTGATGCTGGTTCGTGATGGCCGTTCGTGATGGCCGTTCGTGATGGCCGTTCGTGATGGTGCAGTACCGTCGCGCAGAGCCGGAGTGGGCGGTGACAGCATCCGACGGGAACGCGTACCATGCCGCCATGGCCGACACTTCCCCTTCGCGGTCCAGGGACGACGATCCCATGATCGAATCCGTCAAGGAACAGGCCCGGGAGCTGCTCGGCGACACGATCGCCCTGCGGCGCACGCTGCACGAGTGGCCCGAGCTGGGCAACGACCTGCCGATCACTCGCGATCGGGTGCTCGAGTCGCTGGACGGGTTGCCGTTGTCGATCACGACCCACGAGTCGACCAGTGGGATCGTCGCGTTGCTCGAGGGCTCGACGCCCGGTCCGACGATGCTGCTGCGAGGTGACATGGACGCGCTGCCGATGCCGGAGGACACCGGTCTCGACTTCGCCTCGCACGTCGAGGGGTGCATGCACGCCTGTGGCCACGACACCCACACCGCCATGCTCTCCAGCGCAGCGCACGTGCTCAGCGAGCGCCGCGACGACATCGCCGGACGGGTGCTGTTCATGTTCCAGCCCGGCGAGGAGGGCCACCACGGCGCCCGGTTCATGCTCGACGAAGGGCTGCTCGACGTCCCGAAGCTGGCGGACGGTTCCGAGTCCCCCGTCGACGCAGCGTTCGCCCTGCACATCACCTCGGCGCTTCCGAGCGGTTGGGTCAGCAGCCGTGGCGGACCGATCATGGCGTCGGCCGACACGATGACGATCCGGGTCATCGGTCGGGGCGGCCACGCCAGCGAGCCGCACCGGGCCGTCGACCCGATCCCGGTGGCGTGCGAGGTCGTCACGGCGCTGCAGACGATGATCACCCGGTCGATCGACGTGTTCGACCCGTCGGTCGTGACCGTCGGTCGCATCACGGCGGGCACGACGAACAACGTGATCCCCGAGGTCGCCGAGATCGAGGGGACGATCCGCGCCACCAGCGAGCGGACGCGGGCCAAGGTGCACGACGGGATCCGCCGGGTGGCGGAGGGCGTCGCGGCAGCGCACGCCTGCGACGTCGACGTCGAGGTGGTCTTCGGCTACCCGGTCACCAGCAACGACGACCGCTTCGCCGACTGGGCACTCGACCTGGCAGGCGACGTCGCTGGTGCCGACCACGTGGTCAAGCTCCCCCATCCGGTGATGGGTGCCGAGGACTTCAGCTACGTCCTGCAGAACCTGCCCGGCGCCATGATGTTCCTCGGCGGCACCCCCCGAGGCCAGAACCCCGCCACCGCGGCACCGAACCACTCCAACCGGGTGATGTTCGACGAACCGGCGATGGCCACCGGGACGGCCCTCTACGCCGCCGCTGCGCTGCGCCATCTCGCCCCCGGTTGACGCGCGCCGACACCCGAGCCTCGGCGTGAGCCGGGTCAGCGGGTGCGCCCGTCGTCCCCGGTGGCGCAGCGCAGGCGGAGGGTGACGATCCGGAACGGGCGCACGGTGAGCGTCACCACACCGTCACCGACCTCCTCCCCGGTCAGTGGCTCCTCGAGGAGGTTGCAGCGCCAGGCCTCGGTGATCCGATCCGGGGTGGCGACGGTGATGCGGACGCGGTTGCCGACCGCTTCGTGGAGGCGCACGATCAGCTCGCCGGAGCCGTCGTCCGCGACCTTGACGGCATCGATCGCGACACTCGGCACCGGCCGGCCGTCCACGCCGGTGATCGCGACGATCGGCGAGCGGACCGCGGTGGACCTGCCCGCGGTGACGGCGCGCACCGGGGCGTTGAGACGTGCGGCGGCGGCGCGCACCTCGCCCAGTCCGGCCCCGTGCGGTCGAACGGCGATCGTCACCTCGTGGCGGCCGCGATCGGCGTGGGGATCGGGGTACCTCGCGGCTCGGGCGAGACTCACCCGGACCGCGCCGTCGAACACGCCGTGCCCGTAGCGCCCGTCGTTGAGGATCGCCACGCCGAACTCCGGCTCGGCGACGTCGACGAACCGGTGCGCGCACACTTCGAACTTGGCGGCGTCCCACGGGCTCGACGCGTGCGTGGGCCGCTCGACCACCCCGAACTGCACGTCACACGTGGCCGTGTCGGCGCGGACGTCGAGCGGGAACGCCATCGACAGCAGGTGCTCGTCGTGGTGCCACTCGAGTTCGACGTGCACCTCGAGCTGCGCACACCCTGCGCGGAGCTGGTAGGTCAGCGTGGACGTCGACGGGCCGAACTGCCGCCGGACACGGACACGACCGACGAGGGGTCCGTCGTCGACGACCTCGACCTCCACGCCGTCGATCCCCGTGAGCGGCCGGCCGCCAGCACGGGTCCACGACTCGAGGTCCCAGGCGTCGTACTCGACGGGGTGGTCGACGGCGAGTTCGAGCACCGCGGCGTACTCCCCGTCGGGGACCAGCTCACGCGCCCGGGCGAGGTCGATGATCGAGGAGATGTTGCCGGCTCGGTCCCACCGCACGGCGAGTCGGCCGTTGGTCATCGACGTGTCCGACAGCACCACCCGGTCGGCCACCTCCATCGGCTCGACGGGCGCCACACCGAGCGCGGGCGCCGACAGGCACGCCGCCACGCATCCGTCCTCGAGCGACTGCACGTGATCACCGGTGAGATCCTCGTCGAGCACGACGACCTCATTGACCGGCACGTCGGCGGGGTTGGCGATCCAGACACCGTCGCTGGTGATCTCGGTGAGCAGGTCGCCGATCCGGGCCTCCAGCTCGGCACCGACCTCGGCGAAGACGCGCTCAGCGTCCTCGTGCACCCAGGCGATCGAGGAACCGGGCAGGACGTCGTGGAACTGCTGGGTGAGCACCTGCGTCCAGAGGTGGTCGACCTCGGCGGCCCGTCCGAGCGTCGCCGCCCACAGTTCGGTCTCGACCAGGAGACGTTCGCAGCGGCGGTTGCCGAGCTTGGTCCCGATCTGGCTCGTCAGCGTCCCCCGATGCATCTCGAAGTAGAGCTCGCCACGCCAGACCGGAGCCGGCGCTCCCCGCTCGATGTCGCGCTCGATGCGCTCGAACATCGCTGCCGGGCTGTCGATCTCGAGCGTGCCCCGGGGATCGATCCGTGCCATGCGGCGAGCTCGTTCGAGCATCTCACGGGTCGGGCCACCGCCGCCGTCCCCGTGACCGAACGGCATGAGCGAATCGGTGCTCCACGCATGGTCCTTGAAGTTGGTGATCGAGTACGCGAACTCCGCCGGGGTGATCTCGGCGTTGTACGTGTCGACCGGAGGGAAGTGGGTGAGGACCCTCGTGCCGTCGAGGCCCTCCCACCAGAACGTGCTGTGCGGGAACCGGTTCTGCTTGTTCCAGCTCAGCTTCTGGGTCACGAACCGGCGCATCCCACCGAGCGCGAAGACCTGCGGGAGTCCGGCGGGGTACCCGAACACGTCGGGGATCCAGACCTCCGTGCAGCGCCGACCGAATCGCGACTCGAACCAGCGTTGGCCGAACACGATCTGGCGGACCAGGCTCTCACCGGACGGCAGGTTCATGTCCGACTCGACCCACATGCCACCGACCGGCACCCACTGACCGCGTTCGACCCGCTCGGCGATCTTCGCGAACAGGTCGGGGTGGCGTTCTTCGATCCACGCGTAGTGCTGTGCCGACGAGGCGCAGAACCGGTACTCGGGATGGTCGTCCATCAGCGCGACGGCCGAGGCGAACGTCCGGGTGCACTTGCGTGTGGTCTCGCGCATCGGCCACAACCAGGCAGTGTCGATGTGGGCGTGGCCGATGGCGACGACGCGGTGCCGGACGACGTCGCCGACGTCCTCCGACAGCGCCGGAGCGACCACCCGCCTCGACGCATCGACGTCGGGAAGGCGATCGAGCGCATCGGCGAGCGTGGACCGGAGACGGATCCGACGCGGGTCGTCGTCCGACAGCGATCGCATCACCCCGTCGAGCACCTCCAGGTCGTACGCGAGCGCCTCCGCCTCGGGATCGACCACCACGAGGTCGGCCCGCCGGAAGCGATAGAGCGGACGATCACCCGCCGTCGCGAGCGATCCGAACGGCGAGGGACGGTACCCGGGGAACGAGGGGTTCGATGCCGCCTCGAGCACGAGTTCGAGCGGGCCGGGCGTTGCCGTGACGGCGTAGTTGGTGCGGCGCGGGTGGAGACCCTGCAACGGCTCGAACGATCCGTCGGCTCGACGCGCGACGAGCAGGCCCTCGCACTGGAAGCCGGCGGCGTCGGGATGGAAGCCCAGATCGATGACCGCCTCGACACGCCGGCCCGCCCACTCGTCGGGGATGTCGCCGCGGAAGCGGAACCAGGTGGTCGCCCAGGGTGCGCCCCACTTCGATCGGGCCTCGAACGGCTCGAGGTGGTCGAGGTCCGGGCCCGCCTCGATCGTCAGCGTCCGGACGTCGAGGTGGACGAGGGGGAGCACGCGCTCGTGCAACTCCCGCCGGATGCGGTTCTCGACGATCTCACGGTTGTCGTGCACGTCGTGACCCTATTGCGACACCTCACCGCGATGAGTCTCCGCGCGGCTCGTCCGCGCCGAAACTCATCGCTGCGGGGTGTCGATCGTCAGCCGGCGACGCGGACGTTGCACGCCTCGGGCCCACTGCGACCGTCGCGCACGTCGTAGGCGACCCGGGCACCGTTGTCGAGCGTCTTGAACCCCTCGCTGGCGATCGCCGAGAAGTGGACGAACAGGTCCTTGCCGCCGTCGTCGGGGGTGATGAACCCGTAGCCGCGCCCGACGTTGAAGAACTTGACCGTCCCGCTCGACCCGTTCAGCTCCTTCGTCCTGTTCGGCCCGGTCGTCCCGCTCGAGGCGGCCCGGTCGCGGCGGCCGATCCGGGTGATCCGGTGCTCGGTGTCGACGTGCTCGGTGCGCGCCGCGTGTGCCACCTCCGGTGACGCGTGGACGACGAGTTCGTGCACGCGAGGTTCCGTGAACGGCTCGTCGATGCCGATCCCGCGCTGCATCTTCCTCGCGTCCTTCTTCTGACCGGCCTCGAGCAACGAGACGACGGTGCCGGTCGCGCCGGCCCGGGCGGTGCGACCCGAGCGGTGCAGGTAGGTCGCGTCCTCAGCGGGCGGGTCGTAGTGGACCACGGCGTTGACGCCGTTGACGTGGATGCCGCGGGCCGCGACATCCGTGGCGATCAGGGCGGCCGCCCGGCCCTGCTTGAACGCCGCGAGCGCCCGGTCGCGCTGACCCTGGCTCCGCCCACCGTGGATCGGTTCCGCTTGCACCCCCTTGCGGCCGAGTTGCTTGGCGAGTCGGTCGGCACCGTGGCGGGTGCGGGTGAAGACGATCGTCGAGCCGAGCCGTTGGATCACGTCGGCGGTCGTCGCCACGCGCTCCTCGCGGGCCATCACCCAGAAGTGGTGCCGGGCGGCATGCACGTCGGGGCCCTTGGGGCCGACCTCGTGCCGGACCGGATCGTGCTGGAAGTCGGCGACGAGCTTCGCGACAGGACCGTCGAGCGTCGCCGAGAACAGCAGCACCTGACGGTCCGCTGACGTCTCCTCGACGATGCGGCGAACGGCGGGCAGGAAGCCCATGTCGGCCATCTGATCCGCCTCGTCGACGACCACGGTGGTGACGTCGCGCAGGTCGATCGCCCCCATCTGCATGAGGTCCTCGAGCCGTCCCGGGCAGGCGACGACCAGTTCGACGCCGCGATCGAGCGCCCTGCGCTGGCCCCCGTAGCCGACGCCGCCGTAGATCGACGCAGCGTCGTGGCCGGCGGCCTTCGCGAACGGGACGAGCTCCGCCATGATCTGCTCGGCGAGCTCGCGGGTCGGAGCGAGCACCAGCGCGACGGGTCGGCGCGGGCGGGCGTCGGTGAGTGTGGCGACGATCGGCAACCCGAAGCCGAGGGTCTTGCCGGAGCCCGTTGGCGCCCGGCCGGCGACGTCGCGTCCGGCGAGCGCGTCGGGGATCACGGCGGCCTGGATCGGGAACGCGACGTGCTTGCCCTGGGTCTCGAGGCGGCGCACGATCGAGTGGGGCAGGCCCAGTTCGCGGAACGGGATCGCGGCGTCGGGGGGCGTGGCGCGCGGGGCGACATCGGTGACGGTCATGTGGGGGACTCCTCGGGTAGCTCGACAGCGCAGGACCGGAGCAGAGAGAATTCCGAGTGCGCCCACTGGTCGAGAATCCGACCTGTGCGACCATCACGCTATCGACCGGCGGCCCGTATCAGGTGTGACCCCTGTCGGGCCCCGCGGTGTCGCGCACCGAGGACGCAGCGCCGTGTCGGATCAGGTGGCCGGGCCGGGTGGAGCGATCTGGTCACCGAACAGCAAATCCATGACGCCATGGAGGTTCGGGCCGCGACGGAGGTGGTGGCCGCCGTCGGCGCTGATGCACGTCCCCGTGATCCACGAGCTCTCGGGTCCGGCGAGGAAGCGAACCAGCGACGCGATGTCGTCGGTCGTACCGAGACGACGGAGCGGCATCTGGTCCAGGTAGTCGTCGACGATGTCCGGGCTGGCGGTCAATCCCGCCGAGATGTCGGTCGGGACCAGGCTCGGGCGCACCGCGTTGGCGCGGACACCCGACGATCCGAGTTCGTCGGCGACCTGTCTGACCAGCATCTCGAGGCCGGCCTTCGACACGTTGTACGGGGTCATGTACCGGTGCGTGGCCACCCCGGCGATCGACGAGATCGCCACGATCGAGCCGCCACCGTTCGCGGCCAGGTGCGGCACCGCGTGCTTCATCGTGAGGAACGCTCCGGTCAGGTTGGTGGCCAAGACGCGGTTCCAGTCGTCGAGCGTGGTGAGGTGGAACGGCCCCGCCGAGCCCGTCCCGGCGTTCGCCACGACGATGCGCAGCGGCCCGACTCCTGCTGCCTCCGTGCACGCGGCCTCGACACTCACCTCGTCCGTCACGTCGCACGCGACCGTGGCGACAGCGGCATCCGGGAACTCCTCTCGCAGGCCGTCGGCCGACGCCCTCAACCGGTCGGTGTCGCGGGCGGCGAGCACGACCCCGGCACCGTCGGCGAGGAGGGCCCGTGCGCACGCGAGTCCGATGCCGGAACCACCGCCGGTGACGAGCGCGGTGTGGCCGGTGAGGGGGGCATGCTGCCGTTGCATCGATCCAGTGTGGCTCGCCCGGCCCCGCACCCTGGGGTCCGGGTGGAGGACCGTGACGGTCCGGGCGGGGTCGGGGCCGGGGAGGACCGTGACGGTCCGGGCGGGGACGGGGCCGGGGAGGACCGTGAGGCAGGATGGAGGGGTGAACTCGCCGACGACGCCAGCTCCTCGACCGCTCACCGGGATTCGCGTGCTGGACCTCAGCCGGGTCCTGTCGGGGCCGCACTGCACGCGGATGCTCGCCGACATGGGGGCCGAGGTGATCAAGATCGAGCCGCCCGACGGTGACCTGACCCGCTTCGCCACGCCGCGCCGCAACGGGCTGTCGAGCTACTTCGTGCAGCAGAACGTCGGCAAGCGCAACCTGAGCCTCGATCTCGGAACACCGGAGGGCGCC
>Ga0316576_10000970_pt1 | contig 14718 bp, 15 predicted proteins | sample S0NA_FD_203075 | JGI IMG/M metagenome (GOLD analysis project Ga0316576, IMG submission 203075) | Rhizosphere microbial communities from salt marsh grasses in Alabama, United States - S0-2_050615r3r5 | ecosystem: Host-associated > Plants > Roots > Rhizosphere | place: USA: Alabama | collected... | reverse complement strand
CAAGAGAGTCAACCGAGCGGACCAGAACCGCAATGCCCATCGTCGCCCACAACGACCTGCCCACCTTCGCGCGGCTGCGAGCGGAGGGGCACAACATCCTGGAGTCGGACCGAGCGCTGCATCAAGATATCCGCGAGCTGCACATCGGGCTGCTGAACATGATGCCGGATGCCGCGCTGGCGGCCACCGAGCGCCAGTTCTTTAGACTCGTTGGCCAGAGCAACCAGATCGCCCAGTTCTACGTCCATCCCTTCACGCTGGAGGGGCTGCGGCGGTCGGCCGAGGCGCGGGAGCATATCGAGCGCTGGTACGAGCCCTTCGAACAGGTGCGCGAGCAGGGGTTGGATGCGCTGATCATCACCGGCGCCAATGTGGCGGGCCCCGACCTGTCCGGCGAGCCGTTCTGGGAGCCCCTGATCGATGTCGTCGACTGGGCCTACGAGCACGTTACCTCCACGCTGTGCTCCTGCCTCGCGACCCATGCCGTCATGGAGTTTCGCTACGGCGAGCGGCGCCGTCCGCTGCCGGCCAAGCGCTGGGGCGTCTATGCCCATCGGGTCGTCGACCGCGGGCATCCGCTGGTGCGCAATGGCAATACGCTGTTCGACGTGCCCCATTCCCGCTTCAACGAGATCGGCCGCGACCAGTTCGAGCGGGTCGGCTGCCGGGTGCTGGTGGAGAGCGACACGGCCGGCGTGCACCTGGCCGTGAGTCCGGACGGTCTGCGCCTGGTCATGTTCCAGGGACATCCGGAATACGACACGGTGTCGTTGCTGAAGGAGTACAAGCGCGAGATCAGCCGCTACGTCGCCGGTGCGCGGCCGGACTATCCGCCGTTCCCGGACAACATCTTCGACCTCAAGTCATGCGCCTTGCTGGAGGAATACCGGCATATGCTCGGGCGCGAGCTCGACCGCGGGCGCGAGCCGCCCCCGTTCCCGGAAGGGCGCATCACGGCCCGGCTCGACAACACCTGGCGGGATACCGCCGAGGGTGTCCTTGGCAACTGGATGGGACTCATCTATCGGGTGACCCACCACGAGCGCAGGATCCCGTTCATGGACGGCGTTGATCCGACCGATCCCCTCGGACTGGCTCGGGTTCCTTGACCTCAACCGTCCGCGGGCCGCGCGCTCTGGTTGTATGGAGACGGCCTGTTTCTTTTGTGCAACTTTTGTCGTTGCTTGGCAACAAAATCCTGCGGGCCCCTCGGAGGTCGGCGCTTTGCTTATATGTGATGGAGTTGCCATGGCTCAAACGTACGTATACGCGGGACTTGTCAATGTTCATCATTAACCATAGACTCTAGCCAAGAGACGGCATTCAGCAATTTTGCGACATGCGCGGTTTCGACATTCGGGATAACCCTAGTCGGAGTCGGCACCAGCGCCAACCGGTCTTCCGACAGAATACAGGGCGCCAAAACCTCTAAGGTCCGGATCATGTTCGACGAAAAAGACAACGTCATCAGATACAAGTGGGACGCCTGGACGGGGTCGGGCTACCGGCTCCGTTTCGATGCGGCGGATGCGGAGCACACCTATCATGTCGAGGACTGGAACAACCACGTCGTCGTGGACGATTACAGCTGCGCCGATATCGACGAGGCCCTGGTGGTTCTGAACCGCTTCTTCGATATCGACGTCGCCCAGGAGCGCAGCCGCATCGCCGGCTGGCTGCCCCAGCGGCTGCAGTAACGCTGCGCTTCCAGGCGCAAACAAAAAAGGCCGCGCAAGCGGCCTTTTTCATGTTCTGCGCACCGTTGGGTCGAGCCACGCCGGCGCCGCCGTCAGCGATGCCGTGTAGATTGGGCCGAGGAACGAGGCCCAACGCGAGGGAGAACACAGTCGCTGATTGTTGGGCCTCCTTCGTCGGCCCAACTACAGCCCTCCGGCCGTCCGGCGTCCAAAACCGAAAACGTTCACAGTCTCGAAGCGAAGCCCGTCTTAGCGCGTGACCGCGGGAATGGGCTGACTGGTTACCCCAGCAGGCCCTCCAGGTCCCGATCCCGCATCCCCAGCAGATACAGGATGCCGTCCAGCCCCACCGTGGCGATGGAGTGCCGCGCTTGCTCCTTGACCAGTGGCTTGGCATGGAAGGCGATGCCGAGACCGGCGATGGACAGCATCGGCAGATCGTTGGCGCCGTCGCCGACGGCGATGACCTGCTCCAATCGGATGCCCTCGCGGATGGCAATCTCCCGCAGCAACTCGGCCTTGCGGTTGCCGTCGACGATGGGTCCTGACACCTCGCCGGTGAGGCGGCCGTTCTCGATCGACAGCCGGTTGGCGTGTACGTCGTCGATGCCGAGCCGGCGCTGCAAGTGTTCGGCGAAGTAGGTGAAGCCGCCGGACAGGATCGCGACCCGATAGCCTAGCTGCTTCAGTGCGTCGATCAGTCTCTCGGCGCCGTCGGTGATGGGCAGGCGCTCGGCGATGCCCGCCAGCACCGATTCGTCCAGACCCTTCAGCAGCGCCATACGGCGGCGAAAGCTCTCGCTGAAGTCCAGCTCGCCGCGCATGGCAGCCTCGGTGATTGCGGCTACTTGGTCCTTCACGCCGGCCGCCGCCGCCAGCTCGTCGATCACCTCGGTCTGAATCAGCGTCGAGTCCATGTCGAAGCACACCAGCCGGCGATTGCGCCGGAAGATGTCGTCTTCCTGGATGGCGATGTCCACGTCCATGTCGTGGGCCAGGGCGAGGAACTGCCCGTGCAGGGCGCTGATGTCGGGCACCGGCCCCTTCAGCCAGAGCTGCACGCTGGCCGGCCTGTGGAGTTGGTCGCCGCGTCGTGAGATGCGCCCGGACAGGCGCGCGATCTGCTCGATGTTGAGGCCGTTGCGCGTGACCACGGCGGCAACCCGGGCGATGTGTCCGGCGCTGATCTCCCTGCCCAGCAGCGTGACGATGTGCCGCGGCTGGCCTTGCTCCTGCACCCAGCCCTCGTAGGCATCGGGCTCAATGGGCGTAAAGCGGGCGTCGAGCCCCAGCTCGTGGGCCTTGAACAGCAATTCGCGGAACACCGGGCAGCCGCCGGGCCCGTCCGGCAGTTCCACCAGCAGGCCCAGGGCCAGGGTGTTGTGGATCACCGACTGGCCGATGTCGAGTACCGTCACGTCGTAGCGGGCCAGGACCTCGGTCAGGGCCATGGTGATGCCGGGCCGGTCACGGCCGGCGATATCGATGAGGACGATCTCGCGCATGGTGCCCGGCTCTGCACTCAAGCTTCGGCGTCGCCGCTGACCAGGGTCGGGTAATCCGTGTAGCCCTCTGCGCCACCACCGTAGAAGGTGGCCGGATTCGGTTCGTTGTAGGGGCCGTCGCTGCGGATGCGCTCGGGCAGGTCCGGGTTGGCCAGGAACAGGCGCCCAAAGGCAATCAGATCGCCGTCACCATCGTTCAGTGCGGCCCGGGCCCGGTCCGGATCATAGGCGCCGTTGAGCATCACGACACCATCGAAGCGCTCGCGGGTGAAGGGCAATATCTGCTCCATCTTCGGCGCGGCACCGGCCATGACGTCGGTGTCGGCCACATGCAGATATGCGATGCCGAGCCGGCTCAGATGCGCGGACACATGGCCGAAGGTCTCGGCGGGGTCCGCATCGGCGATGCCGTTCAGACCGAATAGCGGCGCGACGCGCACGCCGACCCGCCCCGGCGGCACCTCGCCGAGAACCGCGTCCATGACCTCGAACAGCAGTCGTGACCGGCCGGACAGGTCGCCGCCGTAGGCGTCGGCTCGCCGGTTGGTATTGCTGGCCAGGAACTGGTGCAGCAGGTAGCCGTTGGCGCTGTGCACCTCGACGCCATCGAAGCCGGCGTCCATGGCGTTTCGGGCCGCGGTGGCGTAGTCGGCCAGGGTGTCGCGGATGTCCGCCAGGCTCATGGCCTTCGGCGGCGACACCGGACTGCGGCCGCCCTGGCCGTCCTCGTCCACCAGGAACACCTGGCAACTGTCGCACAGGCCTTCAGACGGTGCCACCGGCGGCCGGCCGGGATGCAGGGATTCGTGGGACATGCGCCCGCAGTGCCAGAGCTGGAGCACGATGCGGCCGCCGGCGGCGTGCACGGCCTCGGTGACCAGGCGCCAGCCGGCCACCTGCTCGTCGGTGTAGATGCCAGGCGTCAGTGCATAGCCGGTGCCGATCTCGGAAATGTTCGTGGCCTCGGAGACGATCAGCCCGGCGCCGGCGCGCTGGGCATAGTACTCGGCGTTCAGCGCCGTCGGCACATTGCCAGGCTGGCTGGCGCGAGAACGCGTCAGCGGCGCCAATACAATGCGGTTCGGGAGGCTGAGCTCGCCCGCCTGGATGGGGGCGAAGAGGGGATCGTCAGTGGCCGGGGTCGTGGGCATTCGGTTACTCGCTACAGTCTGGATGCGGAAGTCGTCCGCACGTGAATGCGAATCGACGCCATGGTGGACGGGCGTTGACCGGTCCGCCAGTGGGGCTCCGACGATCGACTCGTCGGTCAGCAGCCCATCGATGAACCGGATCGTCTCTTGGAGAGACGCAAGGCGCAGAGGATTACACACCCCCGGGGCGTGGTCATATGGCCTCTTCTTGCTCGGCGTCTCTGCGTCTTTGCGGGGGGTATCTACCGATCAGCTTGCGAGTGCTTGCCGCAACGGACCCCGGTCTCTACGCTGTCCGTGGTCGCGGCAGTCGCTCCGGGCTCGAGGGCTGTTCCGAGCAACGCCAGCGCCTCAGCGATCATCGGTTCCACGGCGGCACGGGCCGTGGCGCTCAACGCGTAGCTGGCATAACCCCATTCGGCGCCGCCGGCCGAGACCAGCCAGGCCTCGGGGACGCACCCGTAGAGCGCCTCGCACCAGGCGAGCAGTTCCCTCGGGTCGTGGAAATGGGCCATCGTGGACATGGCCGTGGCATCCGGCGACAACGGCCGGCGGCTGACATGGCCCGGCGGCAGGTCGGCGGCGGCGTCGAGGAAGATCACGCGTGCCGCCCGGTGCATGTCTTCCACCAACTCGGCGGTCAGGATGTGCCGCGCCTGCACCTCGACGCCCGTCGGCAGCTTACCGGCCGCCGCCATCGCGGCGAGCCGGTCGGCGACCAGCGGACCGATGGCATCGTCTCCGCGGATGGGGCTGCCGTAGCCGATGATCAGGGTTGGACCTTTCATCTCGCTGTTGCATGACATTTGTCGGCGGTGGCGCGGCGCGCGGCGTGCGGATGAGCGCGAAGTGCGCGGTGCGCAGTGTGGGAGGCGCGCTACGCACCACGCACCTTTGACCGATCAATCCCGAACCAACCGATCCACGACCTGCCCGCCCGCGTCCCTGAGCTCGATCGACAACGGCATCTGCCCGAACGCATGAGACGCGCACGACAGGCAGGGATCATAGCAGCGGATCACCGCCTCGACGCGGTTCAGCATGCCTTCCTGGAGGCTGTTTCCGTCGACGTAGGCGTCGGCGACCTGGCGGATGGACTGATTCATGGCCAGGTTGTTGTGGCCGGTGGCGATGATCAGGTCGACCCAGGTGATCAGGCCCTCGTCGTCGATCTTGTAGTGATGCATCAGCGTGCCGCGGGGGGCCTCGGCGACGCCGATGCCCTCGTAGCGGTTGCCACGGGCGCGGGCGCGGACCTTGGTATCGAGGATGTTCGGGTCCTTCAGCAGCCGCTGCATCATTTCCAGGCCGTAGATGATCTCCACCAGCCGGGCGTAGTGGTAATGGAAGCTGGATGCGATCGGGCCTGAGTCCTCCTGGAGCATGTGGAACTCGGCCAGGGCCACGTCGGCGAAGGGCGTGCCGCAGCTGTCGGCATTGTTCAGTCGCGCGAGGGGACCAACCCGATAGATGCCTCCGGGATAGCCGCGGGGCTTATAGTAGGGGAACTTCATGTACGAGAAGTCCTCGACCGCCTCGCCGATGATGCGCGGATAGTCCGACGGCGGCACCTTGTCCTCGACGATGCGCCCATCGGCGTCCTTGATGCGCAGCAGGCCATCGTAGTGCTCCAGCTGCCCCTTGGGCGAGACCAGGGACAGGAACATGGTCGGCATCTGGCCGAAGTTCCGGGCCTCGTCCTTGAACTTGGGCACCAGGGTCTTGAAGAAGGAGTAGGTTTCCTTGGCGATGTCCAGCCCCTCGGGCAGCATGTTCAGGATCGTGTCGCGCTTCTCGGCGCTCAGCGGCTCGTTCACACCGCCGGGGACGACCCAGGTGGGATGGATCTTCTTGCCGCCGAGGGTCTCGATGATGGTCTGGCCGATCTGCCGCAGGCGGATGCCGTTCTTGGCCAGCTGCGGGTCCTGGGCCATGACGCCGAAGATGTTCCGTTTCGCCGGGTCGGAATCCCAGCCCAGCAGCAGGTCCGGCGAGGACAGATGGAAGAAGCTCAGCGCATGGGATTGCACCACTTGGGCCAGATTCATCACCCGGCGCAGCTTCTCGGCCGTGGGCGGGATGGTCACCGCGAGGAGATCGTCACAGGCCTTGTTGGACGCCAGCAGGTGGCTGACCGGGCAGATGCCGCAGGTGCGGGCGGTCAGTGCAGGCATCTCGCGGTAGGGGCGGCCCTCGCAGAACTTCTCGAAGCCGCGGAACTGGGTCAGGTGGAACTTGGCGTCTTCCACCTCGCCGCCGTCGCCGAGCTGGAGACTGATGCGGGCATGGCCCTCGATGCGGGTGACCGGTTCGATGCTGATGGTGCGGCTCATGGTCGGTGTTCCGATGGTCGGGATGCGTAGGGATTCAGTTCGCGGTCGTGTCGATGATGAGCTGGCGGGCCGCGGCGGCCCGGGCCGGATCGACGGCGGTGCTCAGGTGCAGCCTGGCGCCGGGTTCGGTGCTGCTGCCGCGCACGAGGCGGAAGCGGTGCGTGCTGGCGGAACCCTCGGCGTCGCGCAGCGTCGCCGCCAGCGGCACCTCGGCGCCCGGCGTGCTCCAAAGCGCGGGCGCCGCCAGCGGTGCCGTGACCTCCAGCAACAGCTCCAGACGCCCGGCGTCCAGATCCAGCTCCTTGTGCGTAATGCGCAGCGGCGAGCCGGCGACGACCTCGCCCGGAGTCCAGACGAGGGCGCCCGGGTCCTCATCCGCGTCGGCGTTCGCACTCTCGCCGCTGCCGCGCCGTTCCAGCGCCTCGACGCGGGCCATCAGCGTGCGCAACTGGGCCTCCATGGCCTGCAAGCGGGACTCGACCGGCGGCTGCGCCGCGGCGGGGACCGGCAGCAGCAGGCAGGCCGGCAGAAGCGGCAACAGGCGTCGGCGGTGGCGTCCGCGCTGCATGGGCTCAGGCACCGAAGCGGGTGACTTGGCTCGGGTCGGGCGTGCGCCCGGCGATCAGCTCGCTCAGCACGTAGTAGATGGCGTCGGCCGGCGGCGGGCAGCCGGGGACGAAGACATCCACCGGCACCACACCGTGGATGGGCCGGACCTGGTCCAGCAGCGCCGGCACGCCCTCGGTGGGGACCTGCGGTTTGGTGTCCACGTTCTCGCGGTACGCGCGGTCGATGACGGCGTCGAGCTTGAACGGGTTGCGCATGGCCGGGACATTGCCGTTCACGGCGCAGTCGCCGAGGCTGATCAGGAGCTTGCAGCGCTCCCGGAATTCCCGCGCCTTGTGCAGGTCTTCCTCGTTGCTGATGGAGCCCTCGAGGATGCCCACGTCGACCTGCTCGGGCAGGGTCTTGGTGTCCACCAGCGGGCTGTAGACGATCTCGATCTTCTCCGCCAGTTCCACCAGGCGCTGGTCCATGTCCAGAAAGGACATGTGGCAGCCGGAGCACCCGTCGAGCCAGGTCGTGGCGACGGTGATCTTGGCGTTGGCGTTGCTCATTGGTGATGTCTCCGGCGCGCCAGGATGGGCAGGAACTGCTGGTCTTTGACCATCTCGCCCACGGAAGTGCCCTGCTTGACCAGGGCGCCCGTCGGGCAGACCTGCACGCACTTGCCGCAGCTGGTGCAGGTCTCGCTTTCGCCCCAGGGACGGGCCAGGTCGGTGATGACCTGGCAATCGCTGCCGCGGCCCATGATGTCCCAGGTGTGGGCGCCTTCGATCTCGTCACACACCCGCACGCACCGCGTGCAGAGCACGCAGCGGTTGTGGTCGACGCGGAACATCTCGTGGGAGCTGTCCACCTCGTAGCCGTGGTTGCGGTAGGGCATGCGCACGTGATCGACGCCGCAGGTCTGGGCAAGCCATTGCAGCTCGCAGTGGCCGTTGGACACGCATACCGAGCAGACGTGGTTGCGCTCGGCGAACAGCAGTTCCACCAGCGTGCGGCGGTAGCGCTGCAGCTTCTCGGTGTTTGTCTGCACCTCCATGCCCTCGGCGACCCGCGTCGAGCAGGCCGCCAGCAGCCGGTTGCTGCCGGTCACCTCCACCACGCACAGGCGGCAGGCACCGACCACCGACAGCCCGTCCATCCAGCACAGACTGGGAATCGGGATCTTGTTCTCGCGGCAGACCTCGATGATGGTTTCGTCCTCGCGCGCCGACAGGTCCTGGCCGTCGATGCGCAGGGTGACGACTTGAACATTGGGTTGTGGGGCCGGTAACGGCATCGGGGGCTCCTTTGGGGTTAGCCGGGTGTGGGCCAGTGGTCGGGGGCGCGCCCTGAACCGCAAGACATCGCGTCGGCTGCCGGCGCGGCATGCATGCGTGCCTTGTGTCGTTGTCTTGGATGGACGGGGTCGTCCGGGCGGGCCCCTGAGGCCTAAGGGGCGAAGATACACCAGTGCCGCGACGAACGCATGACCACACGGGACGACGCCGCGGGAGCGACGCCGGCTCGACAGGCTTGGGGAAAGCAAAGGGCGTACCCGATCCCGGCGCGGGATCGGGCCGGGGTCAGCTCATGCGGCGCAGGCGGCGCGAGCGAATCAGGGCGATGAACTCGGTAACGGCGAACCAAAGTATGCCGGCGAAGATCATGTAGAAGGCGATGGCGCGCATCGGCGAGTCGGCGCCCTCCGCGGTCGGGAACATGAAATGTTGTATCACGCCGAAGATCATGCCACCCCAGAACAGCAGGAAGGCGACCGGGATTCGGCGGCCGGCCAGCCGGGGCTTCCAGGGCTCGATCTCTTGGATCTGCGGTGTGATTTCATACTCCTGGGCGGCGGAGGCTTCGGGCTCGGCAGCGGCGCTCTCAGCCGCGGCCTTGCCGGCGGCGGCGATCGGCACGCCGCAGTGCGGACAGGTTGGGGCGCGTTCGGAGACCTGGCCTCCGCATTCGGGGCAATCGATCAAGGCCATGTTGCGAAACCCGTGGTGATGGCCCGCTTGTACGGGCATTGTCTCGGTGAGGTAAGACCGCGCGCGGGCGCGTACCTGCGCTGCGGATGATCAGGTATCAAAGCAAGTTCCCTTTGGGCGATCAAGGGCATACCTACGGCTCTGTTGAGCGGGCTCAACAACATGGCAGGTCGCGCCGCGGAGGGATCCGCCGGTCCGGGTCGCGGCCGGCGGCGCGCCGGTGCGGACCTGGCCGTCGGGCATCGTCGGGTTGCCCCGAAATCGTGCCGTCCAGCGGCGGCCGTGCCCTGCTTTGGATCTCCCGCCGGCCGCGTTTCAGGCCGGTGGGTCCACGGGTACCGACTCCGGCGTGTCGAGCAGCCCGGCGACGAAGCGGACCGTCGGGGCCCGCTGCTCGGCCAGCGTTGCCCGATCGAGGCGGTCGAGGAAGTCCAGCAGCCAGCCCGGGTCGCGCGGGCAGCGGCTCAGCACGTAGCCGATCACGGGCTCTCCGAGGCGCAGGCCGCGCTGCTCGGCGCCGTCGCGCAGCAGCCGGGCCCGGCCGTTGTCGTCCAGCGGCGTCAGGCCATAGGCCGGTGCGGCGCTCAGCCTCGAGCGCAGATCGGCGAGGGATAGGCGCAGATCGGCGGGCGGTGTCCTGGCCGCGACCAGCAGCCGCCGGCCGCCGGCCTGGAGCCGATTGTAGAGGTGGAAGACGGCCTCCTCCCAGTCGCGCCGGCCCGCGATGGCGTGCAGCGCATCGATGACGACCGCGTCCAACTGCTCCAGGTCTTCCAGCATTGCCGGCGCCAGACCGGCCTGATCCAGCGGCACATAGAGGACGGTCCGCCCGCTGCCCGCCAACTCGGCGGCGGCGGCCTGGAGCAGATGGGTCTTGCCGCTGCCGACGCCGCCGTGCAGGTACAGGGTCGACGCGACCGGGTCCTGAGACCAGGTGCGCGCGGCCGCCAGTGCCTCCGCATTGCCATCGGCGATGAAACGCTCGAAGCCGGCCGCCCGCGGGAGCCGCAGGGGCAGCGGCAGCTGTGCCGCGGCTGGAGACGGCACGGCCAACCGCTTCAGCGAGCCAGGGCCGTCGCGGTGGCGGCCAGGCGCCGCCCCAGGGCCTGGCACAGGCGCCTCTCGGCGTCGGCCAGGGGCAGGTCGTTGTTGATGCCGGCCAGGTGCGACGGACCGTATGGTGTGCCGCCGGCGGCGGTGTGCACCAGATCGGTCTCGCTGTAGGGCAGGCCCAGCAGCAGCATGCCGTGATGCAGCAGCGGCAGCATCATGGATGTCAGCGTTGTTTCCTGGCCGCCGTGCAGGCTCGACGTGGACGTGAACACGCCTGCCGGCTTGCCGCTCAGCGCGCCGGCAAGCCACAGCTGCGAGGTGCCGTCGAGAAAGTACTTCATCGGCGCGGCCATGTTGCCGAACCGGGTGGGGCTGCCCAGCGCCAGCGCGTTACAGTCGCGCAGATCGTCCAGCGATGCGTAGGGCGCGCCGCTATCCGGAATGCTGTCGGCCACTGCCTCGCAGACGGTGGACACCGCCGGCACCGTGCGCAGCCGCGCCTCCATGCCGCCCTCCTCGACGCCGCGAGCGACCTGCCGCGCCATCTCGGCAGTGGCGCCGTAGCGGCTGTAGTAGAGCACCAGAACGTATGACATCGTTTGGTCCGTTCTTCGAAGATTGGAAAGATATCGGGGTTCATCGGGTTTGCCCAGTCCGAGGATTGTGCCGAGTGCGAAGTGCGGTGGTGGGCTTGTACGATGCTCACCTGCATCGGCGCGAACCGGGTTTTCCACGAGCCAGGACGGGATCGGTTATCCCCCCAGCCGAGCTCCGCACACCCAACACCGAACTGTGCCGCCGCACTTGGTACTCGGGGCCCCGCACTTCGTGCTCCGTACTCCGCACTTTCTTCAGTGTCGGCTCCCCGGTGCCGCCGCCGGCACGACATCGGCAAACAGCTGGTGGGCGTCCACCGGATCGAAACGGTAGTCGCGGTTGCAGAACTCGCAAGTGACCTCGATGGCACCCTGCTCGGCGAGGATGTCGTCCACCTCACGGCGCCCCATGGCGCGCAGGGTGTTGGCAATGCGCCCGCGCGAACAGCCGCAGCGGAACGCCACGGGGTCCGGCTCGTAGAGGCGCACGTCTTCTTCGTGGAACAGGCGCCGGAGGAGGTCGACGGCCGGCAGTGACAGCAATTCGTGCTCGGCCACGGTGTCGGCGAGCAGCGTGGTGCGGGTCCAGCCGTCCTCGTCGGCCGCCGGACCCGGCAGGCGCTGGAGCATCAGGCCGGTGGCACGCTCGGGGCTGACGGCGAGCCAAAGCCGGGTCGGAAGCTGTTCCGAAGCCCCGAAGTAGGCCTCGACGGCGGCACCGATCCCTTCGCCCTGGAGCGGAACGATGCCCTGGTAGGGCTCGCTGCCCCTGGGCTCGATGGTCAGCACCAATCGGCCGTCGCCGAACAGCTCTGCCAGCGTGGCGGCGGTGTTGTCGTCATCCAGGTCGTCGTCCCAGCGCGCCAGGCCGCGGATGGTGCGCTCATGGGTGGCCTGGGCAACCAGGGTGCGCAGCGGCCCCTCGCCCTGGGCCTGTAGGATCAGCGACCCCTCGAACTTCAGCGTCGCGGCCAACAGCAGCACGGCGGTCAGGGCCTCGCCCAGCGGGCGCTGAACGGCTTGGGGATAGGGATGGCGCTCCAGCACCGCGCGCCAGGCGGCGTCGAGGTGCACCAGCTCGCCGCGCACGCCGGGGCGCTCGAAGACGAAGCGGTGCAGACTGTCGGGTTGTGGTGCCATGGCTCCTCGCTCGTTGGTCGTGGCGCGGGGAGCCAAGTGTGACACGATCAGCGTACCGAACGGTACATGCCCCGGTGTGACCGCTTGCTCAGCACGATCTGCCACAGCTGCCCCTGGCGGGAGCGGAAGAAACCGGCACAGCAGTGCAGATAGTATTTCCACATGCGATAGAACTCGCCGCCGTACTTGTCCCGAAGCTGCGGCCACGCGGACTCGAAATTGCGCCACCAGGCCATCACCGTGCGGTCGTAGTCCTGGCCGAAGTTGTGCCAGTCCTCGAGCACGTAGAACGGCTCGATGGCGCGGGCGATCTCCTGCGCCGAAGGCACCTTGCCGTTGGGAAAGATGTACTTGTCGATCCAGGCATCGGTGGTGGGGCAGGTGCGGTTGTTGCCGATGGTGTGCAGCAAGAACAGCCCTTCGTCGATGAGCAGCCGGCGGGTCACATCGAAGAAGGTACGGTAGTTCTTCGGTCCGACATGCTCGAACATGCCGATGGACACAATGCGGTCGAAGCGCCCGTCGAGATCGCGGTAGTCGCACAGGCGAATCTCCACCGGCAGCCCCTGGCAACGCTCCTGCGCCACGCGCTGCTGCTCCTTCGAGACGGTGATTCCGGTTACCCGCACGCCATAGTGCTCCGCGGCGTAGCGGGCCATGCCGCCCCAGCCGCAGCCGATGTCGAGCAGGTGCTGCCCCGGCTCCAGCATCAGCTTGCGGCAGGCCAGGGCGAGCTTGGCCTGCTGCGCTTGCTCGAGGTCCTCGGCGTGCTCCCAGTAGCCGCAGCTATAGCTCATGCTGCTGTCCAGCATGGCCTCGTAGATGTCGTTGCCAATGTCGTAGTGGCGCTCGCCGACCTCGAAGGCGCGCGAGCGCGACTGGCGGTTGGTCAGCACATGGCCGAGCCACAGGGCCGCGAAGCGCAATCGGGCGATGCCGTGGATGCTGGCATCGAGGTCGTGCGACAGGAGGTGGTGAAAGGTCTCGTCCAGGCGGTCGCTGTCCCAGCCGCCCTCCATGTAGCACTCGCCCAGGCCCAGCGAGCCGTCCCGCAGCACCCGGTCGTACACGGCCGGATCGTGGATGCGAATGTCCCAGGGGCGGTTCCCGTTGAAGCGTATTCCGGTCGGCTCGAGAAGCTCGACCAGAACCGCCGGTGGATCCGTTACGCTGCGCCGGCTGGCGGTGCGGGGCCGGGTAACGGGTCCGGCTGCGGTTTCAGAGATCCTGCTCAACATGACAATGGCCTCCGAACAGGCGTGACTTTGTCTGGTCCATAGTCCTGCCGCGGCGTCATGGTTGGATACCTGCGAGCCGGGCGGGTGCGGACGCTGGCAGATCCAAATAAGCAAGTGGCGCGCCGACATCCGGGCAGGTCCCGGCGGATGTCGCTCTACCTGACTTTTGCTCAAGAATTGCCCGCTTTCAAGTCGGGCCGGGTGCGTGTGCCGCTCGGCGCCGCGACTGCGCCGGCCGGGCGCACGCGGCTGGCTGGCTTGCCGCGGGCGGTGGAATCCCCCAACAATGTGGTTGTAATAAGCAATGGGAGAAACGTCGATGAGGCTGGTGAGACCGATGGGCACGGTGGCGGCCCTCATCGCGGGGGTGCTGATCGTCGGCGCCTGCGCAGCGAATCGCCCGGTGCTGTATCCGACGAGCCGAGGTGCCGAGCGTGATATCGCCGACTGCATGCGTCTGGCGCGTGAGGCCGGCACCGGTGCCGGGCGCGGTGCCCAGGTCGCGCGCGACACGGCAGTGGGCGCTGCCGTGGGCGGGGCGGCCACCGGCGTCTACGGCGCCGTGCGCGGTTACGGTGATGCCGGGGAGCGGGCGGCGGCCGGCGCCGCCGCGGGGGCATCTGCGGGACTCATTCGCGGACTGCTACGGAACAGTGAGCCGTCGCCGGTCTACAAGGGCTATGTCCAGCGCTGCCTGCGGGAGCGGGGTTACGACGTCATCGGCTGGAACTGAGCCGGCTGCCGTCGGCATTGTTGCAGAAATGCTCTCCATGCGAGTCGCCCGGTGCCGATCCGCTCGTGCCGGGGCGGTCCTCGGTTACATTCTGTAATGTTTTGATCAAATATATCTTTTTGTGAAAATGCGCCTGTTTTGGCCCGTTCAAACTTGCGTTTTGTATTAGTGTTTACTAATATAGAATCCAGAAGATGTTGTACGGAGGGTACAAAGATGTTGCCTCTTTCGATTGGTTTGCTGTTGTCCCTGATGTTCGGTCTCGTGACTTCGGCCGTCTATGGGCCGCAGGCCCTGGCCGGGGAGCCTTGGATCGTACTGACCCTGTTCGGGCTGCTGGTGGGACCTTTTCTGATGTGCCTGGCCAGCCGGGCCGCCTCGTGCCGTGAAAAGGCGATGCGCATCGCCAGCGCTGTCCGGCGCGAGCGCTGATGCAGCGCCGGGGCGGCCTGCCGGCAGCGGATTCGGCAGAACTGGGAGCACCGAGCGCTGCTCGGCCCGTCAGGGAAGCTTGAGCCCCAACTCGGCGACAAAGGCGTCCACGGACGCGCCCAGGTCCATATCGCCCGCGGCCACGGCCGGCTCGAAGCGTCTGCGCCAGGGGCCCATCAGCACTTCGGCGCGTTGCCATTCCAGATAGATCAGTCGCGCCAGCGGCCCCTGGTCCAGGAAGCCGGATTCCTCGAAGTCCCGCGCCGCGCGCTCACGATCGTACTCAAAACGGACGATCTC
>Ga0316576_10000969_pt1 | contig 14721 bp, 13 predicted proteins | sample S0NA_FD_203075 | JGI IMG/M metagenome (GOLD analysis project Ga0316576, IMG submission 203075) | Rhizosphere microbial communities from salt marsh grasses in Alabama, United States - S0-2_050615r3r5 | ecosystem: Host-associated > Plants > Roots > Rhizosphere | place: USA: Alabama | collected... | reverse complement strand
TGGAGCCCCCGTCGATCGGCGCGACGGGCGCGGCCGACAAGGCAGCGTCCGGCCGGGAGGGCCGACTCGCCGGGAGGACCAGCTCGGCGCCCGTGGCCGAGCCCCGGGCCCGGCCATGAGCGGTGACGCCCGCCGCGCCGGCACCAGGGCCGTCGCGGGCTCGCTGCTCGCGGCGCTGCTTCTGACCATCCTGCCGCTGCCCGCATGGCTGATGGACTATCGGCCGCAATGGGCGGCGCTGGTGGTGATCTTCTGGACCATGTACGAGCCCCGGCGCGTCGGCGTGTTCTGGGGCTTCGGCACGGGCATCGCGCTGGACGTCATCTCCGGCTCGGTGCTCGGCCAAAACGCCCTCGCGCTCTCGGTGGTCGCGTTTCTCGCCCTGGAGCTGCACCAGCGCGTCGTCGCCTTTCCGATGCCCCAGCAGGCCTTCTCGGTCGGCCTGCTGCTGCTCACCGAGCGCCTGCTGTCGCTGTGGATCCTCGGCGCCACCGGCCAGCCGACGCCGTCGCTCGCCTACTGGCTGCCGGTGCTGGCGGGGGTGCTGCTGTGGCCGCTGCTGAGCGCGGTGCTGCGGGCCGTCCGCGAGGCGACCATGGGGGACGTGGCGACCTGATCGGCGGCTGCCGGTCTCGGGAGGCGCTGGTGGGTCAGCGCTTCGCGGCCCGCTGAGACCGTTAACACCGCCTGGCAAGACCGCCCGGCAAAACCGCCTGGCCGAGCGGCCGGCGCCGGGCCGGCAGATCGCCCCGTGTCCGTCCGTCGCTCCTGTATCCTATCCCGATGCCCGCTCCGGACTTCGAAGATCGCCGCAACGAAGGCGGCCTGTTTGCCGGCCGCGCGCTGTTCGCGGCGCTTGGGGTCGTGGTCTGTCTGGGACTGCTGGTGGCGCGGCTGGTCGAGTTGCAGGTGATGGAGCACGAGCACTTCTCGACCCTGTCCGAGGACAACCGGATCAAGATCCAGCCGCTGCCGCCGAGCCGCGGGCTGATCTATGACCGCAACGGCGTCCTGCTCGCGGACAACGTGCCGTCATACGCGCTGGAGATCACGCCCGAGAACGTCGCGGACCTGGATGCGACCATCGATGCGCTGGCCGAGATCCTGCCCATCGATGCCGATGACCGGGCGCGCTTCGAGCGGCGGCTGGCGACCCGGCGGCGCTTCGAAGGTGTGCCGATCCGATTGGATCTCGACGAGCGCGAGCGGGCGCGCTTCGCCGTGCAGGGCCATCGCTTCCCGGGCGTGGAGATCCGCGCCGAGCTGCTGCGCCAGTATCCGCGCGGACTGGAGACCGCGCACGTGCTCGGCTACGTCGGGCGCATCAACGAGCAGGAGATGCAGCAGATCGACGTCTCCGACTACGCGGGCACCAGTCACATCGGCAAGCTCGGCGTGGAGCTGGCCCACGAGGAGGATCTGCACGGGCACGTCGGTCATGAGCAGGCGCTGGTCAACGCCCGCGGCCGGGTGCTGGAGCGCCGCCGGCAGAAGGCGCCGGTGGCGGGGCGCGACCTGCACCTGTTCCTCGACGTGGAGCTGCAGCGCGACGCCCTTGCCGCGCTGGGCGATCACCGCGGGGCGCTGGTGGCCATCGAGCCCGCCACCGGCGGCGTGCTCGCGCTGGCCAGCACGCCCACCTACGACCCCAATCCCTTCGTCGGCGGCATCAGTCATGCTGCCTATGCCGCGCTGCGCGACGACATCGACAAGCCGCTCTACAACAGGGCGGTCCGCGGGCAGTATCCGCCGGGCTCCACGGTCAAGCCCTTCGTCGGTCTCGGCGGGCTGGCGCTGCACGCGGTCGGCCCTCATGACCGCAAATTCTGCGGCGGCTACTTCCAGCTGCCCGGGCACAGTCACCGCTATCGCTGCTGGCGCCGCGGCGGCCATGGCAGCCTGGCGATGCGCGACGCCATCGTCCAGTCCTGCGACGTGTACTTCTATCGGCTCGCCAATGACCTCGGCATCGAGCGGCTGGGCGGCTTCCTCGCCGAGTTCGGCTTCGGCGAGCGCACCGGTGCCGACATCGCCGGCGAGCTTGGCGGCTTGCTGCCGTCACCGGCATGGAAGCGGCGGGTGCGCGATCAGATCTGGTATCCCGGCGAGACGCTGATCGTCGGCATCGGCCAGGGCTCGTTCCTCGCCACGCCGCTGCAGCTCGCCGCCGCCACCGCGGCGATGGCGAACCGCGGCCGCTACATCGTGCCGCGGCTGGTGCAGGCCACGCGCGCCGGCGTCGGCCAGCCGCTGGAGCCCACCGCGCGGGTGGTGCACCAGGTGCCGGTGGACGATCCGCGCGACTGGCAGACGGTGATCGACGCGATGAACGACGTCGTCGAGGGCAGTCGCGGCACGGCCCGGCGCATCCGCAGCGAGGAGTACTCCATTGCCGGCAAGACCGGGACCGCGCAGGTGTTCACGGTGGGCCAGAACGAGTCCTACAACGAGGCCGAGGTGGCCGAGCGCATGCGCGATCATGCGCTGTTCATTGCCTTCGCGCCGGTGGAGGAGCCGCGTATCGCCGTGGCCGTGGTGGTGGAGAACGGCGGCCACGGCGGCTCGGTGGCGGCGCCCATCGCCCGCGCGGTGATGGACAGCTGGCTGCTCGGCGAGCGGGTCGCGGTGCCCCTGGCACCGGCGGTGCGCGGTCTCGGCTACGGGCCGGAGACGGCGGCCGGGGACGAGTCCGCGCCGCGGGCACATTGAATGGGAATGGGGCACGTGTCACTTGCGCCCGAGATGCTGTCGAACCGGCTTCCAGTCCGGCTTCCAGTCCGGATAGTTGCGACGGGTCGATCCGCCGCGGTCGCGGGCGATCCCGGGGCGGGCCAGGGCGCCCCGGCTGACCCGCTCGGCGGCTCGGGGAAGCGCCCCGGCAGGATCGGGCCCGGCGCAGGATCGCCGCATTGGTGCACGGCATGCGCGGCGCCAGCCTGAGCGAGGAGCCGCGCGGCCCCACCGCGGCGCTGTTCGCCCGGCTGCACCTGGACTTGCCGCTGCTGCTGGGCCTGCTGCTGCTGTGCGCCTTCGGGCTGTTCGTGCTCTACAGCGCCGGAGATGCGTCTTCGGGGCAGGTGCAGCGTCAGGGGATTCGGCTCGCGGTCGCCTTCGGCGCGCTGTTCGCACTGGCGCAGGTGCCCCCCGCGCTGATGCGCCGCGGCGCGCTGCCGCTGTTCGGACTGGGCCTGCTGCTGCTGCTCGCGGTGCTGCTCGTCGGCGACGTGGGCAAGGGCGCGCAGCGCTGGCTCGATCTCGGCGTCATCCGCTTTCAGCCCTCGGAGATCCTGAAGCTCGCCGTGCCCATGGCGCTGGCCTGGTTTCTGTCCCTCGGGCCGCTGCCGCCGAGCCTGCCGCGGGTGCTGATCGCCGCGGCGATGGTGGCCGTGCCGGTCCTGCTGATCGCCAAGCAGCCGGACCTGGGTACAGCGCTGCTGGTCGCGAGCGCCGGCGGGCTGGTGCTGTTCCTGGCCGGGCTGCGATGGCGCTGGATCGTGCTGATGACCGCACTCGCGGCGCTCGCGGCGCCGGTCCTCTGGTCGCTGATGCGGCCCTATCAGCGCCAGCGGGTGCTGACCTTCCTGGACCCCAGCTCGGACCCGCTCGGCGCCGGCTATCACATCATCCAGTCGCAGATCGCCATCGGCTCCGGCGGCGTCTACGGCAAGGGCTGGCTGCACGGGACCCAGTCGCAGCTGGCGTTCCTGCCGGAGCGCTCGACCGACTTCATCTTCGCCGTGATCGGCGAGGAGCTCGGCCTGGTCGGCATCCTGATCCTGCTGGCGCTCTATCTCTTCGTCGTCCTGCGCGGTCTCTACATCGCCTCGCGCGCGCGCAACAGCTTCGGGCGGCTGCTGGCCGGCTCGCTGACGCTGGTCTTCTTCGTCTACCTGTTCGTCAATACCGGCATGGTGGTCGGGCTCCTGCCCGTGGTCGGGGTGCCGCTGCCGCTGATCAGCTACGGCGGTACCTCGCTGGTGACCATCATGGCCGGCTTCGGCATGGTGATGTCGATCCATACGCATCGAAAACTGCTTCAAAGTTAGGCGGTTCGTGCATATACTCAAAGCACTGTGTTAAATCGCGTCGGGCGAGGTCGGTCTGTGCATGGAGCTGCAGCCGGTCCCCGGCCCGATCCGCGCCACCGGTGATGTCATGCGCTGCGACCTTCTCCCGCCTGCCGCCCGCCGAGCGTGTCGGCGTATCCCGCGTCCGACGGCCAGCGCCGCGCTGCTGCTCCCGTGCCTGCTCGCCGGCACCGCGGCTGCCGCCGCGCCCCCTTCCGCCACGCCCCCGTCCTACGACATGGGCGGCACCGACTTCGTGGCCGACATGGTTCGCGAGCACGGCTTCGAGCGCGACGCACTGGCGGCGCTGATGGCCGATGCCCGCTATCAGCAGCGCATCATCGACGCGATGAACCGGCCCTACGAGGCCAAGCCCTGGCGCGCCTACCGGGCGCTGTTCATCACGCCGGAGCGCATCGCCGGCGGTGTGGCGTTTCGGCGCGACAACGATGCGCTGCTGCGCCGCGCCGAGGCGGCCTATGGCGTGCCGCCCGAGATCATCACCGCGATCGTCGGCGTCGAGACCAACTACGGCCGGCACCTCGGCGATCATCGCGTGCTCGACGCGCTGAGCACGCTGGGCTTTTCCTATCCGAAGCGCGCCGCCTTCTTCCGCGGCGAGCTGGAGGAGTTCCTGCTGCTGGCCCGCGACGAGCAGGTCGACCCGCGTGCCGTCAAGGGCTCGTACGCCGGCGCCGTCGGCAAGCCCCAGTTCATTCCGTCCAGCTATCGGGCCTACGCGGTGGACTTCGATGCCGACGGCCGGCGCGATCTCTGGGGCAGCGATGCGGACGTGATCGGCAGCGTCGGCAACTACCTGGCCCAGAACGGCTGGCGGCGGGGCGAGCCGGTCGCGGCGCCGGTCGTGCTGTCGGCCGGCCCGCCTGCGGGCATCGAGATCGCGACCAAGCGCCCGGTGCGCCCCGAGCTGACCGTGCAGCGGCTCGCCGATGCCGGGGTGCAGGCCGCGGCGGATGCCCCCGGAGCGCCGGAGACGACCCGCGCGGTGCTGATCGAGCTCGATGGGGACGGGCCGGAGTACTGGCTCGGCTTCGACAATTTCTACGCCATCACCCGCTACAACAACAGCAACCTGTACGCGATGGCGGTGTATCAACTGAGCCGCGAAATCGCCCGCCGCCAGGGCGGGGAAGGGGGTTGAGATGGGGCATCGGACCGGATCGTTGCGTGGCGGGCGGGTCGCGGCGGAGCGGCCTGATGGTGCCGTCCTGCTCGGTGGCGCGCTCGCCGTCGCGCTGCTGCTCGGCGGCTGCGGCAGCACGCCCGAGCAGGCGGACACGACACCGGGCGGGCCGCCGGACGCGGTGCCGAAGGTGGAGCCCAAGTCGAAGCTCGGCAACATGCACTCCTACGTGGTATTCGGCAAGACCTACTACACGAAGGCGAGCAGCCGCGGCTACGTGGAGCGGGGCATCGCCTCCTGGTACGGGCCCAAGTTCCATGGCCGCAAGACCTCCAGCGGCGAGCCCTACGACATGCACCAGATGACCGCGGCCCACAAGACGCTGCCGCTGCCCACCTATGCGCTGGTGCGCAACCTGGAGAACGGCCGCAGCGCGATCGTCAAGATCAACGACCGCGGCCCCTTCGTCGGCGACCGCATCATCGACTTGTCCTATGCCGCGGCGAAGAAGCTCGGCGTGGACCAGAAGGGCACCGCCCACGTCGAGATCGTTTCGATCGATCCGCGTGACCACGGCGGCAAGGTGCCGAAGCAGCGCCTCACCGCGGCGACGCGCGAGAGCATCGTGTCGAGTCAGCGGGGTGCAACCCCGGCGGTGCGTCAGGCCAGCCGATCCGTTGCCGAGCCGGGGCCCGCCGCTGCCGATGTCTCCGCGTGGTCGACGAAGCCGCGGCCGGCGCCGGAGCATCGGTCCAAGCCGACGGCGACGGCGACGGCGACGGCCATCGCCGCGGCGCAGCCGGCACCGGCGTCGGTGACTGCGGCCGAGCGGGTGCAGCGGGCCGAGCCGGCCTCGGCGCTGCAGCCTGCTCCCGGGCCGGCATCCGCCTCCGGGTCCGCGCGGACCGCGGACACGATGCCGCCGCAACCGGCCGTCGTCGCCGCATCCGGCGCACCGCTCTATCTGCAGGTCGGCGCGTTCGGCACCCGCAGCAACGCCGAGCAGCTGCGGCGCCGGCTCCAGGGTCTGCTGCAGGACCCGGTCGCGGTGCAGGAGGCAGCGGCCGGCGGCGCCGGGCTGTACAAGGTGCAGGTGGGGCCCGTGGCATCGCAAGCCGACGCGGCGGTCCTGTCCGAGGAGCTGATGCGCCTCGGGGTCGGGCGGCCGATCGTGGTCGACTGAGCGCCCAGGTCAGAAGCCGCGGCGACCGCTCATAGAGGGCGCCGGAGGATCACGTCGGCCGGACCGGCTGACAGGTCGGCGCACCGGTCGGCGGGCGGGGCCGCGCGGGTGTCAAAGTGACGGGCAGCGGTTAGAATGCCGCCAGTTTTCTTGCCGCCATCGGAGCCCGCCGCTCATCGTGTTTTCCTCCGCCGTCCGCCCCCATCCGTCGCGCCAGGCCGCGCCGCAAGCGACCATCCTGTTGTTCGCCGCTCTGGCATCGTTGGTCACGCTGCTGTCGCCGGCCGCACAGGGGCAGCCGGGTGAGGCGACCGCGGCGGCGGCCGGGTCCTCCGTGCCGCAGATCGCAATACCCGAGGCGCCGGCACTCAACGCCGAGGGCTATCTGCTGGTCGACTTCGACAGCGGCGCCGTGCTGGGCGAGAGCAATGCGGACGAGCGCCTGGAGCCCGCGAGCCTGACCAAGATCATGACCGCCTACGTGGTCTTCCAGGAGCTGGCGAAGGGCGACCTGGCCCTCGACGACATGGTGACGGTCAGCGAAAAGGCCTGGCGCACCGGCGGCTCGAAGATGTTCATCGAGGTGGGCAAGCAGGTATCGGTCGAGGATCTGATCAAGGGCATGATCGTGCAGTCCGGCAACGACGCCAGCGTCGCGTTGGCGGAGCGCGTCGCCGGCACCGAGGAGACCTTCGCGGAGATGATGAACAGTCATGCCCGCAGGCTCGGCATGACCCACTCCCACTTCGTCAATTCCACCGGCCTGCCGGACCCGGACCACTACACGACGCCGCGCGACATCGCCAAGGTGGCCGCGGCGATCATCCGCGAGTTCCCGGACTACTACGCCTGGTACTCGCTGCCGGATTTCACCTGGAACGACATCAAGCAGTCCAACCGCAACCGGCTGCTGAAGCTGGACCCCAGCGTCGACGGCATGAAGACCGGCCACACCGCCGCCGCGGGCTATTGCCTGGTGTCGTCCGCCGAGCGCGACGGCCGCCGGCTGATCTCCGTGGTGATGGGCGACGACAGCGATTCGCAGCGGGTCGCCGACAGTCAGGCCCTGCTGAACTACGGCTTCAACTTCTTCGAGACCCACCGCGCCTATCCCGGCGGCCAGCCCGTCGAGGTGCTGCGGATCTGGGGCGGCGACAAGACCGAGCTGCCGGTCGGCCCTGCACGGGATCTTTATGTCACGATCCCGCGCGGCAAGTACGCCGACCTGACCGCCGAGCTGCAGCCCGCGGGCGACATCAACGCACCGGTGGCCTGGGGCGACATGGTCGGCGAGATTGTGTTTCGGCTCGGCGGCACCGAGATCAAGCGGGAGCCCGCGGTGGCGCTGGAGGACGTCGGCGAGGGCGGGATCCTGCGCCGGGCGATGGACTCGGCGCTGCAACTGTTCTGAGCGCCTGCCGGAGCGTTTCCGGCACACCGGAGCGCGCATGTCCGAGATCTACCTGAACGGCCGTTTCGTTCCGCCGGAGCAGGCGCTGGTCTCCGTGATGGACCGGGGCTTCCTGTTCGGCGACGGCGTCTACGAGGTCATCCCTACCTATGGCGGCGTGCCGCGGCGGGCGGACCTGCACCTGCGCAGGCTGGCCAACAGTCTGCGCGGCATCCGGCTGCCGGCACCGCTCGGCGATGCCGAGTGGGACGAGGTGTTCCGGCAGCTGCTCTCCGGCGCCGAGCGCGAGGCGCGAGCCGCGGGCGAGGCGCCGCGCGATCATTACATCTATCTTCAGGTCACCCGCGGCGCCGCCCCGGTGCGCGATCACCGCTTCCCGGCGGAGGCCGCGCCGACGGTGCTGGCGATGGCCAAGCCGCTGCGCCCCCGCTCCGGGCTGATTGCCGAGCAGGGCGTCGCCGCGGTGCTGCGGGACGACATCCGCTGGGGCCGCTGCGACATCAAGTCGGTGGCGCTGCTGGCGGCGGTGCTGCTGCGCCAGGATGCGTCCGAGCAGGATGCGGACGAGGCGATCCTGGTCCGCGACGGCCTCGCGGTGGAGGGCTCCACCAGTAACCTGTTCGTGGTCCGCGACGGCGAGCTGCTGACCCCGCCCACCGGCCCGGCGCTGCTTGCGGGCGTCACCCGGGCCTTGACGCTGGAGCTGGCGCGGGACGCGGGCCTGCGCTGCCGCGAGTGCGATATCCACGCCGAGTCCCTGCGCGGCGCCGACGAGATCTGGATCACCAGCTCCACCCGGGAGATCATGCCGGTGACACGGCTGGACGGCGCGACGGTGGGCGCCGGGACGCCGGGGCCCGTCTGGCGGCAACTGGACGCCCTCTATCAAACCATGAAGAGCCGATTGGGTGAGCGTCGTGTCTGACTCGAAAGATCAAGCCCCGGACCGGACCCCACCCGGGGGCCCCGACGGGCCCGGGGCGCCGGCCACACCGCAGGAGCCCGCGCCGGAGACGCTGCTGCGCTTCCCGTGCACCTTCCCGATCAAGGCCATGGGGCCCGCCGGCAGCGGCCTCGAGGACGCGGTGCTGGAGATCCTTTCCCGGCATGCGCCGGACTTCGATGCCGGCGCGCTGGAGGCGAGGCCGAGCCGCGGCGGCAAGTGGCTCGCGGTGACCGTGCGCATCGAGGCCACCAGCAAGGCGCAGCTCGATGCCATCTATCAGGAGCTGACGGCGCACGAGCTGGTCGTCTATGCGCTCTGAGCCGGCGCGCGCGGTGCTCCGCGTGCGCCGGCTCGGCCAGGTGGACTACCGCCGGACCTGGGATTCGATGCGCGATTTCACGGATCGGCGGGGGCCGGACACCGGCGACGAGCTGTGGCTGCTGGAGCATCCGCCGGTGTTCACGCTGGGCCAGGCCGCGAGGCCGGAGCACGTGCTCGACGCCGGCGACATCCCGGTGGTGCAGACCGACCGCGGCGGCCAGGTCACCTATCACGGTCCGGGCCAGCTGGTCGCCTATCTGCTGCTCGACCTGCGCCGGGCCGGCATCGGCGTCAAGCGGCTCGTCAATCTGTTGGAGCAGGCGGTCGTGGACCTGCTCGCGGAGCGCGGCGTCGCCGCCGCGGCGCGGCCGGACGCCCCCGGTGTCTATGTCGATGGCGCCAAGATCGCGTCGGTGGGGCTGCGCGTGCGGCACGGCTGCAGCTATCACGGCATCGCGCTCAACGTCGATGCGGACCTGGAGCCGTTTCGGCGCATCAATCCATGCGGCTACGCGGGCCTGGCGGTCACGCGCCTGTGCGACCTGGTGCCCGGCGCCGATGTGCTCGAGGTGGGGGCGAGCCTGGCGGCGGGGATCGCCGGCGGGCTTGGACTGACGCTGGACTGTTGACGGTAAGGGGATGACCGGAACGACCCGAGCCTTTGCGGGCGGGTCGAGTCCGCGCGTCTCGTTGTCGTTATGGTCGTCGTTGTCGTAATCGACCGCCCGACGACGAAGACGATCACGGCGGCGACGCCTCGCAGCGACCTATGCCCCGACGGCCGGCTCCGGTGTGCCGCGGCCCGCGCGGTTCGGGCCGGACCTCGGATCAGACGGGAGAATCAGCGCCGGCGGCGACGCCTGACGGCGGCCATGCCGAGCCCGCCGAGTGCCATCAGGCCCAGCGGCGCGATGATCGGGGCCTGCGCGACGACGTCGTCGCCGCCGCTCGTGCCCGCGCCCGAATCGCCGCCGGTGCTCGCGTCGGTGCTGACGATACCGATGGTGTCGAAGAAGGCGTCGTTCGAATAGTCGCCGGTGTAGCTCAGCGTGATGCTGGAGATCGACGTCAGGTCGATGCCGCTGGTGGCGTAGGCGGCCAGATCGAACTGCAGGTCGGTCCAGCCGATTGCGCTGTAGCCGCCACTACCCAGGGAGATGCTGCTCGACGCGTTTGCGGACGTCGCGTCGGACAGGATCAGCTCGAGCGTGTTTGGTGTACGGAATCCCACGTGATCCGCGTCGAACAGCACGCTGACGGCGTCGCTGCCGCTCAGGTCGAGGCCGAGCCCGGCCCCGCCCGCGTCGTAGGTCAGGCGCGCCGTGAACGGCGTGCCGGCGCCGGCGCTGTACATCAGCGCGCCGGTCGGCCCGTTGAAGCGCGTGCCGGTGTACAGGCGCAGGCCGGCCCGCGGGTCGGGGGCGGCCCCCCAGTCGGCGCTGACCGCGCGGGTCCCGCCGAGCACGGAGCCGAGGCCGGTCTCAACGGACACGCTGCTCGATCCGCGCAGGGACCAGCCGGCGCCCGGCCCTTGTGTTTCGGTGAAATCGTCGATGACGATGAAGGCCGCCGCCGCGGGCGATGCCGCGGCCAGCGCAGCGATCCCGGCGAGGAAGGTCTTCGTCGAGGGTATTTGGAAGCTGCTCATTATTCTCTCGGGCTGTGCGTCGCGCCGGCGTCTCATTCAGTGGGGGCATATTAGGGGCTTTGCGCACCGAATGCCAGTGGGGCCAGGATGAGCCCGGGCGCAGCGTCGACGAAGCGTGGCGGGTCAGAGCGTCGCGGCGCGCTTCGTCGCGAAGTAGGCGTTGACCAGGGCGATGGGCAGCTGCTGCGGCAGCAGGTCGAGCACCCGGGCGCCGCGATGCTGCAATCGCTCGTGCTGGCGGCGCCGGTGGGCGAGGTAGTCGTGGGCGCCGTGGAAGCGCAGCGCCTGGCGCCGGTCTTCGATGGGCTCGGTCAGGGCCTCGTCCAGGACCGATTCCCGCAGGTCCGCCACCAGGACCAAATGCCGGCGGCGCAGCACGTCGACGGCGCGCAGCAGCTCCGGGTGGTCCTCGTCGCGGCTGTTGGTCAGGAATACCACCAGCGCCCGGCGCGGCTGGCGCTGCATCAGCTCGCGCGCGGCCGCCAGCGGGTCGGCGGCGTCGAGTCCCGGCTGCAGGTCGTAGACCTCGGAGAGCAGGCGGTTGACCGTGTCGGGCTCCTTGCGCGGGGCGAGCCAGCGCCGGGGGCCGCCATAGGTCATCAAACCCACCGCGTCGCCTTGGCGCACGGCCACGTAGGCCAGCAGCAGCAGCGCGTTCAGGGCCTCGTCCAGGTGGGCGCGGCCGCGGGCGTCCACGTGGCGCATGCGCCGGCCGCAATCGAGCAGGAACAGCAGGCGCTGGTCTCGCTCGTCCTGATACTCCCGGGCGATCAGCTTGCGGGTGCGGGAGGTGGCCTTCCAGTCGATCTGGCGCAGCGTATCGCCGCGGCGGTACTCGCGCAGCTGGTGGAACTCCGCGCCGCTGCCGCGCCGCTGCAGCCGGCGCACGCCGATCTGTGCGAGCCGGTCGCTCGCGGCGAGCAGCGTGTAGTGGCTGATCTCGGCGAAGTTCGGGTAGACGCGCACCGCGCCCGCGAGGTCCGCCCGGCGGCGCTGGCGCCACAACCGCAGCGGACCGTGCAGCCTGAGCTCGCAGCCGGTGAAGCGAAACAGGCCGCGCCGCGGCGGGCGCAGCTGGTAGCTGAGCCGCGCGCGCCCGCCCGCCAGGGTCAGGCGGCGGGGCTGCCCGCGCACGTCGAAGTCCGCCGGGTGCAGGTCGTGGCAGTCGAGCACGAGCGCGCGCGGGCGGAGGTTGGAGACGATGAGCTCCACCGGGCTCCAGACCCCCTGCGGCAGCACGCCCGCGACGCGGCGCCGGATGCTCGGGGTCGGAGTCGCCAGCAGCACGATCAGGTCGGCCAGGGCCAGTGCGGCGATCAGCACGCCCGCGGCGGTCCAGGGCACTGCGGCCGCCGGCCAGAAGGCCGCGGCGAGGCCCAGGGCGGTCCATGCGGCGAGCACGAGCAGCAGGTTGCGGTCCGGGGTCACGGCCGTGGCGCTCGCTGGATCAGGTGCGCGAACGGGCGCCGATCCGTGCGCACAAGCGTCTGGCGCGGGCGTGGCGCCCCGGCACGCCGGCCGCAGGGACTGCGCTGCGGTCACTGGTGATGGTGCCCATGGCCCCGGTCAGGTCCGCGGTGCCGGCACGTCGACCAGCAGCTCGGTGAGCATGTCGTCGGTGCTGTGGCCTTCGATCTCCAGGTCGGCGGTGAGCTTGATGCGATGGCGCAGCACCGCGTGGGCTACTGCCTTGACGTCGCCGGGGGTGACGAAGCCGTTGCCGGAGAGCAGCGCGTGGGCGCGGGCGGCGCGCACCAGCGCAACGCTGGCGCGCGGACCGGCACCGGTCTCGATGCCCTGCCAGTCGCGGGTGGCGCGGACCATGCGCACGGCATAGTCCAGCACCGTCTCGTCGATGGTCAGCGCCGCCGCGGTGGCCTGGACCTCGAGCACCTGCTGCGGCGAGATCACCCGCTCGACACGGGACAGGTCCAGTCCGTCGCCGACGGTCCCGTCGGTGACCTGGCGCACCAGCGCAAGCTCGTCCGCCTGGCTCGGGTAGTCGATATAGGTCTTGATCAGGAAGCGGTCGAGCTGCGCCTGGGGCAGGGGATAGGTGCCCTCCTGCTCGATGGGGTTCTGCGTCGCGAGCACCAGGAACGGCGGCGCCAGCGGCAGCGGCTTGCCCTCGATGGTGACCTGTTGCTCCTGCATCGCCTCCAGCATGGCCGCCTGGGTCTTGGCCGGTGCCCGGTTGATCTCGTCGCCGAGCAGCAGGTTGCAGAAGATCGGTCCGCGTCGGATGTGGAACTGCTCGCTCTTCATGTCGAAGATCGCGTGGCCGGTCACGTCCGCGGGCATCAAGTCCGGCGTGAACTGGATGCGCGAATAGGTGCCGCCGGCGGCCCGTGCCAGCGCCCGCACCAGCAGCGTCTTGCCCATGCCGGGTAGCCCCTCCAGCAGCACATGGCCGGCCGCGGTCATCGCGACCACCAGCTCCCGGATCACCTGGTCCTGTCCGAGCACGGCACGGCGGATCTGTGCCTCGAGGGCCTGCAATGCGCTGGCGGCCGCGGCGAGCTGCTCCGGGGTCGACGACGATCGGTCGGTCATGGCTTCGCTTGTCCTGTCTCAGAGCGCGCTCCAGAGCCGCTGGAGCAGGCGGCTGCGCGCGATGAAGTCATCGGGATGCTCCTGGCGCCGATAGAGCGCGTCGTGCAGCCGCGCGGGGTCGACACCGATCTGGGCACCGAGCCATTCGGCGCGACCCGCCGGGTCCAGGTCGCGCAGCCGGGGATGACGGCGCAGCCAGGCCCGCTCGATGCGCTGGCGGGTGCCTTCCATCAGCAGCTCGCCACGGCCGAGACGCCACATCAGCGCCGCCGCCGCCTCCAGGTGGTCGGCGAGGTCGCGCCGCGCCCGCGACGGCGCCGGCAGCCGGGGACCGAGGGCCCGGCCCTGGTGCCAGATCAGCGCGACGAGCAGCAATCCCGCCGCGATGACCGCCTGCGGTGCCGCGCCCCACAGCAGCGCCGGCAGCGACGGCGCCGACTGGTCGTAGAGCAGCCAGACCTTGTCGCCGCCGCGGGTCAGCAGTGCCAGCGCCAGTGCATGGTCGTGGTTGCCGATGTCGTCGTTGGTCAGGAAGACGTTGTCGCTCGTCACCGTCAGCAGGCCCTTGCCGACGTGGTATTGCAGCAGCCGCGCGCGGTCGCCGGCGACGACCTGACTCACGGCCCGGTCCGCGGCATCCTCCAGATAGTACCGCGCGACGAAGCCGACCTGGACCGGCCGCGGATAGTCCTTGAACCGGATGTCGGCGACCACCTCCGCCGGCAGCTCGCCGGTGTCCGGCTCTTCGCGCAGCACGGCGCCGAAGCCGGCGAGGAAGTCATCCGCGCGCGGCTGGGCATCCGGCTCCAGGACGCGGGTCGCCTCGACCACCAGCCGGCCGCCCCTCGCCAGCCAGGCGCGCAGGCGCTGGCGCCGCTCGGTGTTCAGCGTTTCCAGGCCGTTGATCAGTAGCAGGTCCCGAGTGGGCGGCAGCTCCCGCAGCAGCTGCCGCCCCGGCGTGCTCTCGACATCGAAGCCGAGCTCGCGAAGGAAGCGCTCCGCGGCCAGGAACGGGTTGCGCTTCGCCTCGGCGGACAAGCCGGTGTCGATCTCGCGGGTCTGGCGCTCGAAGTTGCGCTCGACCCAGAGCCAGGCGCCGACGGCGAGGCCGATGCCAAGCAGGGCCAGCAGCCAGGGCAGGGGGTTGACGCGGGCCGGTGCCGCGCGCGGGCTCACGCGGCGGCCCCTTGCGAAGCCTCGCCGCCGGGCCGCGTCTCCAGCAGGTGGCGCACCGCCCGGGGGTCGGCGCCGCGATGGGCGTACGCGACCGCCTGCCAGAGGCCCGTCAGGCGCCGCAGCCAGTCGAGCTCGCCGCGGGTCGCGAACCGCGCCGCGGCGGCGAGGCAGTCCGCCTCGGTGGCGCTGTCCGGGATGTCCAGGCCGGTGTCGCGCAGATGGGCGATCTGGGCCCGGTACAGCAGCGACAGCGCGGCGCGGTTGTCGCCGGC
>Ga0316576_10000968_pt1 | contig 14735 bp, 14 predicted proteins | sample S0NA_FD_203075 | JGI IMG/M metagenome (GOLD analysis project Ga0316576, IMG submission 203075) | Rhizosphere microbial communities from salt marsh grasses in Alabama, United States - S0-2_050615r3r5 | ecosystem: Host-associated > Plants > Roots > Rhizosphere | place: USA: Alabama | collected... | reverse complement strand
TAGCGATTGCTACCCTTTTCGGCGCCCCAGACCCCACGGAAATGGGCGATCATGTCACGCACGGTCGCCTGCGTGCCGTGACTGGCGTAGCTGGCTCGCAGAAAGCGGATGACCTCCCAATGCTCGGCGCCCAACTGCAGGCCCTCGCGCCCCGCCAGCGTGCGGGCGAATGCCTCGGACCAGTCGGACGGGTTGACCAGGTAGCCCTCACTGTCGGTCAGGACGTCTCGGCCCTCCACCTCCAGGCTGTGGGTCGTCATCCCGGGGTAGGCGTTGCTGCCGGACGGAAACTCCCCGGGCAGCCCCTTCGAGCTCTGCTCGGACTGGGTGATGGACCACAGCTCGATCACAATGGCACCGTCGAGGCGGCCGTGATAACGCTCCACTCCCGACACCAGCACCTTGCCGCTGGTGGGTGGCAGATCGAAGCTCGCCGACCCGTTGCGGTCGGTCAGCACGGCCGACGTCTCCGAGCCATCCGCGTCGAGCCTGAGGACAACGGGCGTGCGCTTGAGCGGCTCGTGTGTCACCTTCATCGATACCCTGACCTCAATCATTCTCTGTTCTCCCAAACTCAGGACACGTAAGGGTCCGTTGACCTTGACTCCTAGGCTCAACTTAAGGTGCCCCTCGTGTCGAGACAAACGAAATTTATTGTCGTTTGATATCGACTATACCAATATAAGTCAGGATGGATATCGATCAGGTCAAAACCTTTCTGGCGGTCGCGGCGCATGGCAGCTTTCTGGAGGCGGCCAAGCGGGTGCATGTCACCCAGTCCACGGTGAGCGTACGTATCCAGGGCCTGGAACGGGACCTCAACGCCCGTCTGTTCGTGCGCAACCGCTCGGGCGCCACGCTCACGTCTGAGGGGCGCCGCTTCCTCCGGCACGCCAAGACCCTGGTGCTCACGCTCGAGCAGGCGCGGCATGACGTCGGCCTGCCGAGCCGGTTCCGCGCCCGCATCACCGTCGGGGCGCGGATCGCGCTATGGGACGGCTTCCTGCCGCGCTGGGCGCGGCGGATGCGTGAGCAGGCGCCGGATGTCTCGCTGAGCAGCGAGATCGGCTTCGAGGAGGATCTGATGCGGCGCATCGTCGAAGGGACCTTGGACCTGGCCTTGATGTACACGCCCCAACACAGCGCGGGCGTGCAGATCGAGCATCTTTTCGAAGAGACTCTGGTGCTGGTCACGAGTGATCCCGGGCGTGCCGGGCTAGACGACGGCTACGTCTACATCGACTGGGGGCCGACCTTTTACGCCCAGCACCGCAAGGTCTACCCCGAACTGGAGCGGCCGGCCCAAACGGCCAATATCGGCTGGCTCGGTCTGCAGCTGATCCTTGCCAACGGCGGAAGCTGCTTCGTTCCGGATCGGGTGGCCGCGCCTTATCTGCGGGCGGGTTGCCTGCACCCGGTCGCCGAGAGCCCGCGGTTTTCGCTGCCCGCCTACGTGGTCTACCCGACCGAGAGTGAGTCGCCGGTGCTGGCGTCCGCCCTGTCGACCTTGCGGATGCTGGTCGAGGAGCACCTCGGCGCCCGGACCGAAGCGCGAGGCGACGGGTGAGCGGCAACCGGTTCGATCCCGGGGCCGGCACCGCGCGGCGGGGCGAGGGGAGCCGCGCTGCTGCGGGGGCTCGGCCCCTGCGCCTCCTGTTCGCCTACAATGCCGACAGCGGTTTGTTCAATGCCCTGGCCGATATCGGTCACAAGCTCTTCTCGCCCGGCACCTACGCCTGCGGGCTCTGCGCCCTCACCCATGGTCTGCTGACGGAGCGGGCTGAATGGCGCGAGTTCATCGCCTCCCTCGAGGCGGACTGCGAGTTTCTGCATCGCGACGAGCTCCGTCGCCGATACCCGGCTCTGGCCGTTGAGCTTCCGGCGGTCCTGCGGGTGACGGACGCCGGGCCGGCCGTGTGTGTCGATGCGTCGACGCTGAGCGCTTGCCGGAGTCTCCTGGATCTCAAGGTGGTGATCCTGCGCCGTTGCATCGGCTCTGCTCGGGACGGCTGACCGACCGGCATCGCGCCGCGGCGGACAAACCATAGGTGACAGGTATACTGTCGCGGTGACGTATCGCGCGAGTGCCTGCGCTCGGTTTGCCAATGCAGTCGCGACGCGGGCGGTACGTCCGAAGACATCATATTGACGAAACAGAGGACCGCATCGAGCACGATGAAAACCATCAACACAGTATCGACGGCCGTGCTGGCCAGTCTCGCCCTGACCGGACCCGTGCTGGCCCTGGACATGGGCGACATGATGAACCCCTCCAAGTGGATGGGCGGCAAAGACGACGAGCGCCGCGATTATCCGCCTCCCCAGGGATACCCCCCGGGCGGGTCCGGGTTCGGGTCGGCGCCGGGGTATGGCGGAGGACCGGGCTACGGACCCGCGCCCGGCGGGTACAGCGACCCCGCGATGGGCGGAGCGCCGATGCCGCCCGCCGGCTACGGGGGCGCCCCCGGCTATGGAGTGCCGCCGGGGTACGGACCTGGTTACGGGGAGGGCTATCCCCCATCCGGACCGGCGCCGGGATACGGCCAAGGCGTTGGTCCGGGCTACGGTCCCGGTTACGGGGAGGGCTACCCGCCATCCGGACCGTCGCCGGGATACGGCCAAGGTGCTGGTCCGGGCTACGGTCCCGGTTACGGGGAGGGCTACCCGCCATCCGGACCGTCGCCGGGATACGGCCAAGGTGCTGGTCCGGGCTACGGAGGTGGGTACGGTCCCGGTTACGGCCCGGGCTACGGGCCTGATTATGGTCCCGATGAGAATCGCCGGGAAGGCGGCATGAACCCGATGAAGATGATGCCCAACCCAATGCAGATGTTCCGCGGCGACAAGGAGTGATGCCATGTGATGGCGCCGTCAGGAGGCGCGGATCGGATTGGCGGCTCCTGCGGCGCGCCGAGGTCGCGTCCGTCGGGCTGCAAGCCGGTCGAACGCCTCGATGCGCCGGGCCGGCCCTCGCTCAGGTGCCGCTCAGCCAGCGGCCGATCATGAAGCTTCCGGCGGCGACGCTAGCGCACAGGGCGACGCCCCAGAGCGTATCGACGACGACCACCTTCAGCGGCCAGTCAGCCAGCGTCGCCATGTTGGTCAGTTCGTAGGTGATGTAGGTGAAGAAGCCGAAGAGCGCGCCATTGATCAGGGCCCGACCGAGGGAGTCCTGGGCGAGTGCGGGCGCCACGGCAAAATAGAGGATGCCGGCGATATAGATCAGGTAGAAGCTCAGCGCGGCGGTCCAGCTCACTGTCGCACTGAGGTGATGGGCGAGGTTGTCGCGATAGAAGCCTTTCGCGATTATCCCCAGCCACAGGAGGTCGACGCTGAAGAAGACCGGAACAGTGAGAAGATAGAGCTTCGCGTAGAAGATGGCTTGCATGAGGGTTCCGTCGGTTCGCGGCATCTGCGGTGCATGAGTGGGGGGTGGGGATGACTGATCCAATCGAGGCGAGCTCGTCTGCCTTGGCTTTCCGTTCCATCCGCCCGGCCGACAGGAGCGCTCGCGTGCCGACCATCTGGCGGCGCTTCGCACGCCGACCCTGATCTGCCAGGGTGAGCGCGATCCGTTCGGCAGCCGGGATGAGGTCTCAGCATACGCGTTGAGTCCGGCGGTCGAGCTCGCGTGGATGGCGGACGGCGAGCATCGCTTCAAGCCGCGCAGAGGGTCCGGCCGCACCTGGGAGCAAAACCTGGGGCAGGCGGCGGATGCGATGGTTTCCTTTGCCGAGAGGCTGGAGCCGCGTTTACGCGGCAGCGTCCGGGCCTGACCTGGCTGCTTAGCCGGTGAGTGCTGCGAAGACCGCCGGCAGTCGCTCGGGCAGACGCTCGACGTGGTCCACGATGGCGTATTGGTTCTCACCGAAGATCCGCGCGACATAGCGATCTGCCTGGGGGTCGAGTGTGAGGCAGTAGCTGTGGATGCCCCGCATCCGCAGTTCCTCTGCGGCTTTTTTCGTGTCGTGACGCAGATACTGAGGGTCGCGCTCGTCGATGTCAGCGGGCTCGCCATCCGTGATGACCAGGACCAGTCGCTTCTCGGCCGGTTGGCGAGTCAGGTGCCAGCCGGCATGTCGCATGGCAGCGCCCATGCGGGTCGAAAGACCGCCCTTCATGCCGGCCATCCGTGACTTCGCCGAATCGTCATAGGGCTGCTCGAAGTCCTTGAACCGATAGTATTGGACGTCGTGGCGACCGTCTGAGGCGAACCCGTGCACGGCAAAGCGGTCGCCGATGGCGTCGATCGCCCAGGCGAGGAGTCCGGTGGCCTCGCGAGTCAGGCTGAGGATGCTCGGTGCCGCGTCGTAATCCGGGTCGTCGTTCTTGACCCCGACCTTTTCGTTGGTTGACTCGGAGAGGTCCATCAGAACCACGATGGCCAGGTCGCGGATGTGGCGCGTGATCCGGATGTTGATCCGGGGATCCGGCATGGTCCCGCGGCGCACATCGATCATGGCGCGGACGGCCGCGTTGAGATCCAGCTCCTCACCCTCCTCGTAACCGCGCCGGCGCACGATGCCCTGGGGCTGCAAGGCGTCGATCAGGCGGCGGATGCGGCTGGCGACCGGCTTGTGCTTGGTCAGGATCTCGTCCATCAGCGCCGGGTCGCCGCGGCCCTGACGCCGCTCGATGACGGTGGCCCAGTCGGGGCGGAAGAGCTGGGCCTGATAGTCCCATTCCGGGTAGTGGTAGGGATCCGAGACCGGCTCCTTGCCCTCCATCGTGTTGAAGGAGACGCCTTCGTCCTCGTAGGGGAAGAATTCGGTGGCGCAGACCCAGATCTCCTGCGCGTCGTCTCCGGCGGTCTCGACATCGACCTCGTTGGCCATCTCCACGGCGGAGACGTACTTGCGCACCTGCTGCCGCGAGGCCGGGAGATAGTCCACCCCGCGGGTCAGGAACGGATTCTCGCCGCAGTTCCAGACATAGCGGTTGTCGTCCCGATAGGGGATCGGCCAACCCTCTAGGATACGCAGGTTGGGGAGCGCGGCGGTGCGGATGACCTGGTTATAGAAGGACACCCCTGCGTCCCAGCTGATGCGGTTGTCGTCGGCGCGCTCGGCCAACGCCTTGCGGAAGGACCCGGCGGTGTCGTCGATCAGGGGATGCCCGTCGCGGTGACCCGGATCCAGGAGAGCCCAGGCCAGTCGCAGCATCAGGTCCATCATCGGATGGAGCTCGACGGCATCGTCGAGCGGCCCCAGCGGTGCGGTGAAGAAGGACAGCCAGAGCTTCCTGAGGCCGGGGAAGTCGCGAATCGCGAGTGCCTCGATGCGGGCGTCCTCGAACAGCTCGATGAGCTTCATCTGAGCCGGCATCAATTGCTGGGCGCTGATCGGGCGAGTCCCGTAGACCATGTGGGCCGCGCAATGGGCGGCGGCGGCGCGATAGGTCTCGAGCCCGGAGATGCCGCGGAAGCTGTCGAAGGCGTCCGGCAGATGGATCTGGAAGTCGGCGATGAAGGGCCGTAGCCCCTGACGCGACTCATAGTCGCCCGACGTCGGGCGCATGAAGAAGGCACGGGCCCAGAGCGCGCGGAGATAGAAGTTGAGCTTGCGTTGGTTGTCGACGAACAGGGTGCCGCGGCGTTCCTTCTGCAAGACGGCCCGCGAGGACTCGGTCTGGAGCCCGAAGTAGGCCATCTGCCCGTCCAGGTCGCGGGCGTGGGCCTGGGCACCCCAGAGTGCCCAGCGGCGCAGTCCCCCCAGGGTCAGCTTGGAGAGAAGCTCATCGATGTTCTCCATCATCGGCCGCAGACCGCGTGGGGACTTGCCGGCCAACTGGTGCAGGAGGTTCAGATAGCCGCGCAGTACCTCGGCGTCGCCCAGTCGGCCAGCCGCCAGCGGCATACTGGCCATGATCAGTGCCACCACCGTACCGGAGGTATGGGAGGCGAGCTTCATCAAGGCACTCACCACATCCGGGATGACATCCTCGCCCACTTCCTTGGCGACCCCGGGCATCTCCTGCACGTAGGTCAAGACCAGATCGGCGCCCTTGTTGAGCCCGCACATCGCTTTGATGCCCGTCAGATAGTGCTCCAAACCGCGCGGTGACATCACCCGCGCCGCCTCGTGGTAGCTTGCCTCCAGCGCCTGGGTATGCGGGTGATCCGGCTCGAAGTGCAGGCAGGAGAGAGATTCGTTGAAGTCGATCATGAATGTTGAACCGCGCAGGCGCAAAGGGCCCACAGTGATCGAATGACCCGGTGAAACCTTGTCGCAGTCGCTCTAGCCACGTATCAGGCACCAAGTCGGATCGTCGATTGCGCCTTCTGCGGTTCCGAAACCCGTGGCTCAGAAATAGGTGTTGACTGCCGCATCCAGCGTATCGCGCATGTCCGGGTCGTCGGTCAGGGGGCGCACGAGGGCCATGCGGCAGGCGGATTGCGGGTCGATGCCCTTGCCGATGAGCTGGGCGGCATAGACCAGTAGCCGGGTGGACATGCCTTCTTCGAGCCCGTGGCCCTTGAGGTTGCGACTGCGCTGCGCGACCTGCACGAGTCGCTCCGCGGTCGCCTTGTCGACCTGGCCCTCGTGGGCGACGATCTCGGTCTCGATCTCAGTCGAGGGGTAGTCAAAATCCATGGCGCCGAAACGCTGCTTGGTGGACTGCTTGAGATCTTTCATCAGGCTCTGGTAGCCCGGGTTGTACGAGATGACGATCTGAAAATTCGGATGCGCCTGGACCAGCTCGCCCTTCTTCTCCAAGGGGAGTTGGCGGCGATGGTCGGTGAGCGGGTGAATGACGACCGTCGTGTCCTGACGGGCCTCGACCACCTCGTCGAGATAGCAGATGGCGCCGATGCGCGCCGCGACGGTGAGTGGGCCGTCCTGCCACTTGGTCCCGTTGATGTCGAGCAGGAACCGCCCGACCAGGTCCGAGGCGGTCATGTCCTCGTTACAGGCGACCGTGATCAACGGCTTGCCGAGCTTCCAGGCCATGTACTCGACGAAACGCGACTTGCCGCAGCCGGTCGGCCCCTTGAGCATGACCGGCATACGGGCCTCGTAGGCCGCCTCGTACATCGCGACCTCGTTGTGAACCGGGTGGTAGTACGGCTCGTCCTTGATCAGATATTGGTCGCGGTCGACGTCGGTCATGATGTGGGATCCCGATTGGATGGTGCAGCCTGGTTACGAGCGGAGACGCTGAGCCGCCCAGGCGCGAAGGCCGCAAAGAAGAGCTGGGTCTCCGCCGCGAATCGATGCGCATTCGCGCCGATTCCTCGGGAAGTCGGTTGGGCGGAGCTCGCACGACCCACAATCAGGCGGATCGCGATGCCGCGAGGTTGGGCCTCGTGCTCCGGCCCAACCTGGGCGATATTCCCGTCCACCTTCTGGAGTGGCGTCACGATCGGGGTCCCGGACCCGCCGGATTCATGCCTTGGGCGACCCGATCTGCGGCTTCCCTGGCGAGTCGGGAGCCCGATCACATTCGCCCCGTCCCTGCCACCTCGCTGAGATGCCAGGGACGGGGCGATCCGTCTTCAGACGGCCTTGCCGCGGAACACCACCATCTCGGCGCCCTTGGATTGCGCGTAGTTGTCATATCCGACTAGGCGCACGTGATTGTCCGGGTGCGCCTTGTGACAGGCCTCGGCCTCGGCCAGGACGGTGTCCACGTCGGTCTCGCCGAACATCGGCAGCTTCCACATGTACCAGTAATGGTCGAATGCGTTTTCCGGCTCGGTGTGCTCGATCGCCGGGTTCCAGCCCTTCGCGACAATGTACTCCACCTGCTTGCGGATACGCGCCTGGTCCATCTCTGGGAGGTATGAGAAGGTCTCGAACTTGCGGCTGCTCGGATCGTCGAGACTGGATTGATAGTCCTGCATGGTGCTCATTGGGTGTGACTCCGACTCGTTGCTCGTGGAGAGAAGCGGTTGGGAAAATGGTCACGGCTGAAGGCCGTCAGCCTCCAGCCAGCCCCCGACGCCCGATGGGCGTGCGGCTTACGCACGGCCTGCCGGGGGCTGGCGACAAGAGGCCGGCCGTTTACTTGTGCGACACGTCGAGCTTGTCGACGGTGTCGAACTCGAACTTGATCTCTTTCCAGGTCTCCATGGCGATCTTGAGCTCGGGGCTGTGCTTGGCGGCGTTCGTGAGCACCTCCTTGCCCTCTTTCTCAATCGCGACACCTTCGTTGCGGGCCTGAACGCACGCCTCGAGCGCGACCCGATTCGCCGCGGCACCCGCCGCATTGCCCCAGGGATGGCCGAGGGTGCCCCCGCCGAATTGCAGGACGGCATCGTCGCCGAAGATGGTCACCAGGGCCGGCATGTGCCAGACGTGGATACCGCCGGATGCCACCGCGAAGGCGCCGGGCATGGCGCCCCAGTCCTGATCGAAGAAGATGCCGCGCGAGCGGTCTTCCTTGACGTAGGAGTCACGCAGCAGGTCGATCCAGCCGATGGTCGACTCGCGATCCCCTTCGAGCTTGCCGACGACGGTGCCGGTGTGCAGGTGATCGCCGCCGGACAGGCGCAGGATCTTGGTCAGCACGCGGAAATGGATGCCGTGGTTCGGGTTGCGGTCGAGCACGGCGTGCATGGCCCGGTGGATATGCAGGAGCACGCCGTTGTCACGGCACCACTGGGCGAGACCCGTGTTTGCGCAGAACCCGCCGGTGATGTAGTCGTGCATGATGATGGGTGCGCCGATCTCCTTGGCGTACTCGGCACGCTTGAACATCTCGTCCGGAGTCGGGGAGGTGACGTTGAGGTAGTGGCCCTTGCGCTCGCCGGTCTCGCGCTCTGCTTTGTCGATCGCATCCATGACGAAGTCGAAACGTTGACGCCAGCGCATGAAGGGCTGGGAGTTGACGTTCTCGTCGTCCTTGGTGAAGTCAAGGCCGCCACGCAGACACTCGTAAACGGCGCGACCATAGTTCTTCGCCGACAGGCCGAGCTTGGGCTTGATGGTGCAGCCGAGCAGGGGACGACCGTACTTGTTCATGATGTCGCGTTCGACCTGGATGCCGTGGGGCGGGCCGTTGCAGGTCATGACATAGGCGATCGGGAAGCGGACGTCCTCGAGGCGCAGGGCGCGCACTGCTTTGAAACCAAAGACGTTGCCGACCAGTGAGGTGAAGACGTTGACGACGGAGCCTTCCTCGAACAGATCGATCGGATAGGCGATGAAGGCGTAGAAGGCCTCGTCGTTGCCAGGGACGTCCTCGACGGCATAGGCGCGGCCCTTGTAGTGATCCATGTCGGTCAGGAGGTCGGTCCAGACCGTCGTCCAGGTGCCGGTGGACGACTCGGCGGCGACGGCCGCCGCGGCCTCTTCACGCGGGACGCCCGGCTGAGGTGTGATCTTGAAGCACGCCAGTAGGTCGGTGTCCTTGGGCCTGTATTCCGGCATCCAGTAGGTCTCACGATACTCTTTGACGCCCGCGTTATAGGTCTTTGCCATTGTCGCTTGTCCTCAGTTGAGAAGGTGAAGGATCGGTCCGGACCGGCTCGTCTTCTGGGGCCCCGTGTGGCGCGCTTAGCTCTGGGAACCTGGGCGCGCATTATAGGCAACAACCCTATAATTTCTAGTAAATATTGCTTATATTGCGCATAAGCATAGCCTGATGTCTATGCGTCCATTGCCCGTTCGCGGTTCAACGACGTTTCGGGGGCGAGCCCGGGGTCAGATAAGAGGTGCCCATCCGTGCATGTCTCTCTGCGACAGCTCAGGGTGTTCGAGGCGGTCGCGCGTCAGCTGAGCTACACGCGCGCCGCCGAAGAGCTCCACCTCAGTCAACCCGCGGTGTCGATGCAGGTTCGCCAACTCGAGGAGGAGGCGGGCCTGCCATTGTTCGAGCGCCTCGGCAACCGCATCCTCCTGACCGAGGCGGGTCGCGAGCTGCACGAGTACAGTCGCAGCGTCAATCGGTTGTTGCAGGAGATGCAGGAGGTCCTGGAGTCCCTGAAGGGGGTCAATCGCGGCCGACTCCACTTGGCCGTGGCAAGCACGGTGAACTATTTCGCCCCGCGCCTGCTCGCGATCTACCATCGGCGCTATCCGGGCATCGGCCTTCAGCTCGACGTGACCAATCGCGAACGGTTGGTGCGTCTGCTCGAGGACAACGCCGTGGACCTGGTGCTGATGGGGATCCCCCCGACCGATGTGCAGGTCGAATCCGAGGCGTTCATGGAGAACCCGTTGGTCGTGATCGCGCCGCCGGATCATGCACTGGCGCGTGAGCGCGCGATCCCGTTGACCCGCCTGGCCGAGGAGGTCTTCGTGATGCGCGAGCCCGGCTCAGGCACCCGCCAGACGATGGAGCGGTTCTTCAGTGAGCGCGGTCTGACCATCCGGCCCGGGATGCAGATGACTCGCAACGAGGCCGTGAAGCAGGCGGTCCGGTCGGGTCTCGGCCTCAGTGTGGTCTCCCTGCATACGATCGAGCTCGAGCTCGAGACCCGGCGTCTGGTCACCTTGGATGTCGAGGGATTCCCTGACCGTCGGCAGTGGCACCTCGTCTATCGCCGCGGCAAGCGCCTCTCACCGGCGGCCAACGCCTTTCGAGAGTTCGTCCTGACGGAGGCCGCGCTGATCGCGCCGCCGGTCTTTACTCCGGCAGGCGGGGCATAGGCCCAGATTGATGTCTCGAACGAAGGATGGGTCCGCACTGGGCAGAGGCCATGCGCTTTCTCGAGACCCTGCGCGAGGAGCAGCCTTGGATCGAGGCCCAGACCTTCAAGCTCGCGTCGGACCGGGAGTCAGTCAGGCGCTACTTCGAGACGGCCCGATCGTTGGGTCCTGAAGCCGGGCTTGCTGCGCTCGGCATGGGCATCGACGTGTCTTCGGCTTGCGCAACCGCGGAGCGATTCGTCTAAACTAACCGACCGTCCCCGACCTGTGCGAATGCTGAACATGCCCGATCGTCCCTCGAGTTTTTCCGGCCCCACCCTGCACCGGCATCCGTTACTCGCATCCATCGACTCTCCCGCGGACCTCCGGGCATTGCCCGAGCATCAGTTGGCCGCGGTTGCGAACGAGCTTCGCAGTTTCCTGGTCGACACCGTCGCTCAGACCGGAGGTCATCTCGCAGCCGGACTCGGCGTGGTCGAGCTGACCATCGGCCTGCATTATGTTTTCGATACGCCGGAGGACCGCCTGATCTGGGACGTCGGTCATCAGGCCTACCCGCACAAGATCCTCACGGGTCGGCGTGAGCGCATGCGGACTCTGCGCCAGCAAGACGGGCTGTCCGGCTTTCCGAAACGCAGTGAGAGCGAATACGACTGTTTCGGCGTCGGCCATTCCAGCACTTCGATCAGCGCGGCGCTTGGCATGTCCTTGGCTGCCATGCAGCGCGGCGAGCGCCGGAACGTGGTCGCAGTCATCGGCGACGGTGCGCTGAGTGCCGGCATGGCCTTCGAGGCGCTGAACCATGCCGGCTCAATGGACGTCGATCTGACGGTGATCCTGAACGACAACGAGATGTCCATCTCACCCCCGGTCGGCGCGATCACCAATCATCTCGCCCGCCTCCTGTCCGGAAAGTTCTACACCACCATGCGCGAGGGGAGTAAGAGCGCCCTGCGGGGGATGCCGCAGCTGCGCCATCTGGTGGGCCGCTGGGAAGAGCACATGAAGGGGATGTTGATGCCCAGTACCCTGTTCGAGGAGCTGGGGTTCAACTACATCGGGCCCATCGACGGTCACGATGTGCACGCGGTGGTGAAGACGCTACGCAACATCAAGGAGATGTGCGGTCAGCGTTTCCTGCATGTGGTGACCCAGAAGGGTCATGGCTACGAGCCTGCCGAGGGCCATCCCGTCACCTATCACGGTGTCACCCCGTTCGACCGCCGCACCGGCGAGCTCCGCAAGGGTGGTTCGAAGGGCCCGACCTACACCCAGGTCTTCGGCGGCTGGCTCTGCGATACCGCCGAGAAGGATCCGCGTCTGGTCGGTATTACGCCGGCGATGTGCGAAGGGTCCGGTCTCACGGTCTTCTCAAAGCGCTTCCCGGAGCGCTACTACGACGTCGGGATCGCCGAGCAGCATGCGGTCACCTTGGCCGCCGGCATGGCCTGCGAGGGACTCAAGCCGGTGGTGGCGATCTACTCGAGCTTCCTGCAACGCGCCTATGACCAGCTGGTCCATGACGTCTGTCTCCAGGACCTGGACGTCACCTTCGCGGTGGATCGCGGGGGCCTCGTGGGCGCCGATGGACCCACCCATGCCGGCAGCTTCGATCTGAGCTTCGGTCGGCCTCTCCCTCGGCTGGTCATCATGGCGCCGTCTGACGAGAACGAATGCCGCAGAATGTTGAGGACTGCCTACGAGTATCCCGGGCCCGCGATGGTGCGTTATCCCCGCGGCAGCGGGCTTGGTGTCGCGATCGATCCTGATGCACCGGTCTTGCCGATCGGCTGCGGTGAAGTGGTCCGCCGCGGCCGCCAGGTGGCTTTGCTCGCCTTCGGAAGCATGGTGGCGCCGGCCTTGGCGGCGGCGGAAGGACTGGGCGCAACCGTGGCCAACATGCGGTTCGTCAAGCCGCTCGACGGCGCACTTGTCCGCGAGCTCGCGGAAGGCCACGAGCTCTTGGTGACCATCGAGGAGAACAGTATCGCAGGCGGCGCCGGGAGCGGCGTGGCCGAGTGGCTGTCGAGTCAAGGGCTGACGTTGCCTTGCGTGCACCTTGGTCTTCCGGACCGGTATGTCGAGCACGCCGAGCACGCCCAGCAGCTGGCGGCCTGCGGTCTGGACGCCCCTGGCATCCTGACCTCGGTACGAGACGCCTTGTCCCGCTGCTTCCCCGACCGCGCGAGTCCCGGCGCCGCGACCACCTCGCCGGCGGAAGTGATGCAGGAGCGTCATCAGGGGATTGGTGCCGCGTGAGCCGCGCCTTCGGCGGGTCGATCCTCGCCGTTGCGGGCGTCCTCGTCCTGGGGCCGATGGCCGTGGGGCATCTCGTCCAGGCCGGCTATCAAGATCTGCTGGGCGGTCTGTTGGGTCGGGCGCCGAACGCCGAGGTCCTGCGGAGCGATTACCGACGGGGCTGGTTCGGCTCCGATGCCGGGCTGGAGTTGCTGGTGCGCCCCGCTGCTGCGTTCTCTTCCCGGCAGGCGTCCATGCGAATCCGCCTCGAGAGTCGGATCGACCAAGGGCCGTGGGCCTGGTTCTCGGGCGGTTTCCCCCCGGCGCCGGGACGCGTGCACACACGTGTCGAGGTCACGGGTTTCCCCGTGGGACTGCCGCCGTTGCTGGTGACGACGGATCTCTCGATCGACGGCGCTGGCCTGGCCCGGGTCCATGCGCCGCCCGGAGAGATTCGGCTCGCGGTGGATGCCGCTCGGATTCGGTATGCCGAGCTCAGCGCGCGGGTGCGACTGGACTCGCATCGGCGGTCCATCTCGACATGGCTTTCCCTGCCCGCGATCGAATTGCTGGATGCGACGGGTCCACGCGCCAGCTTATCCGGCCTTCGGCTCACAGCCGACCTGACTCGGGACGGGGCAGACTCTTATCGCGGGACCGGGGCACTCGATGTCGCGACGGGACGGATCGTTGCGACGGTCGCGACTGAGGTGGCGCCCGCTGCGACCGCGCCGTCCGGCCTGCAGGTCGACGGGATCTCGATCACGGCCGCCCAGCAGGCTCGGGACGGTCTTCTGGATCTGCGCCTGGCGCTCTCCGCCAGCCGGACACGTGCCGGCCGAGGAACCTACGGGCCGTCGGAGATTCGGCTTGCCGCAGAGCAGGTGGATGCCTCCGCGGTCGATGATCTGGTGGAAGGGCTGCGCATGCTCGGCTCGGGTCGTGTTTCCGAAGAAATGCGTGGTCTGGTGATGGCAGGCCTGATCGCAAGCCTCATGCCCCGATTTGCTGCCTGCGGTGCGCGCCTTGGTATCGACCCGATGCGGGTCCAGACTCCGCACGGCCCGGCCACCGGCCGGCTTGACCTGCGCCTGGAGCCCCTCGCCGACTCGCCGAGCCGGCATCGATGGGATGCCGCGGCATGGCTGGTGATGCTGCGGGCCGAGGGCGAGGTCGAGCTCCCCGAGGACGCCGCCCTGAGCTGGCTTGAGCGGATGCCGGACGATGGTGCTCGGCCGGTCTCTGCTCCGACAGCTTCAGCGCATGATGCACGGGCGCTTCTCGAGGCATGGATCCGCGACGGCTGGGTGTCGAGGCACGGTGGACGACTGTTCTCGGCCTTTCGGCTCGGGGACGGCCTTGTGACGATCAACGGCAAGACATTCCCGCTTCGAGGCTCAGGCTGATCGTGAGGCGAGCCCGGCGGTCCGGAGCTCAGCGCGCCGTGACGCTGATGCCGCGGACGGCGGCGGCCAGGCTCTGATGGGTGACGTCGAACCGGGCGTCGCGAAGACTCGCACTGACGATCCTTTGGATCGCGCCATCCGAGCGCCGTGCGGCGTCGGGCGCGTGGGCGACCGCCTGGGATTGCAGTCGCTCCAGGCGGCGCGTCACCTCATCCAACCGCGACCCCAGGGCCTGCAGACGCGACTCGTCGGGGCGTGCGTATGACCCCGCGGGGAACGGGAGCACGAGCCCCGCACGCTCAGCGTCGAGCCCTCGGTCGCGATGGCTTGCATCCCACGATGGACGATCGGCCCTGGACGGGCCTCGATCCAGAACAAGCCTCGCGGAGGCCTGCGCCAATTCCCTGCTCGGTCCTCCAGAGGGGTGGCTCCGACACCTCGCGGGCCCGCTCATCCCAACTGCCGGCGCGACTCCGGCTCTGATGCCGACACCTCGCAG
>Ga0316576_10000967_pt1 | contig 14736 bp, 13 predicted proteins | sample S0NA_FD_203075 | JGI IMG/M metagenome (GOLD analysis project Ga0316576, IMG submission 203075) | Rhizosphere microbial communities from salt marsh grasses in Alabama, United States - S0-2_050615r3r5 | ecosystem: Host-associated > Plants > Roots > Rhizosphere | place: USA: Alabama | collected... | reverse complement strand
TTGAGCCAGCTGCTGCAGACCGTCAAACGCATCAAGCAGGGCCTGAATCCGGGGCTCAATATCGGGGGCATCCTGCTGACCATGTTCGACAAGCGCACCAACCTGTCCTACCAGGTGGCGGAAGACGCCGGACGCTACTTCAAAGACCTGGTCTACAAGACAACCATTCCGCGTAACATCCGTCTGGGTGAAGCCCCCAGTTTCGGCAAACCGATTCTCATGTACGACGCGGCTTCCGTGGGATCCCAGAGCTATATGCAACTAGCCAACGAGATCATCAACAGCTGATCCGCCGGCGGCAACCAGCGGACCGAACGAATCGCCATGGCACGCAAACCCACAACATCAAACACTAAGACACCCCGCAAGCGCAAGAAAATGGCACTGGGCAGAGGGCTTGAAGCCCTCATCCCCGGTGTTCCGGAGACAACCGGGGACAACCGCGACTATCGCCTCTGCGATGTGGACCTGATCAAACCCAACCGCTATCAGCCGCGACGGCACTTCGCCGAAGCCGACATGGCCGAGTTGGCAGCCTCCATCCGCGCCCAGGGAATCATCCAGCCCCTGCTCGTGCGCAAAGACGGCACGGGCTATGAGCTGGTGGCCGGCGAACGCCGGCTGCGGGCCGCCAAAATGGCGGGGCTGGCTCAGGTTCCGGTGATCGTGAAGGCCATCAGCCATCCCGAAATGCTGGAGATGTCGATTGTCGAGAACATCCAGCGGGCGGATTTCAATCCCATCGAGGAGGCCAACGCCTACCACCAGTTGATCACCGAATTCGGCCTCACCCAGGATCAGGCCGCCGAACGGGTGGGCAAAAGCCGCTCGGCCGTGGCCAACTTCCTTCGCCTCCGGCAGCTGGATGACGCCATCAAGACCAGCATCATCGAAGGGAAGATCAGCATGGGGCACGCCCGGGCCCTGCTCGGTCTCGAGGACCCCGCGGCACGCCTGGCGGCCTGGCGCACTATCGTTGCCAAAAATCTGTCAGTGCGTGAAACCGAGCAAATGATCCGCAAAAGCAAGACCGCGCCCCCCAAACCCGCCAAACGCCCCCCTTCGGAAATGGAGCGCCACCTGGCCTACCTTGCCGAAGACCTCTCCCGGTATTACGGTACGAAGGTGACGATCCAACGCCACAAAAAGACTGGTACGGTTGCCATCGAGTTTTACAACGACGAGGACCTCGACCGGCTGCTCAGCCTCCTGAAAAAGTCGGACTGAACCCCATTAGGAGAAGTATCATGTGTGAAGCCAATGCCTATCTCATGAACGGCGATGACGCCCGTCTCGTCATGGAAGCCGTCGATGTGGTGGAACCCGGCGAAGATGGCCTGCGTCTCATCAATATTTTCGGTGAGCAAAAATTCTTCAATGCCACCATCCACTCACTGTCGCTGGTGGACCACAAGATCTACTTGAAAGCCGCCGGCTGATTGCTCCCGGAGGCAGTCATGATGCGGCTTTCAAACCCATCCATCAGGAGCGCCACGGCACAGCCGGGGTGCGTCACCGCCATTTGAACACATGAAAATCCTGATCGCCAAAACCGCCGGCTTCTGCATGGGGGTGCGGCGGGCCGTCGAAATGGTGCTCGAAGCCCCGGAGAAACATGAAGGTCCCATCTGCACTTTCGGCCCCCTCATTCACAACCCCCAGGTGCTCGGACTGCTGGAAGAGAAGGGCATCACGGTCTGCGACCGTATTCCCCCCAACGGCCGCGGAACGATCCTGATCCGTGCCCATGGTGTACCACCCCAGGCCAAGGCCGGGCTGGGTTCCGCCGGCTTCAAGGTCATCGACGCCACCTGCCCCCGGGTCATCCGCGTTCAGACCATCATCCGCAAGCACACGGCCAAAGGCTATGCATCGATCATTATCGGCGACCGGGACCACCCGGAGGTAATCGGCCTCAAGGGCTATGCCGGCGACTCCGGGCATGTGGCCGCCTCCCTGGAAGAACTCCAGCAGCTGCCGGTTTTCGATCAGGCCATCATCGTGGCCCAGACAACACAGAACACCCGACTCTATGAGGCCGTCAAAAACTGGGCCGCCGCCAACGTTCCCCATTACAAAATTTACGATACCATTTGCGATTCCACCGAGAAGCGCCAGGCGGAAGTCCAATGCCTGTCCGCTCAAGTGGATGCCGTGGTCGTGGTGGGCGGCAAGGAAAGCGGCAACACACAGCGCCTCTACGAGGTGGCCCGCCATTCCGGCAAACCGGCTTTCCATGTGGAAACAGAAGAAGAACTGGACCTGGATGGTCTGGCCCGGTACCGGCAAATCGGCGTTACGGCCGGCGCCTCCACGCCCAACTGGCAGATCAGGAAAATCTGCCGGGCGCTGGAAGCCGCGCCCTACCGGGGCATAAAGGGTTGGCGGCGGTCCCTGTACCGTCTGCTGCGGGCCCTACTCCTGACCAATATCTATGTGGCCATAGGGGCCGGCGGCTTGAGCTACGCGTCCATGCAGCTCCAGGATCTGCGTCATTTTCTGCCCCACGGTCTCGTGGCCATGCTCTACGTGCTGTCCATGCATCTTCTGAACCACCTGACCGGAGGCGATGCGGACCGGTACAACGATCCCGTGCGCGCCGCTTTCTACCAGCGCTACAAGTGGCTTTTGGCCTGCATGGCCGCTGCGGGAGGCGCCGGCGGATTGGGCATTGCCATGGGGGCCGGCCCCCTGCCCTTCGGTCTGCTCCTGATCATGAGTCTGCTGGGACTTTCCTACAATCTGCGCATCCTGCCGGCCTTCGTGAGCCGCGGGCGCTATCGCCGCATCAAGGACATCCCCGGGTCCAAGACCTTTCTTATCGCTGCCGCCTGGGGACTGGTAACGACCGTTATGCCTGCGCTTTCCGAAAACGGTCGCGTGGGGCCCGACACCCTGGCGGTCCTGATCTGGGCGGTTGGACTCGTATTCTGCCGTACGGCGTTCTTCGACCTTTTGGACATGCAGGGCGACCGCCTGGTGGGACGCGAGACCCTGCCCATCGTCCTGGGGGAAAAGCGTGCCATGGATCTTCTCAAGGTGACGCTCGTGATCCTGATCGTCCTGCCGGTAGTGACAAGCGCTCTGGGCCTGACCACACCGCTGGGTTATCTTCTGGCCGTCATTCCCCTCGCTATGAGCGCCGTCGTCCGAGCCCACGAACGGGATAAGCTCATGGCCGGCGCCCGCCTCGAATTTCTTGCCGAGTCCCACTTCATTCTGGCCGGCCTCATCGGACTCTTCTGGTCCCTGATCACCACCGGGCAGCCCTGAGCTCCCACATGCGGCAGCGGCCCCTTATTGAGCCAGGTGGCGGCATCCGGAGCAGAGCGCGAATATCGTCCGGCATTTGGCACCGGGAAAGGATGTGGTGGAAAGGTCGTGATGAAAATTGCGAAGAGTTCTATGATACCATTTTGGATGCGCTCATCCCGGCGGTTGCTTATCATTTTGCCCATCACCATTTGGATGACCATTCTATCTTATCATCCCTTTATTCCCTCTTCGACTGATGCACAGGCCGAACAGAAGGATTTTGTAAACAACGAAACATTCATTTACCAGATAGCTCCGGATAAGAGAGGCGGTAAAGCTTATAAACTGGTCTATTTTGTTGGCGTTCCAATCGATGTATTTTGGAAGTTCAAAACCGATTTCGATAACGATTTTTTAGAAAAAAACAAATATATTCAGAAGCACAATTACGTTTCGCAAAATGGGAATACGGTTATTACCGAAGACAAATATACCCATGGTCCGGACGTATCTTTCAGATGGCAGACGACGGTGTTCCCGGAAATATACCGGATGGATTTTATTCTCCTGAATCCAGAACAATGCCGGCAGGAATTCCATTATGGATATATACAACTGGAATCGACAGCAGAAGGAACCCGGGTTACCCAGGTGGCTTACTTCGATTTTTGGGGCGCATCCCTATGGACGAACTATCCCTGGAGAGGCGGTATGAAAGAATTTTTATCCTACACGGCACATTGGGAACAGGAGACCATATTGTATTTAAAAGGTCGATATGACCGTGAAACGCGACAATAACAGAAGGCAAAGTATGAACAGTTCCCGGTCTTCAATTCTTCAGGTCATGTGTATATTATTTTTATGGGCCTTTTTATTGACCGGCTGCGCAGTGGTACCGGTGCCTACCCGATCGGATCGCATTGGTCAAAACGGGCCGCTCGGCAGTTGCGCGAATTTTTTTTCATTGCTTGATAAAAAAACCGAGGAGGCGGGGGCTCTAGATGCGGGCGTTTTCCGAGTAAAAAAATATCCATACCTGAGAGTGAATCGCTTCATCGCCTCGTTTAGCGAAGAGGTTGACAAACAAGCGGACTTCGCTGAATGGGCGGACCGGATGCAAGCCCTGGATCAGGAGGCTCGCAAATATGAAATTGCAAATTTGCCTGATGCGGCTGTTGCTGAACTGGACTCAGCGAACGGCAGAACCGGGCTTTTCAGTGAGGTTGCCACATGTGGCAACCTTTTGAAGGCCTCGGATTTTCAGAATACCGAACATCAGCAGGAATTGAAAAGAAGTGTTTCTGTACCCGATGAGTATATTCCGCTTCGCAGGGTATTGGGCATTTACCCCCTCACCAGTTTGTTTGTTTCTTATGGAGTGTCAAATTGGCATGCCGAGGTACATAAAAGCTTTTCTTTCGAGCCCCCGGTCCATTGGCGATCTATTCGCTATGTACCGGTCCAAAAAAAGGATATGGCGTCCGTACGCCAAATAGCCGCTTCGAAGAAGCGCGATGCATTAGGCATCCCCGTGTATTCATCCGAAGAGAGAGAGGCTCTTTTCGGAACGTATGCGCCGGTCTGGGAAATCCAGTTGAACGGCGACTATGACCGAATCGGAGCACCCGCTTGGACCGACAAAGGTGTTCTTGATGTCAATATCGACAAACCCGTCACATACACCTTACTTTCATTTACACGCTTCGGAAAAGAAATTCTTACCCAACTTAACTACATCATCTGGTTCCCCTCCCGACCCAAGAAAGGCGCCTTGGACATCTTTGGGGGGGTACTTGATGGGTTAATTTATCGGGTTACCCTGGACGATCACGGAGAACCGCTTTTATACGAAACGGTTCATAACTGCGGATGTTATTACAAGGCTTATCCCACGAATCGACTGCAGGTTCGCGGGAAGGTAGAATACGCGGAACCGCCGTTGATTCTCAGGGCACCCGAGATGAATCCCGCAAAGGACGTCATGATCGTGGCCATGGAGAGTCAAACCCATTACGTTCAGCACCTTTACCCCTTATCGCGGGAATTGCGGACCGCAACAGCGGGTTATTCACTATTAGACTATGGTCAACTCCGGAGTCTTTCCTATTCAAAGGATGATCGCAGGAGCATGTTCAATCTGTACGGCCTTGCAACAGGGAGTGATAGGCTGGAACGGTTTATCCTCTGGCCCACGGGTGTCTTATCTCCGGGAGCCATGCGCCAGTGGGGGCGTCATGCGGTGGCATTCGTCGGGAAACGTCATTTCGACGATCCATTTTATATGGACAAAATGTTTCATGAATTTGACAAAGCGGATTGATTAGAGGCTGTTTCAAAATTCCAGATCGCGTTCGAAGGCAAGGCGCAGCTTGATGAAAAAGGGGAGCATATTCAATTATATGTACACAGGGGTGCGGGGTAGGGGTCCTACACCCCTGTCTGAAGAAAGCTGTGACTCAGCTTAGCTCCTATAACCGGATGAGGAATGCCGCGCAGGCGGCGACTCACCTTGGTGTATATGATCGGACGAAAACTCCCGCAACGCGGGACAACGCCGCAATCGGCCGTTAGATGGGGTTTTGCAACCAGTTGTCGTAACATACGATACGGACCGGAGGTCGTGGATGAGTAGGAATGGAAGCCATTATTTTTTAAATATCTTCCCTAAGAGAATTACCAACCAGCAATGCAAAGATACAGGCCTGGCGATGATACTGATCGCATTGATCATCGGCCTATTTTCAGAATCCAAATATGCCTTCTTTGGCGCTGGGGTGATAACCATCGTAGACATGGTATATCCACGATTTTTTTATGCCCTCGCGATTGTATGGTATGGTCTGTCCACAGCGATCGGCACCATCGTCTCCAAAATTTTGCTCTCGCTACTATTCTTTATCCTGGTCACCCCTGTTGGACTAATCCGCAAAGCATTAGGATCGGACCCGATGAAACTAAGGGAGTGGAGACATGGTCATCGTTCACTTTTTCAGGATCGGAACTACACCTACAGTTCGAAAGATATCGAAAACCCCTATTAGAATGGAGGCCTAATGGAATTTGCAAGAGACTTATGGGGTTTTTTAAAAGAGCGCAAAAAATTCTGGTTGCTGCCCATTATTATTGCTCTGGTTCTGCTGGGCGTATTGATTGTAATGACAGGCGGAACTGCCATTGCCCCTTTTATTTATACCCTGTTTTAGGTTTCATAAATTAGAAGGGGTTTCAAAACCTCTTATTGCGTTCAAAAGCAAGGCTCCGCTTGATGAAAAAGCGAAGCGTTCGCTTCCACGCCCTTGGAGCGTGCAGCAGATAGCAGAAACCAGTCCGGGATTCAGGATGAAGGCGTGAACCCGGCTTTCTTGATTTTCGGTCCTAGTATACAGGGGGGAACGGAAGATGGATGCCATTTTAGGCCTTTCTGCGTATTATCATGATAGCGCAGCAGCCCTTCTAATCGATGGCGAGATTGTGGCGGCGGCCCACGAAGAAAGGTTCACCAGAACTAAGCACGATTCCTCTTTCCCCACTCATGCTACCCGCTATGTGTTGGACGAAATGGGATTGAGTTTAGATGAACTCCAGGCCATATCGTTTTACGATAAGCCGTTGATTAAATTCGAGCGACTGCTTGAAACCTATCACGGATTCGCCCCTAGAGGATTGAAAAGTTTTTTATCCGCAATGCCGGTCTGGATAAAAGAAAAACTTTTCATGCGCAGGATGCTCCATGAAGAATTGGCGAAACTCAAAAGAGGAAAACCCGGACGAATCCTGTTCCCCGAACACCACCTTTCACATGCCGCAAGCGCATTTTATCCTTCACCGTTCAAAGATGCAGCTATTGTCACCATCGACGGGGTGGGCGAGTGGGCCACTACCACCATCGGATATGGAAGCGGCAACCTCATCAAAATAATAAAACAATTGAATTTCCCACACAGTATCGGATTGTTGTATTCAGCTTTCACCTACTGGTGCGGATTCAAAGTTAATAGCGGGGAATACAAACTGATGGGATTGGCGCCCTATGGAAATCCAGAAGACCCGCAAACATTAGAGTGGCAAAAAGAAATTAAGGATAATCTTGTCGATATCCGCGAGGATGGTTCTATTTTGCTAAACATGAATTATTTCGACTTTGCCACCGGTGTAACCATGTGCAACGATCGAAAATGGGAAAGGCTTTTTGGACTTCCACGCCGCCTTCCCGAATCAGATTTGACCCAGCCCTATATGAACATGGCCTACGCAATCCAATCAATTACAGAGGAGATTGTTTTTAAAATTGTAAATTCAGCCAGATCACTAACTGGTTCAATAAATTTAGCGATGGCAGGCGGTGTTGCGCTAAACTGTGTTGCCAATGGTAAAGTATGGAGAAAAAAAATATTCGAGAAGATCTGGATCCAACCTGCTGCGGGAGATGCCGGCGGTTCTGTCGGCGCCGCTTATGCCGCTTGGCATATCTGGCTTAACCGTGGACGCGAAGTGAACTTTCGCAAAGATGCAATGCGAGGTGCCTATCTAGGACCAGCCTTTAGCTCTCAAGACATTAAAAGATCAGTATACAGATTCAACGCCGTATACCAGAAGTTCGACAATTTCGATGAACTTTGCGATGTTGTAGCTCAGCACCTAACAGAAGGCGCTGTTGTTGGCTGGTTTCAAGGTCGGATGGAATTCGGTCCGCGCGCTTTGGGAAACCGTAGTATTCTTGGCGATCCTCGTAATCCAGAAATGCAGAAAAAGATGAATTTAAAAATTAAATATCGTGAAGGTTTCCGTCCCTTTGCGCCAAGCGTTTTGGAAGAAGATATTGAAGAGTACTTTGAGCTTTCTCAGCCTTCACCCTATATGCTGTTGGTTGCCCCCGTGAAGATGGATAAACGACATCCTCTCCCGGAACAATATCATACTTTGGGGATGTATGAACGTCTTTATCATCTACGCTCCTCGATTCCTGCAGTCACCCATGTTGATTATTCAGCCCGAATCCAAAGTGTAAGCAGGGAAACGAATCTGCGTTACTGGAAATTGATTAGTGGATTTAAAGATAAAACAGGCTGCAGCCTTGTCGTCAACACTAGTTTTAATGTTCGCGGAGAACCGATCGTGTGTAGTCCCAAGGACGCTTATATTTGCTTCATGCGGACCGAAATGGATTACCTTGTTATGGATAATCTCTTGTTCTCTAAAGCAGATCAGCCCAAAATCGAAATGTCCGATGATTGGATCCAAGAGTATGCGTTGGATTAAAAAGTTTTCAACCTTGATAAAGACGGTGTATCAGTTCTAAGGCGGCCTATCGGAAAAAGATCAAGAAACCATCATTTCAAAACTTGAACAGCTTCAGTTCAAAAAATGAGTCAAATAATAGCATTACCTACTTAAACAGTTAAATCTTTATCATGCGGATGTTGCGGACGCGGTTCCCTTGCCGCAAAGCCTGATCGTCGGGCGTATGATTTAGAGGAGGCGTAATTGTCTGTTCGCAGCAAAAAAGTCCTTTTTTACTCTACGTATCCTATCCTATCTGCGATAATACTTCTTATTGTTTTGGAATTTATTGTGCGATTACTTTTTCCCCAAATTAATTATCAGGGGAATCAGATGTCATTATTCGTAGAAAATAAATTTCATAAAACGATGGGGTTGAAACCCAATGCAACTGGAGAGTTTTTTGGTAAAGAAATATCCACTGATGACTTTGGTTTTCGAAAGATGAAAATACCGCAAAATTTCAATGAATCATGGCTTTTCTTGGGTGACTCAGTAACATTTGGGGTCGGGGTGGATACAGATAAAATATTCCCACAGTTAATCCAAAATAGATTCCAAACAATAAGAATATTGAACACCGCTCTAGTAGGCTATTCAACTATAAATTATCTCGACATCGTTGAAACGATCTTGCCTGAACATGACGATATCCGGAAAATAGTACTTTTTTTCTGCTTGAATGATATTTATGGGAATCTAAATTTAACCCCAAATAATATATCAATGAAAGAAAAAATTCTCTCCTTTTTAAGATCAAACTCGAAACTATACATGCTACTTAAAAAGAGTTTCTTTGACCGCAGTAAAACATACGCACTTTATGATATAGGATTATATAACGATAGAAATTATAATACAGAACGCTACTTGAATGCGATTGTAAAGATAAAATCAATCTCGGATAAATATGGTATTGATTTTTTAGTTGTCATTCTTCCATATGAATATCAATTGAGAATGAATGGACTAAAAGCTCCTCAACAATTTCTAAAAGATTTTTTAACAAAAAAGAGTATTCATTTTATCGATTTATATGATGATTTTACATTGCTCAATTCTGAAGATTATTTTTTGTATGGAGATCCAATGCATTTATCTCCGGTGGGTCATAAAGCTGTAGCTCAAAAATTATCGGAAATATTGAAATAATAAGCCGCGGGCAAATACTGGTATGTCATCACCACGCTATAGATATACCGCTTGATAGAATCTAAAGACCGACGAAAGATCGAGTTGATAAGTGTTTTAAGTGGCTTTTGGGATGTCGTCAAGTGAGGCTCATCCCGCATAGCGGGAGGCTTCAGGTAACTCCCCCGAAGGGGGCTTGGATTTGGTTTTTTGGGCATTTGGTTTAGGTATTTCCCTTTCTCCCGCGACGACGCGCAGGGTTACGCAGGACACGGGCCTTTTCTTTTGCTTCCATTTTCTATCACGTGCAAGAAATGAAGAAACGATGTATGAAAAATCACTCCGGATTGGTGGAACCTCTGCGGGGCCTGCACCAGAGGTGGCGGGTTTAGTTTAAAACTGAATTACTTAATCAGATTCTTTCTCCTTTTCCTCCAGCACACACAGAACCCCTCGGCCCTCCTTGGCCGGGCCGAAGCAAAGATTGTCGGACTTGCATTTGGCCGGAGCGGTGTCACCGGACTGCCACCGTTTAATCAAACCGGGCTCGCGGATAAAGGGCCGGCACATGGAAATATAGTCCGCCGTTCCGCCGGCGACGGTTTGCCGGGCGACATTCAGCGAGCGCATGCCGCCCACCAGAATTAAAGGCAAATCCATCGCCTTTTTGTAGGCCGCGGCGGCCTCCATGAAATAGGCTTCCTTTTCTTGCTTGTTGATACCGGCCCGGCTGGGGGACAGTTTGCCGGACGTCAGGGTGCCCCCGGAAAGCTCGATGGCATCGATCCCGGCATCGGCCAGCATCTTTGCGGCGGCAACGGAGTCTTGCAGTGACAGACCGTCTTCGATGCAGTCTTCGCTGTTGATTTTGATCAATACCGGGTAGGCCTTGCCCACGGTTTCCCGGATGGCATTCAAGACTTCCACATGGACCCGCGCCCGGTTCGCTAAGGCGCCGCCGTATGTGTCATTCCGCCGGTTGTAGGCCGGCGACAGAAACTGGCTGAGCAGATAACCGTGGGCCGAATGCATCTGAACTCCGTCAAAACCGGCCTTCTTGGCGCGTCCGGCAGCATCGGCAAAGGCTTGAACCAGCTTCTGGATATCTTCTCTGGTAAGCTCATGGCGCGGGGATTTGGCAAGCCCTTCGAAATTGGAAACCACATGCGGGGCCTGGCCGGTAAGGGCTTTGGCGGCAAAGTGGCCCGCATGGGCCAGTTGCGCCACGATTTTCCCCCCGGCCCGGTGGACCGCGCCGCACATCGACGTTAAACCGGCCGCCAGTTCGTCCTTATGAATTCCCAGTTGCCAGGGACCGGCCTGACCTTCGGGGCTGACATAGGCATGGCCGGTGATGATCAGTCCAACCCCGCCTTCCGCCAGAGCCACCATGGTCTGCGTCAACTCGGGGGTGACCGCACCGTCATCGGTCGCCATGCCTTCCCAGGTCGCCGACCGCACGAACCGGTTGGCCAGCCGCATGCCGTTTATTTCCGTTGCTTCGAATAGTCTGTCCATTTTTAGCTCCTATCGGTTCAAGTTGGAATCGTTTTTCGCGTCGCATACGGTTTGGGGTTGGTAGGTGGGCGGCTTGGTTGGACGCATCAACAAGCCGATCAAAACTGCCACCTTACTTTAATGGCGCGATTTTCAGAAGTCAGGTGTGATACCGGTGGGTCGTGCTTTTGGTGCCGGTAGGGTTAGACACGTGCTGTTTCCAGATTGCCGCCTGACGAAACCTCGGCGTCTCCAGATTCCAGTGGCGATTCGAACGGCGGATTTATCTTCAGTTTCGCGGCGACCTCGGCCTGCGAATCCTAACTTCTTTCGTTCTCCTCTATACCACAAGTTTCCAGACCACGCCCACAAGAGCACCCAATGGCACCAGATAGTGAATAGGCACGTGAAATTTTTGCAGCAACGCCAGGGACACCACCGCGGTTAGCACAGCAAATAGATCGACGCCGCCGCCGGGCCACATCACTTTGACTCCGAACCAGACCGCCAGGTTGAGGATCACCCCCACCACGGCCGCTGTAACCCCGGTGAGGGCGGCCTGGAGACGCTGGTTGCCGGCCATGGCCTCAATGAAGGGGGCGCCGGCAAAGATAAAGAAGAAACAGGGCAGAAAGGTCACGTAGGTGGTAACCAGGGCGCCGATGATGCCCGCCGTCAGCGGGTTGAGCCCGCCGGGCAGGTTCCAGCCCGCCAGAAAGCCCGCATACTGGGTCACCATGATGAGCGGTCCGGGAGTGGATTCCGCCAGCCCGAGACCGATCAGCATCTGCTCGGTGGAGAGCCAGCCGCTGGAGACGGCCACGTCGGTGATGTAGCTCAATACGGCGTAGGCCCCGCCGAATGTAACGAAGGCCGCCTTGGTAAAAAACAGGCCAAGCTGGGTCAGCGTGTCGCCGGCTCCTTTCCAGACCCAAATCCCCCCGACGACCGCCGCCCACAAGACGAAACACACCAAAAAGACCCGAAGAACATGCATGAGCGAGGGCTGAACAAGGTTGCCGCCTTGATCCGATTCCGCTTCAATCCGGCACTCCCGGGTTGCCGCATCAAATTGGCCTTTGCAGAACACTTCGGGCATCCGGCGCTGCAAAAGCAGACCGCCGATAGCCGCCGCGGCCACGATGGCCGGGAAAGGAACCTTCAGAAAAAAGATGGCAACAAAGGCCAGCGCGGCAAAAAGATAGAGCACAGCATGCTTTAGGGCCTTTTTGCCGATGCGAAGCACCGCTTCGACCACCACGGCGACCACCACCGGCTGGATGCCGTAGAAGGCCGCGGCCACGGCGGGAATGTCGATATGGGCTGCGGCCAGGTAGCTCAACAGCAGCATGACGAAGATCGAGGGGATCACGAAAAGCGATCCGGCCGCAATGCCGCCCGGGATGCCGTGCAGCCGCCAGCCGATGTAAGTGGCCAGCTGTTGGGCTTCGGGACCGGGCAGCAGCATGCAGAAGTTCAGCGCCCGCAGGAAGGGGTTCTCACCGATCCAGCGGCGGCGTTCCACCACTTCCTGGTGCATGATGGCGATCTGGCCGGCCGGCCCCCCGAAGCTGATGAATCCCAGCTTGGTCCAGAATTTGAGCGCGTCCTTGAAGGATGCCGTTTCCACCGGAGGCGTGGACGATGTGGTCATGAACCCTCCCTGTAACAGATGCGACTGGAAAAGCGGTCCTCCTGGAACGGCCGGAGGACCGCTTTCTTTCAGTGTCTACCGGACGACCCGGAAGGCCGGCATGTGGATCAAATGGAACCGCGTCAGGTGAGCTTGCTCGATGCGTCCACCGCACAGCTGTCTTCGTGGCAGAAGACGTCCAGCCAAAGGCTTTTCTTGGCCTTGGGATCCTCGCAGAAGACCGGCACGCGGACATGCTCCTCTCCGGTGAAACAGGCGTCGTCCGGGCAAAAGACTTCCAGCCAGACGCCTCTTTTCCGGCAGGCCGTTTCGTAGGCCTTCTCCTGCTCCGACAGGGTATGGCGTTTCTCTTCCGGAAGCACTTGGGCGTGACTGACGTAAACGCGCTTGCGTTTATCGGTGTTGGCGTCATGAATGTCATTGTGATGTGTCATGGGTTGTCTCCTTGCTAACGGGCAGCGGGACGTCGCGGCCGAAAACCGCAAAGCCAGCCGTGCCGATGATCCCGAAGACGAAAGCGGTCAACAGATTCGTCTCCGGGCTGATTTGCCATAGGATCGCTCCGCCGAAGGCGGCGAGCGATACGATCACATCCCGGATCAGGTAGTAGAGCCCGAACATGCCTGCACGGCAGTCATCCGGCGCAAGGTCCATGATCAGGGATTTGCGGGTGGGCTCGCCGAATTCCTTGAGCCCCCGCAGGATAAATGCCGCCACCAGCCATTCGAAGGACCGGCTGAACAGCAGCACCAGGGGAAAAAAGGTAAAGAAAACGAAGGTGGCCAGCACAAAGGGTTTCTTGGCGCTCCGGTCGGCCAGGTAGGCCACCGGGATGTAGACCAGCACGGCCGTGGCCATTTCGATGGCCGTTAACCAGCCGAATTGCAGGGCCGACACCGGCTCGGCGATCACCTTCATGCTCCAGACGACCACGAAGGCGTAGGGGATCTGTTCGCAGAAACGGATGAGAATGTCGGTGACCAGCAGCCCCTTCATGGCCGGGTTCATGCGCCGCAGCAGTTTGATCGGATTCTTCTCCGGCGTGAGCGCGCAGGTGCCGCCGGTCGATGACGCACCGGGGCGGTCGTCCGCGATCAGGCGCTGTTGGAGGAAGAGCGCCGCCACGGCCATGACCAGCGCCACGCCGAAGGCCATGCGCACCCCGTCGCGCTCCCCCCAGTAGCCGATGAAGAGCCCCCCCAGCAGGGGACCCAAGGCCATGGGGATCCGGCGTACCAGGGAATGCATGGTGACCCCCATGGTGCGTTTGTTCGTCGGCAGCACCTTGTAGATCAGACTCATGGTGGCGGGCAGGGATATGGCCGACCAGGAGATGAACAGCACCGCGCCGGCCAGCACCGCCTGCCAGGCCGGCACCACGATCACCAGGGCGAATCCCGCCATGGCCACCAGGTTGAAGACCAGGAGCGATTTCTTGGTCCCGATGCGATCCGCCAGATACCCCCCCGGAAACGCGTAAAGCGCCGAAAGCAGGTTGTCCATGGCCTGCAGCAGGCCGATGACCAGAGCCCCGCCGCCGAGCGCGAGGATGTAGATCGGCAGAAAACGCTCGGCCATACGCTCGCCCATGCCCACCAGCACCACCATGGCCAGCATGCCGACGGTAGTGCGCTGAAGGCCAAGGAAACCGCTTAACCGGGAGGCTCCGTTTCTGATGGTTTCAGATGTCGCCATCACGCTTCCTCTATGATTTGTTTCGGGCCACGTCCAGCCGGCACCAGGCATAAAGGGCGTCGTAGACGTCGAACTGGCGCTCGATGTTTTCCAGGTCATCGGGGTAGCGCAGGCTGTACCCTACGGCAATGGCTTCAAAGCCGGCCGCCAGCGGGTCGGCATCCAGGTTGTCCGTATCCGCCGCGTTGATGATCTTGGCCATGCGCCGCAGGGCTTTGTCA
>Ga0316576_10000966_pt1 | contig 14763 bp, 10 predicted proteins | sample S0NA_FD_203075 | JGI IMG/M metagenome (GOLD analysis project Ga0316576, IMG submission 203075) | Rhizosphere microbial communities from salt marsh grasses in Alabama, United States - S0-2_050615r3r5 | ecosystem: Host-associated > Plants > Roots > Rhizosphere | place: USA: Alabama | collected... | reverse complement strand
GGGATCGTCTTCCTTGAACTTAAGCAAAATTGGACGGTTTCCACGGCTTAAATGACAAAGAAAGTGGGGTGAGTGATGGGACTTGAACCCACGACAACCGGGGCCACAACCCGGTGCTCTACCAACTGAGCTACACCCACCATACAAACAAAAAGTGCCTAAAATGCCTAAAGTTAAAATCACTTAACTATTCCAAGAACAAACTACAAAACATAAACTCTCTGTTTAGCAGAACGAATTAACCAATTCAAGACATTTTATCCTTCTCAATGAAAATATCACAACCAAACTTGATGTTGAAATTTTTTGCCTTCTACGATATGTTTCTAAATTCGTTTGTTTGGATCGTTAGGATGGTTAAGATGGTTAGGATCGTATAGATGGTTTAACGATCTCAAAAATCGCAACGATCTAAACGATGCAAACATAAAAGCTTTGCATCTCGAATTTTTGATTCGAAACGCAAGGATTTCGTTCAAGTATTAATTGGAAAAATACATGACACAGTTCAACATATTTATCATCAGGGCGATATTCGGTGCTGTATTTGCGGTTGTTTTGACCCGCATGTTTTATGGAAAAGTGGCAATTATCTATGTGGCAGGGCTTGCCGTTTTTCTGGTGGGTATGGCGTATGTTATGGAATATTTTAGAAAAAAAAGAAAAGGTTAGCCATTGGAACAGATCATCCTCGGAACTGCCGGGCACATCGACCACGGTAAAACAGCGCTGATTAAGGCGCTGACCGGCATCAACACAGACCGGTTAAAGGAAGAAAAACGTCGCGGCATTACCATTGAACTCGGATTTGCGTTTCTGGATCTTCCCAGTGGACAGCATATCGGCATTGTTGATGTGCCGGGTCATGAAAAATTTGTAAAAAACATGGTGGCCGGCGCAACGGGTATCGATATTGTTGCCATGGTGATTGCTGCGGATGAGGGCGTGATGCCCCAGACCCGTGAACACATGGAAATTTGTACACTGCTCGGGATCAAGCATGGGCTTGTTGTTTTGACCAAAACCGATCTTGTGGATGAAGAGTGGCTTGAGCTGGTCATTGAGGATGTAAAAGATTTTGTTAAAGGAACATTTTTAGAAAATTCACCGATTATACCGGTTTCGGCGATAACCGGTGACGGCATACCGGATTTCATAAAAGCCATGGACGAGCTGAGTGCACAGTTGCCCACTCGACCCCCTTCCAGTCTGTTCCGGCTGCCGGTGGATCGTGTATTTACAATGAAAGGTTTCGGTACCGTCATTACGGGCACTCTGATTTCAGGCCATGTACAGGTGGGCGATACCGTTATGTTGTATCCTTCGGGTATTACTTCAAAGGTCCGGGGCCTCCAGGTTCACAACCAAAGTGTTACCAAGGCGGAAACCGGTATGCGAACTGCTGTTAATTTTCAGGGGCTTGAAAAAACCGTGGTCAATCGCGGTGATGTGCTGTCGAATCCGGGTGCTTTAAAGCCGAGTTATATGATCGACGTATCGCTTAACTATCTGAAAAGCAATAAAAAACCCATTAAAAACCGTACACAGTTGAGATTTCATACCGGTACCAGTGAAGTTCTTGGCATTCTTGTTCTGATCGACAGAGAAGAACTTTTGCCTGGCGACACCACTGTTGCCCAGATGAGACTCGATTCTCCGGTTACCGTTATAAAAGATGATCGCTTTGTTGTTCGAAGCTATTCCCCGGTGCGAACCATAGGCGGCGGGAATATTATCAACCCGATTCCCCAAAAGCACAAGCGATTTAAGTCCGATGTGATTGAAGGATTAACAGGGTTGATGGATTACGAACCCGAAGAGATCATTTCCTTTCATGTGGCCGCGTCCGGCTATCAGGGGGTTACCTATTCCGATCTTAAAATAATGACCAGCCTGCATGAAAAACAGCTTCAGAAAATCGTTCAGGACCTATTATCAAAACAGACGATTATTCTGGCAGACAGAGAAAACCAAACTTACATTCATCGCAAAAGCTTTGACACATTCAAGGCAGAGACATCCGATTATCTGAAAAGTTATCACAAGGCCAATCCATTAAAGACCGGTATGTCCAAAGAAGAGCTCAAATCCAAATTCCCCGCTGTTTTAGGGACACGGCTCTTTAATTTGATGCTGAATCAGATGATAAAAGGAGACGCCATTGTCAGCGAGGACAATGTGGTTCGCATGGCTTCACATAAAGTGTCCCTGGGTGTGGATCAGGCAGATATCAAAAAAAAGGTTATGGATGCCTATCTTGAAAACGGACTGACGCCTCCATATTTCAAAGATCTCAAAGCATCTTTTAACATTGAAACATCCCTGGCCAAAGATGTGCTCTCGCTTTTGATGGATGAAGGAATGATTATTAAGGCCAAAGAAGATCTTTATTTTGACGCACAGGCTGTCAAAGATTTGCAGAAAAGACTGGTTGATTTTCTTAAAACCCATGGTGAAATTTCAACACCTCAGTTCAAGGAAATGGCCCAGGTTTCTCGCAAGTATCTTATACCGTTGATCGAATATTTTGATGCTCAGAATGTCACCATCCGTATTGGAGATATACGTAAGCTGAGAAACAGGTAAAAGCCTCCAACTCGTGCAAAATTCATATGGATCAATATTTTGCTTGAAATTAACCCCCATAAACAATAAAAATAAACTCAAGTTGATCATCAGATGAGTCAAAAATCCTAAATGGAGATGTTATGGAAAATCCAAATAACGGCGAAAAAGATCAAAATCATGAAGCTGAATTCAAAAGGTTTGCTGCCAAACGAATCATCTTATTTACACTCATTGGAGTAGTCGCCATATGGGGCGTTGGCGTTGTTATTGGATATTTTGAAAAACCTGCCGAAGTTGAAACGGCCAAACAATCTGAGAGGCATGTTGTCCATGAACCTTCAAAACACAGCCCCCAACCGGAAACCTTGCACAAAACCGTTGAAAAAGAACCGGAACACGCATTGCCGGAAGACGAGGGAAATGAAACAACAACCAGTCCTATGAAAGCCGAAGAGGATACGGCCGGCGAAATCATGTCATCGGATTTTATCGCTTTAAACAAGGAGCTTACCGCTAAGGAAACCATAGAATTTCTCAGAGGGACGCACCAGGATATAAAACAGCCTACCCAAATGTTTGTGGTGGATGAGAATGACAAACTAATTGGAGCTGTTACCCTGAATCAATTATTGTTTGTTCCTGCAGATACCAAGCTGCAAGATATCGTGACAACCGATATACATACGGTAAATATAGGTCTTGATATAAAGCGGGTGAAGACATTGATTGATAAGCATCATCTGCCATCGGTTCCCGTGATCGACACGACCAACAAACTCGTGGGTGTGATTAATGCGGATCAAGTGCTTCATCTGGCAGAAAAAGATATTGTGAAAACTCCGGTTCCGGCCCACGAGACATTGGTTGCAACCCATGAAGCGCAAGCTCCTGCTCAGGTACACGAGGAACCGGCTGCTGAACATGAAGAGAAAGCCGAAGCGCAAGCACACGAGGAAGCAACCCCAACACACACAGCAGCGGTCTCAACCCACGAGGAAGTTGAGAAAAAACCCGAACATCCCTCGGGCACCACCCACGAAGAAAAGGCAGCTGAGGCGCATGAAACAACGGGCCACGGCGTTCACAAAATAGCAGAAGCCAAGCCCCGAGCCAAAGGAGTGGCATTTGTCGAGGCCACCATTGCACCCCTTGATTATGAACTGAATGATAGGTTCTGGGGATGGCGTTCCAACGACATTCTGGATTTTACGGATAACGTAAACAATTTCCAGCTGGGGGTCCTTGAAGTTACCAGACGTACTGTTGTCGCCCTTACCGAACGAATATCCCGAACGGGCGCTACTGCAGCATTTGATGAGAATCTAGAAAACGGCATGAACTGGTTGATGATAAAAGCCCGCAAGTACTGGTTTCCGTCTCCGGAATCCAAATACAACGCCAGCCTCAACGAGCTCAGGATCTACATGGAAAAGCTTGAAATAGGGGAGGCCAACTTTTACAGCCGAACCGATAATTTAATCCCGCTTTTGATGGCATATGAAGATCTGTTGGGAAGCTGTGAAGAAAATCTCGTCAAAACCAAAGAGGATGACGGAAGCTCGGTTAGTTTTTTCAAGGCTGACGACTACTTTTTTTATGCCAAAGGTGTTGTCAGTGCCATGGGAACCATCCTCGGAGCTGTTCAGGAAGATTTTAAGGACATCGTAGAGACTCGGGGTGGCGTCGATGTTCTTCATCATGCCATTGAATCGTGCCATCATGCTTCTGAAATCGATCCGTTGATCATCACCAACAGCCCTTTAAGCGGCATCCTGGCCAACCATCGGGCGAACTTGGCCGCTCCCTTGAGCCACGCCAGATTCTATATCGGCGTACTTATAAAGACGCTCTCCACCTAAATCTGAATGTGCATGAAAATTAATGAGAATCTTTGTATTACCTATCGGATGATGATCTTTTTTTCTCATCAATTTTCACCCAAAGGCCAAGCCGGAGACTTTCATATGCTGCGTTACCTGCCCGCCGTACAAGACTTTGGCAGGCGGGTTAAGGACTCGCCATCCCGCCAAGGCGGGATGGCTTGGCCCTTAAGTGCCCCCGATGACGGGATTTCGCTATGCTCAACTTGCAGACCATGAAAGCCTCGACTCGTGCAAATTCAGGTAACAGATGCTTCTACTTTCAAAAAAAATTAAATTATACATTATATGAGGGGTCGGGGAGTTTTTCCCCCAAATCCTTTCATATAGCGGAATGGATGATTTTTTATTAAATCGGATGCTGTCTGAGCGGCTTAGGGATCGTTAGAAAAAACAGGCGCATACCGAAATTATATCCTTAGAAGAATATTAAAGTAATGCGAACAGCCTATTGATATTTCAAAGATTGTTTCCTGTTTTTTCTTTACGATCCTTTGCTGCGAGTTTTATCCGCCTCTGGCGTGATCATTCGGTTTAATAAAAATTTATCCCTGGAGCGGTTGTTTTAAAAAACTCCCCGACCCCTCACATTATATAAGGCCCGAATGAAAACCAGGATTCCTCGTTAAGATCAAGGCAGACGATCCCGCCTTGGCGGGATTAACCGCAGTAATACTGATAGTATTTCGAGGATTGAAATTTGAGTCTGACCCCAGTGAAACAGGCTTTGCATTTCACGGGGCAGGCACAGATACTTGTCCGCCTTCGGCGGATTGGCGAAAAAGACAGTTTTCGTTCAGGCCTTAGATGAATTGAGTGGCGATAGAGTCCAGATACAGCATCCCCTTAGGGGTCAGCGCACAGCGGTCTAAAGAAAATTCCATCAGCCCTTTTTTCCTGAGATCAGCGATGGTTTCGGCATGTATTTTTTCAAAGTTTACCCCAAACTTTTTGTCGAATGCCTCAACATCAATCCCTTTTGCCTGTCTCAGTCCAAGATAAACCGCCTCTATCATAAGCTGTTCTCGACTTAACGATTCTTTTCCTGCCCGTGGAAGCCTTCCCGTCGACAGTTCCTGGATATATGTTTTCACATTTGAATGATTCCAAAATCGCTGTGGCTCGATAAATGAATGCGCTGAGGGTCCAAGTCCGATATATGGAGAGAAATTCCAGTATTTCGAGTTATGCTGCGAAATGTTGGATTGAGCGCTTTTAATGCCCGATTCGTCGATGACTTCCCGGGCAAAGTTTGATATTTCATACTGAACATATTCGTTCGCGTTTAAAACCGACTGGGTAGTTTCAAAGAGCTCACAGACCAGATGATCAGGGAGGGGATTGAAGACACTGTTTTTAAGATCTTTATGCATCGTCGTGCCCGGTTCAAAAGAGAGCATGTAACAGGAAAGATGTTGGGGATGACATTCTACTGCCGAGTGTAAATCCTTCAGCCATGATGATGTTGTCTGGCCGGGAATTCCGTATATCAGATCGATCCCAATGTTCTCATATCCGGACTTTTGGGCCCATTTTACCGCCATTCGAGCCTCTTTTTCTGAATGGATTCGTTTAAGAAAGTCAAGATGCGCGGCGTCGAAAGACTGGACCCCTATGTTTATTCGGTTGACACCGGCTTTTCGATATTCCTTCAACTTTTCCAGGGTTACTGTCCCCGGATTGATTTCCATAGTAATTTCAGTGTTGGACGTAATGTTAAAACATTGATGGGCGGTTTTGATGATATTGTCGATGACGTTGATATCTAAAACTGATGGGGTGCCGCCGCCGATATACAGGGTATCAAACACCTTTTTGGATTCACGGGTCATGTTCATTTCGGATACCAGGGCATCCAGAAATGCAGGCTGAAGCGACAAATCCGTTATGGAGTAAAAATCACAATAGGGGCATTTTCTAAGGCAAAAGGGAATGTGGATGTACAGTCCTGCTGGCTGGGAATCGGAAGTAAAACATGGCAAATCCTGAAGCATCGACATGGCTATGAGGTTTCACTATCCGCCGCTATCTTCATTCCCAGGTCCAGTGCATTGCGATTCATTTTTATAAAAGCTTCGGGAAGCCGGTCTTTAAGGACTTCCATGATAGAGTCTGGTTTGACGAGTTTTGTCAGCGCAATCACAACCCCCAACATACAAATGTTGAACACAATGGGTTTTCCGATGGTTTCCATGACGTTACGGTACATGGGAAGTTCTTTTTGCTGCGCATCGACCTTTCTTTGGATTTTCACAAAGCGATTGTCTGTAATCAAAAGTCCGCCGGGGCGAATGATGGGATAGTATTGATTGTAGGCTTCCTGTGTCAGGCAGACCAGTACATTAGGCTGGATTACCTTGGGATAATTGATATTTGATTCGGAAATAATAACGTCGGTGCGGGTTGCACCTCCCCTGGCTGCCGGACCGTAAACCTGGGATTGCACGGCGGACATATTCTCATAAAGCACAGCAGCCTCGGCAAGTATAATGGCCGCTGTAATCACTCCTTGTCCGCCTGATCCGGAAAATACCAATCTGCATCTTTCCATAGTTTTAATCCTTTTTATGCTCTAGGCCATCGCTTTTTTGATAATTTTGTCGTATTCACTGCAATATTCCGGCCTTTCTTCCTGAACGAAGATACCCCTTTCAATGAGGTCGGGATTTTCTTTTTTGGCCTTTGACCCGATGGGCGTGGTATTTTTCTTGTATGACTCCATCATATCCACTGCGTTTCCTTGGCGATTTTTTCTTCCAAAATAGGTGGGGCACTGGGTCAGGACTTCCACCACTGAAAATCCTTCATGCAAAATGGCCTGTTTGAGAATCTTTGCTAGCTGTTGAACGTGGTAAGTGGTGCTTCGGGCGACAAAAGTCGCCCCTGCAGCCGTTGCCAGATTAACGGTGTCAAATGACTGGTCGATGTTGGTATAGGGCGCTGTGGTGGCCAGGGTTCCGTACCCGGAAAGGGGAGAATACTGCCCGCCTGTCATGCCGTAAATACGATTGTTCATGACAATGGCGGTGAGATCGATATTTCGCCGGGCTGCATGAATAAAGTGATTTCCACCGATGGCCAGCGCGTCGCCGTCTCCCATGGGGACGATGAGGTTCAACTCGGGTAGGCTCAGTTTAACGCCGGTGGCAAAGGCCAGTGCACGGCCGTGAAGGGTATGGAGTGTATGAAAATCAACATATCCTGAAATGCGGGATGAACATCCGATCCCCGAAACCATGACGATTTCATTTTTGCTCATTCCAAGTGAATCTATAGCTCTTAAAAGACTGTTCATCACGGTCCCATGCCCACACCCCGGGCACCAGATATGCGGAAAAAATCTTTCTCTGATATAATCTTTTATTGCCATAAATTATACTCCTTTCCCCTGGATCAGCCGCAAAATATTTCGGATATCCGTGGGGGTGATAAAAACGCCGTCAATACGATTGGCCAAAAAGACTTTTTCGGGCTGGTCAACGGCCTTTCGCACTTCCTGCATGATCTGGCCCATGTTCATTTCCACCACCACAATATATTTCGCTTTGGCACATTTTTCCCGAACAAGATCATAGGGAAACGGCCATAAGGTCTGGAGTTCTAAAAGTCCCAGTTTCTCACCCCGGGTTCTTCGGCTGAACACCACATGATTGGCAGACCGAGCTGAAGATCCGTATGAAATCATGACGATTTCAGCGTCATTCAGGTAATGTTCCTTGTAACGGGTAATTTGATTGACATTGTTTTGAATCTTATCCACCAGATGACGAAGAAGACCGTGGACGATATGGGGATTATCCGAGGGGAATCCCCACATGTCATGAAACAGCCCGGTGACATTATAGCGATGAACACTACCGAAGTCGGACATGGGAAGGCGCCCGTCTTCCCTCGGCAGATAGGGGTGATAATCCACACCTTCTTTCACCGATGTTCGGAGTCGTCCTACCAGGGGGAGCTCTCCTTTTTTGGGCACAATCAATCGTTCCCGCATATGGCCTACCACTTCATCATAAAGCAGGATCACCGGTGTTCGGTAAGTTTCTGATACATTGAATGCATGTACGGTGGTTTCAAACACGTCCTGGTGGTTGGAAGCCGTAATCGTGATAATGGCATGCTCACCGTGGGTCCCCCAGCGGGCCTGGTTTACATCTCCCTGGCTCACATGGGTTGGAATTCCGGTGGAAGGCCCTCCGCGCTGAACATTGACAATCACACAGGGTATTTCTGCCATGATGGCGTATCCCAGGGCTTCCTGCATCAAAGAAAAACCAGGACCACTGGTGGCGGTCATGACTTTGCTTCCCGTAAGAGATGCCCCGATAATGGCGCTCATGGAGGCAATTTCATCTTCCATCTGAATAAACTTTCCCCCCACTTGGGGCAGCCGGTAAGATAGAAGTTCAGCTATTTCTGTTGAAGGGGTTATGGGATAACCGGCAAAAAAATCGAGCCCTGCGTAGAGTGCGCCTTCCACACACGCCTCATTGCCCTGTATAAATTTAATATTTTCTTTCTTCATTGTTCATCCTGTTCGATTTCTACTTCGATGGCAAAATCGGGACACCGGAGTTCACAAAGCTTGCAACATATACAATCCCAAGGCCGAGCCGGAAATACTTTGTCGTTATCATTGAGTTCCAGCACATTTTTAGGACAAAAATGGACACAAATACCACATCCTTTGCACCATTCCGGATTGATTAAATGCGATTTTAATTTGGGTTTTGCCATGAAAATTTCCCTCTCAGGTTTTTTTTGGCTTTAATTTTTACAATTGTATGTCGTATTTTGCGTTTAGTGGTTGAGAATCTGTCAAGCTTTATCGGTATATTCGTTAACCAAAGACACAAAATTTCACACAGCAGATACTGTGTGAATCGACTATTTGATTCATTAACCTTTAATTGCTTATTGGCTTGAAATCTTAATGTCAAGGAAATTTAAGAATGGATCAGAGAGTTAATGTCTCTAATTTTATTCTTTTCCTTGCATCCAGCTTTTGGGGTAACAAGATAACCGCGAGCATGGCCAGTGCCGCCAGACTGACCAGTATCTGGTTGGGCCAAAACGGGACGTGATTGATCATCTTTGCTGCTTGCGGAACGATTCCTTTGGCAATTGCCACAGCATCTGCCGCTGCCTTTGCCAGCATTTCTTCTTCGGTAAGAATTTGTTGAACCTTTTCAGGACCAAACCATCTGGTTACATCGGTAACAATACGTGGGAAAAGAAGAAGCAGAGCGGAAAAGCTGATAACTAACCGTTTTAAGACGTTTATTCGTTTTAAATAATAGCCCTCCCATGCCACAACAAAACCGAACAGGCCGAGTGTCGCACTTACCGCAACCCAAATGACTTCGGGAACTGGTCCTTCAAAAAGTATCGGCGAGTACGCGAAAAGCAATGGGATGAGATATAATCCTTTTGCCAGTTTCCATGAGCAAAGTCCGGTTTGGAACGGGTTTGAACGGGCAATTCCCGATGCAGCATAGGCTGCCAGACACACCGGGGGGGTGACATTGGCGTCCTGGGAATACCAGAAAATGATCATGTGGGCGGCCAGAAGACTCATACCGAGGTGCTCTAAAGCAGGGCCAGCCAGAACGGCAAGAAAAATATAGGAAGCGGTTACCGGAAGCCCCATGCCCAGGATCAGCGATGCCAAAGCAACCAGAATAATAGCCAGAAGTTTGATTCCCATGGACATGGCGATGACCTGCCCGGAAAACGTGACGCCCAGACCGGTGATGCCGGCAATGGCGATGACAATGCCTGAACAGATCAATATTGCTGATGTACTCACGGCATTCCGGGCGCCAAGCTGCAGAGTGTCCAGGATGTCCTTGAAACCCATCCGGGTCTCTTTTCGAAACCAGCTGACAATCACAATAGACAGTATGCCGAGGCAGGCCGCATAGGTCGGCGTAAATCCGCGAACCAGGAGTCCGATCAGCAATCCAACTGGTATGAGAAATACGAAGCCGCTCTTCAAAACTTCCTTCAGCTTAGGGATATCTTCTTCTTTGGTCGGTTCCATGCCCATCTTAAGGGCTTCTATGTGGACAAAAAAGCCGACGGTGAGAAAATACATCATTGCCGGAATGGCGGCCACAGCAATAATATGAAGATAGGGAATACCGGTCCATTGAGCCATGATGAAGGCTCCCGCCCCCATGATCGGCGGCATGAGCTGTCCGCCGGTGGAGGCGGCCGCTTCAACGCCGCCTGCAAAGGTCGGTTTAAATCCCATTTTTTTCATTAAAGGAATGGTCATCGATCCGGTTGAAACCGTATTGGCTACTGCGGAACCGGAAACCGAGCCCATGAATCCGGAGGAAACGACGGCTATTTTGGCTGGTCCGCCGATCTGCCTGCCAGCCAATGCCTGAGCCAGTTTGATGATAAAATCACCGGCTCCGGATTTTAGCAAAAATGCGCCAAAAAGAATGAACAGAAAAACATACGTAGATGAAATGGTGCAAATCGTGCCGAATATACCTTCATCCGTGAGATACATTCGGTAAAGAAGTCTCCCCAGTGACACGCCGCGGTAGTGGAATGTGCCGGGAATAATTTTTCCCAGAAACAGCGCGTAAGACAAAAAGAGTATCGAAAGTATGGGGATGATATAACCCGATGATCGCCAGGTCCCGATGAGAAGGACCACCAAAGCAATCGCTGCGAAAATATAATCCCGCATAATCGGTATGGAGTTGCGTTCAAGGTGAAGTTCCTGCTGGAAGAGTAGAATATATGCCGTCACCAGGATGGACAACGCGATAAGAACCAAATCGAAACGCATCCCCTTATCCGGTTTTTTCTTGGACCAGGGATAGAGCAAAAATGCCATCACCATGATAAAACCCAGATGACAGGCATTGCGCCATATGGCCGGCATAACCATAAAGCCAAGGGTATTGACACCTATATGAAACAGGGAGGCCGCAACCGCCGTGATGTAAAAAAAAGTATGCCATACACCACTGAGAGATCTTGTTCTGGTGGTAACTTCACCGCTGTCCTCAAGATCTTTATCTATTTCATTTCTCCGGCTGTTTGCATTATGGACCATATTTTTCCATTTCCGATTTACCCGTCCATCGTCTAAAACAAAGGCCACGACCCCCTAAGCATTACCTGTTATAGGAGGTCGTGACCGGATTCTTTTATTATTTTGGCGGGATCAATGCCTCTGGAATATTAAGGCCTTTTTCCTTGTAAAATTTTAATGCACCCGGATGAAGCGGCGCCGGCAGTCCGGACAACGCATTGTCGAGGGTGATGAATGCGCCCATCTTGTGGACGGCTTTAAGATAGTCCGGATTCTCAAACAGGGTTTTGGTCAAAAGGTAAACCACGTCTTCGGGCACATCTTCCCTGCAGACCAACAGGTTGGGCTGGGCAATGGTCTTGATATCGTTTTTCTGGCCGGGATAGGTCCCCGCCTTGATAACATAACGATAGCCCGGATATGCAGTGGTTTCATTGATTTTTTTAAGCTGATCATCCGTAAATTCCAGCACCTTAACCTTTAGACCCGGCGTGGCAAACAGATCTGTGATAGCTGCAACCGGCGGACCGGCCGGAATATTCGCTCCGCTGATCCGTTTGTCCTTCATGGCCTTGGACGACTCAAAGTAGCCCAGGTACTCCCCTGTGACGCTGTCGCGGCTCATGCCCAAGGCAGACATGATCACAAGACCGCTCCGTTCGGTGCCCGAGCCTGCACGACCAAGGGAGAAACGCAACCCTTTGATATCGGTCGGCGTTCCGGTTTTGACCTTATCCGCCAGGACGACAAAGTGCTCGACATTCGGCCAGAGCATAGTGACGGATCGAAGGGTTTTAAGGGGCTTGTCCTTATAATTACCGAGGCCTTTCCAGGCACTTTTGCCGAACAGCCCTTGCAAAATAGCGAGGTCGACTTCCTTTTCCCGAAGCATGTTGACGTTTTCACCGGATCCGGCAGAGGTAATAGCCTGAACCATGATGCCGTGGTTTTTGGCCAACTTGATTGACCAGAGTGATGCCATGCCGACTCCCATAGGATAATACGTTCCCCCTGTGGTGGCGGTGGCGATAACCAGGGAAGTGGTTTTTTTGGCCGCTTGGGCCTGACCCGCAGGTACAACAAGAACCGCGACCATCGCGAAAACAACGGCAAAGGCACCCAAAATCTTAATTTTTTTCAAACGCATGGCAATTTCTCCTTTGGTTAGTAGTTAGTGGTTAAATTTTATGACAACTGAACATTTTATTATGTCCCAAAGCCGCTTTTAGTATCTTTTCGGTTTGTTTCTGAAAATGCTCTAACATAGCTGAAGGATCTTGCCGAAATGCTTTGGGCAAAATTGCCGGCAATTAGCGCATTACTGCCTTTTGCAGACTGGATATTTTTTTTATTGCGATAAATTTTTTTTATGTCAAGATGAAATTACTAATGAGATCAGAATCTATTCAACATTTGGTTAAGTTTATTGAATCCGTATGCTTGCCTTAAAGGAGCAGAGCATTGAAGCATTTGTCTGATCGATTTAAAACTCTTGAAAAGACCATCGCCGGCGATTTTCATACGGATAGTCTTTTTTACCATATGCATTCCACCGACGCCAGTATTTTCAGCGTTGAACCTGTAGCCGTGGCTTTTCCTAAAAATACCGGAGATGTCATCAACATCGTCGAATTCGCAGGCAGATATGGATTCTCCGTCCATGCGCGCGGCGCTGGGAGCGGCTTGTGCGGGTCCGCATTGGGTCGAGGTATCATCCTTGACTTTACCAAATACATGAACCGGCTAATTCGAATCGATTTAGAGCGAAAATTCTTTGAGTGTCAACCCGGATACCGCTTGGGAGAGCTGGAAGCAGCGCTCGAAGGCACCGGACTATTTTTTCCGCCTGACCCTTCAAGTGGTGAATATGCCACCTTCGGCGGTATGTACGGCACCAACGCCAGCGGCTCCCATTCCGTAAAGTACGGTAATATATCAGATTATATCGTGGATGCTGAAATCGTCCTTAGCAGCGGCAACCTCATCACTTTATCACAAATCATGTCATCCGACATTCAGGCGCTCCCGGAAAATCTTCAGGAACTCTATCAACTCTATGTGAGCAATGCAGAAAAAATCGAGGCTGCCTATCCGGATACGCCATATAACACCGCAGGATACAATCTTCGGAGTCTCGTGCGCAACGGTCGGTTGGATCTTAGGCGATTGTTCGCAGGTGCCGAAGGAACGCTTGGCGTAGCAACGAAATTAAGGTTCCGGTTGAGGGAAAAACCCTCTTATGACAGTCTGGTGATTACTTATATGAGCGATATTGTCTCATCTGCAAGGGCAGTTCAGGATATTCTCTCCATGAAACCATCCGGGATCGAAATCATGGACAAATCTTTACTTGAATTGGCAAAGATCGAAGAACCCGGTCTCAGAGATAAGATACCGGACGGTATCGACAATGCGCTGCTCATTGAATTCGATTCATTTGAATCCGGAACATGCATTGAAATATCTGAGAGGGCCAAGGCTTTATTGATAGAAAAAGGATACACTTCTCAGGTGCATACGGCGGTATCCGCAGAGGAAAAGTCCCATTTCTGGGCCATTCGAAAAGCGGCTGTTCCGATTTTATACAAGCTCAAAGGACGTAAAAAAATCGTGGCGTTGATTGAAGATGCAGCCGTTCCCATAAAACATCTCGTAACCTATTTTGAAGGAATCTATGATATTTTGAATCGTCACCAGGTGAGGTTTGTCATATATGGTCATATCGCCAAAGGGCTTTTACATGTACGGCCATTGCTCGATCTAAAAGATTCTCACGATGTCGAGCTGTTAAAAATAATTGCGGACGATTTTTATAAGCTGGTTTGCGCTTTGGACGGTTCCGTATCCGGTGAACATGGAGACGGCCGAATTCGAAGCGCCTATGTCCGGCCTCGTTACCGGGAAATATACGATCTTTTTTTGCGAGCCAAACACCTGCTCGATTCTCGGAATATGATGAATCCGGATATCATCACTTGCCATGATCCTGAACAGATGAAGAAATCCCTGCGATTCGGTGTCGACTATTCCGGCCGGGATCCAGCCCATCCCTTATTGTTGTGGCCGGATACGTTTACCGAGGAAATCGAAAAATGTCACGGCTGCTCCAAATGCACCACCGTCACGACAGCCACTCGCATGTGTCCGGTTTATAAAATTGTTCGAGATGAAGCCGCCACCCCCAAAGCCAAGGCCAACATCTTGCGAGCACTAATAAACGGCCGCATCGAACATCGCGTCATCTATGAATCTTCTTTC
>Ga0316576_10000965_pt1 | contig 14773 bp, 11 predicted proteins | sample S0NA_FD_203075 | JGI IMG/M metagenome (GOLD analysis project Ga0316576, IMG submission 203075) | Rhizosphere microbial communities from salt marsh grasses in Alabama, United States - S0-2_050615r3r5 | ecosystem: Host-associated > Plants > Roots > Rhizosphere | place: USA: Alabama | collected... | reverse complement strand
AACGACCTGTGCCGAAAGGAAGTCGCTCTGGGGCGGAACGAGGCGCCCTTCTACTATGTGATTCCAGCCGCGCAGCACGACCTGAGCGAGCGGGCTCACCTCGTGGACCTCCTCGTTGAGCACGGAGTCGAGATCTCCCGTTTGACAGATCCGGCCACCGCCGATGGCCACAGCTTCACGTCGGGAGACCTCGTCGTTCCCCTGGCCCAGCCCTACCGTGGCTTCGTGAAGGAGGTTATGGAACGCCAGCACTACCCCGTTCGCCACTACACACCGGAAGGTGAGGTGATCCGACCTTACGACATCACGAGCTGGTCGCTGCCCCTTCACCTCGGGGTCACCGCGATCGAAATCGGAACTCGCTCTAAAGCCCTCGAAGCTGCACTCGAGCCGTACACCGCCCCGGAGGTCCCGCCACCGGCCGAGGCGGGGAGCTGGGGGTTGGCTCTCGACCCCCGGGACAACGACAGCTATCGTGCAGCCTTTACCGCCCTCGCTGAAGGGTCGTCGGTGAGCCGCACCACCGAAACGTTGGACGTGGGCCCCGCGGCCCTGCCGGCGGGCGCCCTGATCGTTCGGGAACCCTCGGCCGGCGTCCTTGCCGCGGTCGGTCATGGCCGCAGCCTGGCCCTTGACAAGCCTCCGACGGCCGCGCAGACGACCATCCGGAAGCCGAGAATCGCACTTGTCGAGACCTGGTTCCACCACATGGATGCCGGGTGGACCCGGTTCCTGCTGTCGAGCTCCGGAATCGACTTCACCCTGTTACGGCCGGGCGAGGTTGGCGACACCGATCTTGCAGGGGCCTTCGACGTGGTGATTCTTCCCGATGCCGACCCCGACGTCCTCGTCGAGGGATCGTTCAAGAATGGCGACGAGTATCGCGTCAACGACTACCGGCCGGAGTACAGGAAGGGCCTCGGCGACGAGGGTAAGAAGCGGCTGCAGTCGTTTCTCGAGGCGGGCGGTCTGGTGGTGGCCTGGGGCGAGTCGACAGAGGTCGTTCTGGGTCCTGTGACTCTGGGCGACGACGACGACCAAATGTCCGTCGAGGTGCCGGTGCGTGACGACAGCGAGAAGCTCGAGCAGCGCGGACTGTTCGTTCCGGGTTCGTTGTTGGCGGTCGACCTCCTCGCCGACCACCCGCTGACCTGGGGGATGCCCTCCCGGGTCGGGGTCTTCTCCCGCGGGCGACCGGTGCTCGGCACCAGCCCGCCCATGCTCGTGGCAGATCGGCGGGTTGTGGGCGTCTTTCCGAGCGAGGACATCCTCCTCAGCGGCTATGCCGAGGAGGTCTCGCTCCTCGCCGAGCGACCGGCACTTGTGTGGGCGAGGGTCGGACGTGGTCAGCTCGTTCTGTTCGGTTTCCAACCTCAGTTCCGGGCATCGACGCAGGGCACCTTCAAGCTGCTCTTCAATGCGTTGATGCTTCCGAAGGTCCAACCGGCCGAGGCTGGAGTGGCCGAGCCCGGCGACTGATCGCGGCAACAGAAACGGGGCGGGATCGAACCCCGCCCCGTTGATTCTCGGTGCGAGTGGTCGTCACGGACCTGCGGCCACCCGTGAGCCCCCGTGACGCTCCCGCGGCACCATGAGCAGGCGAATGTTATCCACGTACCAGCCATCCTGACCGTTGCAGCCGTCGGTACCGAAGGCGAAGCGCAGCCTGATGGTGTCACCGCTTTGCGCGATTGATCTGAGGTCGACCTGGGACTGACCCCAAGAGCCCCGGTGCGTGGTCTCGTTGGTACCGAGGAAGGCGGTCTCGCCGGCCATCGGATTGTGGTTGGACGCGTCGGCTTCGAGCTCTCCGTTGTACGGGTTGAACAGGAAGGCAGCCGATGGCACCAGCTCGAACGGTCCGCCATTGATGCTGATCTTCAGATTGCCGCCGTCCACATCGGGCTCGGTGGCGACATAGTGATCAAACAGGAGGACCGGGCGGCTGCCGACCGGAAGCACGATGTCCGGGCTGTCGAGATACATGACGCCCGACTGGTCGTCATTGCCCGGCCTGCAGTCTCCGAGCTGAGGGTCGTTGATCGCGTAGTAGGCCCCTCCGCTGCCGCCCTCGGGAACCAGCTGGGTCCACACCCAGTCCCGGGGTTGATACTCGGCATAGACACCGACGTTGCTGACCGTCCAGGTTCCGGGATCGACGTCGAAGCTCTCGGCGAAGACCTCGAAGGCTTCAGGCCGCGCCGGGGGATCGGGATCGAGGATCGTCTCGAACTGGCACTGGCTCGGCCATGCTGTCATCTCGGTGGCAAGCATGGCGTTCGCGACCTGGGCGCAGTCAGTCGGGGTGATGATCTCACCCGAGGGAGCTCCGGTCAGCAGGTCGGGCAGAGGCGCACCGACCAGGTCGAAACAGCTCGCGTCGAGGGCCTCGGCATGGTCGCGAAACTCGGAAAGTGGAAGCTGGTACACCGACATCGCGCGCCAGTAGATGTGTGCGGCCCTGGTGAGGCCGATGCCTGACACCTCGACGCCGTTGGCAACGCCGCCGTCCACCAGGAGGGCGAAGGCGTGGTTCGGGATGCCGCTGTTGACGTGGACGCCTCCGTTATCGCTTTCGGAGCAGTGATAGTGCTGGGACCCGACACGTCCCGGGTCGCCGAGGCACTCGGGGTTCCACATGTCCCGGATCGCGCCGCCGAAGGCGCTGCTGTCCTCGGCGACGAGCCAACGCAGCGAGCCGTCGGCATCGGAGCGCAGGGTGACCGTGATGCCGGTGGCAGCGGCGTCTCTGATGACGGCGCCGTCGTTGCGACCGACGAACAGCGCCGGGATGCTCGTGAGGCCCGAGGGCCCGGTCATCTCGACGAGATTGTCGTTGAGCGGGTTGACGATGATCGCGCCCACGGCGCCGGCGGCTTCGGCGTTCTGAACCGGAGTGACGAAACGCTCGCTGCATGCGGCCATGGTGATGAGGGCGATGCTGCCCGCCGGGAAGTCGACGAGCGGATCGCAGGCGTCGTTGCCCTGGCCGACGCCGTCGTTGGCAACAGCCACCGCCGCATTCACCGACCACGGAGGCGAGGGGTTGAAGGTGGCGGACTTCGCCGCTCGGGGACCGGCGAGATCGGGCGGGGACTCGACGATGAGCTCGGCGGCGTCGGCGCCGGCGGCGGCCGAGCACGCCTCGGACTCGCGAACCGTGCTCGGAGTGTCGCTACCGGAGTCGTAGAGGAGGTCGACCACCTCGCCGAAGATGTCGGAGTATGCCTCGTTGAGAGCGCCCGGTTGCCAGGCGTAAGCCAGCCCATGTGTGGACTGGGTGTAGCCGTGCGTCCACTCGTGAGCGATGACGTCGTCGGTCGCCGTCCCGACGCAGAACGAGGTGGACGAGCCGCTGAAATAGGCGTTGGGGCAGTCCATTCCGTTGCGGTCGTAGAACGAACGCATGGTTCCGTCAGTGCCGTTCCAGGACAAGAAGGCACCACCCGAGATGTTGGCGTAGGTGGTGTAGGTCTGCTCAGCGACCTCGATGAGGTTGTTGATTTCCTGATCACGGTCGGGACCGCTGCCGGAGTAGGGGAGCGGGTCGCCCTCGGTCCACACCAGGTTGTTGGAGCCGTGCTCGTAGATGGAACGGTGAATACCCTCGGTGTGAGAAATCTGCTCGACCAGGCGTCCGCTCAGGGCGTCAATGAAGAGCTGCTCGCGGAGCCCGAGGTCATCGGTGAGCTCGGCGATCCAGACCAGGTGATCGGCGCCGTCGCGCCCCCGGAGCGCTTGATCATCGAAGATCGCCAGCTCGATCGAGGTCGGTTCGAGACGCTCCGGGTCCAGGCCGTGCTGTTTGGCAACCAGGGAGCGTCCGATGCGGATCGCCTCGCTCTCGGTCACGGTCGGGACAGTCCTTTGGACCGCCACGTCCGGGACAAGCGTCGCGCTGGCGGCGATCAGCTCGCCGGTTTGATCGAAATGAAGGACCATTGCTCCGCCGAACACCGGCAGGCCGTTGTGAACCTGCTGGTAGGCGAGCCGCGCGTGACCAAGCCTGTCAACGGTGGTCGAGCTTGCTTCGAGCTCGGCCTGAGGGTGACCGACACCAAAGGCCGCGCCGTAGCGCAGCAAGAAAGCCTCCGCGCGCTCGGTCATCGTGTCGCCGGGTGTCGCGGCCGCGATCGTCTCGGGCTCGAAGGCTGCAAAGCGCACGACGCCGATTGTCGGTTGGAATCTGACCTTTCGGACCCAGGACGCGGCCTTCAGCTCGTCGACAGCGGCGGCTCTCCCCGTGACGGTTGCGGCCGCTGGCGTCACTGACGCGGCGGACACGGTCATCAGACCCAAGGCGATCATCAAGCGTTTGAGGTGCATGCGTCGGGGTCCTTTCGGCGGCGGCCGGCTGGGACGGTGCCGGCACGATTGGTTATTCTACCTCGTCCTCATCAATCTGCCCGCAACTGCTCGCATTCCCGAGCCTCGGGCAGGCGGTCAGTCAGCCCATTGCCCGATCTGTTTCGAACGAATCCCTGGCCGGGTCCAATCCGGGAACGAGCCGGGATCCGTCGCCCACGTGCGATACCCTGTTTGAGTCGCGAGGCGCGCTCGAGGCGACGCGCGACCGCCGAGGAGGTGTCATGCGCATCGCTCTCGTTCAACAAGCGACAAGCCCGGACCGGAGCGCCAACCTGGAACGCGGCCTTGCTGCCTTCGACGCCGCCGCCGATTCCGGCGCTCAACTGGTCTGCTTCGCCGAGCTCGCCTTCGAACGCTTCCACCCCCGTCTTCCCGCGAGGCCGGGCTTCGAAGACCTCGCCGAGCCGGTGCCGGGACCGACGACCGAGGCCTTTGCGGCTCGTGCCCGGGCCCGTGGGGTCGCGGCGGTGCTCAACCTCTTCGAGGGCGTCGGTGGGAGGTGCTATGACACCTCGCCCGTGATCGACACCGACGGCAGCCTGCTCGGCCGTGCCCGGATGGTCCACATCACCGACTACGAGGGCTTCCACGAACGGGGCTACTACACGCCCGGGGACACCGGGGCGGCCGCCTTCGACACCTCGGTGGGACGGGTCGGTGTCGCAATCTGCTACGACCGGCATTTTCCGGAGCAGATGCGAGCACTCGCCCTGGCGGGCGCCGAGATCGTCGTGGTGCCACAGGCGGGGACGGTCGGGGAGTGGCCGGACGGTCTCTACGAGGCCGAGCTCCGGGTCGCCGCGTTCCAGAACGGCTACTTCACAGCCCTGTGCAACCGAGTCGGCACCGAGGGTGCTCTCGACTTCGCTGGCGAGTCCTTCGTCTGTTCGCCGGATGGCCGGGTCATCGCTCGTGCCGCGTCCCGGGCCGAGGAGACGCTTTTCGCCGATCTCGATCTGGCTGAGGTCGAACGCTCCCACGCCCGGCGGCTGTTCCTGCGCGATCGCCGTCCCGAGCTGTATGCGGAATGGCTCACCCGGTCCCGTCTGGAGCTTCCGGATGGGGGCGGGCGAGTCCGTGGCTAACGGGCCCCGTCAGCGACGCTGCGGCGGGCCCGAGAACCGAGAGATCGGCCGGCGGATGGGGATGCCGGTGCCGGGTTCACCGTCGGGACGCGCACGACCGCCGCCGCGCCTCGGCGCAGGCGTTCCGATGACCACTGCCGCTGGAATTGACACGACGGTGCCGATGGCGTTCGAGATCTCGCACTGGTAGAAACCTTCGACATCAGCGGTGAGCACCGAGACGTTGAGGTTCGCGGTCGAGCTTCCGGACCAGAGGTCGTTGTCGGCGACCTCGACGCCGTTGCGAAGCCAGCGATAGCTCAGCGGCTCGAGCCCCTGGGCTTCGATGTGAAGCCGAGTGGCCGCGCCCCACGCGATCGTGAGCCCCTCCGGCTGTCGGGTGATTTCGGGGGGTGGGGCGTAGACCAGCACGGCCGCTTGGCGCACCATGTCGCCGAACGGCCACAGGCCAACCCGTTCCATCCTGGCCGTCAGGCAGGTCTGGCCACCGATGCTCTTCGTGATCGCGCCGGGACCGGTGATGGTGACCGCAAAGGTGCGAGTCGCACCTGGGAGGACGATCTCGTTCTCGCCGAGCTGCTCGACCTCGAGCTGCCAGCCGGCGGAATCAATGACAACCTTGAGCTCGACGGCGTCGGTTCCGAACCATGTGGTGGTCCCGGTGTTGCGAAGGGTGATCGACGAGTTCACGACCACGCCCGGGACGAAAAACGTCGGCACCATGTTCCCAACGATGCGGGCGTCGTCGACCTCGGCAGCGGCGATGAAGTCCGCGTAGGCCGTGTAACTCGGCTTCGGATCATAGTCGGGCGGGCCGGCGAGCAGTCCGAAGCTGTACTGGGACGGGGCTCGGCCATCCGTGATCTCGTAGAAGAACACCCGATCGACCCAGTCGCGACTGCCGCGGGTCGGGCTGAACCAGGTCGTCAGGAGGTCGTCGACGAAGTCCGCCTGGGTTGCCTGACCCCAGCGGTCGCTCTCGAGGCCGGTCTCGGTGAGCCAGAACGGCCGTGGCCACCATTCCTCGTCTTGCAGCACCTCCTTGACCGACGGATCACCGAAGGGGTAGGGGTCACCATCGACCAAAATCCCGGTGACCTCCGACGCTCGACCGTCGCTCGGGTAGGCGTGGTGGGTGACGACATCGAGAACGTCGCGTGCGGCGCTGATTACGTCACGCATCCAGTCCTTCCAATGCGAGCTGCTGAGGTGAGCGAGGTCGGGCCCGCAGACCAGAGCCCACGGATCGGCGAGGGCGATGGCGTCGGCGCCGGGGAGCAGGATGACATCGATGTACTGCTGGCGTGTGCCCTCCCAGAAGTGATCCTGGTTGGGCTCATTCCACAGCCCCCAGGCTTCGATGCGACCGGCATACCGATTGGCCGCCAGGTAACACAGCTCACGCCACTGGTCCGGGTCATCGGGGACGCCGATGAGCTCGGTGCCCGAGGTGGCCCAGGCCGGTGTCGCACCGAGCCCGGCGTAGATCCGAAGCCCGCGCGAGCTGAGACGGTCGACGAGCTCGTCGTAGATGGACCAGTCGTACACGTCCCGTTCCGGCTCCACGAGGGCCCAGAGGAAATCGATCCGCACCCACTCGATGCCGGCATCCTCGATCCGGTCGGCCACAGCGTCAACCGGGATGTGGGCGTTGACCCCGAAGCCGGTGGCGGAGGTGATTGGCACCGCGAAGACCGTCACGGCGAGAACTGCGAGAAAGGAGCGACCGATGCTCATGCGCCTCCGAAGGACATGATAGCAATCGGGGAAGTAGGCCGTCGATCAGATCTTCGTCGGCGCCGACGAGGTGCGGAGCTGGTCCTCAGACCAGCTCATGAACATACTTGTCGAGCGCCAGACGCCAGAACACGACGAGGAACGCGGTCAGGGGGATCGCCAGGATCATGCCGGAGATTCCGCCGAGCGCCGAGCCCCAGAAGAAGATGGCAATGATGATGACAACCGGATGGAGCCCGGTTCGATCGCCCATGATCTTCGGGGTCAGGAAGTAGCCCTCGATGGACTGGACGAGCGCGAAGACGACGAGCACCGCGACAATCCGGCCGAGGCCGCCGCCGTCCTGGAAGAATGCCAGCGGCAGGGCGGTGCCGAGCCCGAGGATGTTGCCCAGGTACGGCACGATGTTGAGGAAACCGAGAGTGATGCCGATGATGGCGCCGTACTTGAGGCCCGCAAGGCTGAATCCGACCGCGAACATTACACCCTGGATCGTGGCGATCACGAGCTGGCCTCGGAAGAAGGCCACCAGAATGTTGACGAACTCGTTGAACAGGTAGACGACGTCCTGTCGGGTCTCCCGTTTGAGGAAGGGAAGGTAGCGGCTGAGGTCGGTCATGTGGCCGGTGTCGGCCATCAGGAAGAACGAGAAGTAGACCGGGAAGACGGCCCACGCCACGAGCCCGAAGGCCCAGGAGACGACGCCCGCGCCGGCCGACAGGGCCTGTCGCCCCACCGAGCCGAGGCCACCGATGATGTCGCCTCCCTGGCCTTCCACGGCGCTGGTGAGGTGCCGCATGTACGGGTTGTTCTGGATGAAGTTCGCGATCGCTGGCATGTTGGCTTTGACCCAGGCGACACCCGACGTCCACCACGATGGGATGCTCTTGACCAGGTCCGTGAGCTGGTCGACGAGTAGAGCGCCGAAGAAGAAGAGCAACCCCGTGACCGGAATCGTGGTCGCGATGAAGACCAACACGAGGGCGATCACACGGTTGACCCTGAGCTTCGTCCGGATCCATTCGTAGAAAGGCTTGAAGACCAGCGCCGCCACTGCGGCCACCGCCAACGGCAGGAAGACGTTCGCGAAGCGGTTGACGAAGGCCCCGATGACCCAGCACACGAGGCCGATGGCCGCCACGATGACCACGGCTGACAGGATCGTGACCGCTGCCGCAACCGTGTTCTGCTGCCGTTCGCTAAGCTCGATCACTGTTGTTGACCTCCGAGGAACGTGACGATCATACCTGACCCGCAACCTCCATTGATGGGTTGGCTTGAGGCCGCGATCGGCTGTGCATGGCGACGTGTGCGGGAAGCGGTCGCGCGATGTTCGGAAGGTCGTCTTCCCCTGCGCGTGTCGCTGCATCGCGTTCCGATTCGATGGGTGTCGGGTTCGTTTGCCGGAACGAGAAACCCCGCCGAACGCGTTGGGGCCCGGCGGGGGGGGTGGAGCGGTGGGGATTCGAGGGTACCGCTCCGGTGCAGGTGAATCGAGCTTGCCCGAGAGCTGTGAAGAGCGCGTTTCGCCCGGATGAAGCTGGTGCAAGACTGTCCCGGATCGTCGGCAATCGCCCGTCAGTCGCGGCTCGACAGCATCGCGGCCATCTCGTCCTGGAAGGCTTCGATGATGGACCCGGGATCCGGTGCCAGGCCGACGTCGGTGGCGATTCCCAGCCGCACCTGTCCGGCGTAGCTGAGGATGCTGACACCGAGCCCGAGGTGGGCGGCCTGCGGGACCCAGAACATCATGCTGCGCATCGCCTTGCCCGCGAGGTAGAGCTCTTTGCGGGGGCCAGGAACGTTGGTCATGACCGCGGTTGCCTTGGATCCGAAGAACCGGACCGCCTGACTCTCGACCGCTGCGCTGGCGGTCCCGAGGGCGTTGAGGACTCCGTAGGTGACGACCGCCTCCGTCGAACGCTTGATGGCATCCATCCGTCGTTTCAGCTCCTCGAGCCGCTGTGCGCGATCCTCGAGACCCACCGGCAAAGCCAGGAAGACGAGGCCGAAGCGGTTGCCGAGGCGGTCGACCTCGTGCTCCGGCCGCAGGTTGACCGGCACGATTGCTCGCAAATCGAGACCGTCGGGCACGGTTGCACCGCGCCTGATCAGGTACCGACGGAGCGCTCCCGTGACGCCCGACAACAACACGTCATTGATCGTCGCGCCCACCGACTTGCTGAAGGTCTTGACGTCCTCGAAGGGCAGGATCTTGGACCACGCGCATCGCTTGGCGGTACCCAGCTCGCCCTTGAGCACCGTCGGCGGGTCGGCGGACATCAACGCGAGCCGCCCAAGAACGCCGCCCGCCTTGATGCCCTCGGAGGCCATACCGGCGGCCCGAGCCGGGTCGAGAAGCGCCTCCATGGTGCCGTCCACGACCCTGCCGGTCGCCCGTCGAACCGACCACAGCGCCTCGTTGACCACCTCGGGCAGCCAGAAGCCACCGCCGAGGGGCTTACGGCGTCGCCGTGTGCGGCGAGCGGCCGGCGAGCCCTGGGGCGAATCGTCGGTCATCCCAAGGAGCACACGGACCAGGGCGATTCCGTCGCCGATGCAATGATGGACGCGAGCGACCAGCGCTGAGCCGCCGGAGTAGTTCTCGATGTATTGAAACTGCCACAGGGGCTTGGTGGCGTCGAGGGGCGTGGACATGAGGGTGCTGACCATCTCCTGCAGCTCTTCTTGCCCGCCCGGATCGGGCAGCGCGACCCGCTGCAGGTGAGAGCGCAGATTGAAGTAGCGGTCCTCGACCCATCGCGGTCCCGCAAAGGGGACCGGGGTCTCCACGACCCGCTGTCGGAATCGGTCGAAGCCGAGCAGACGATCCTCGATCAGCTCCTTGAGCTTGGCGAACTCCAGCTTCTCGTCAAAGGACAGCACACCGGTGATGACCATGAGGTTGGTGCGATCCTCCATGTGAAGCCACGCCGCATCGACGTTGGACATCGCCTCGCCAGGAAGCAGCTCCATTGACCCTCCTCGAAGCCCACCTCGGTGGTGTTTCTGGTGAGAAGACTGTATCAGATGTGGGTTTCGGCGTGGCTCATGACGTCCTCACTCACGAACCAGGAGGGGGCCTCATGATCGTCTGTTCCGAGGTTCCGGCACTGTGGCTGCCGACGGCCTTCAACCTCTCAACCATGCCAGGGCGCACTGCTCGTCGTCGAAGACCCTGACGTTGAATCCCCGGTTGACCGCGACCGTCTCGAAAAACCGGAGACGCTCCATGTTGCCGGGCAGGTCAAGGACCGCAGCCCTGGTGAGCTGTCTGGTGCCCGGCGTCTTCGGCATGGCATGGCTGACCACCTCGAAGGTCTGAAGCGTGTCGAGCTCGCCGATCATGGCCCGGAGGTCGATGAGAACGTTGGTGTTCTTGAAGTTTGTGCAAGCTGACGTGACGGTCGCGGCGGCAGCGACGAGCGTTTCGGGTGTGCGGATGCCGCGAAGCGTGGCTTCGACGAAGCCATCGCGTTCGTGCACATCAACCCGACAGTCCAAGTGGTCGACCCCCGTCCTCGCACCGCCGACTGCTCGACCTGCAGGGTCAGAACTGGCAGCAGTCGGCAATGTTAGCGTAACAAGGGTTCGCGGAAATGTCTCCGGCACACTCAGCCAGGGCAACGATTCCCGCTCCTCCAATCACTGATCCCAGAGGAACGGAGCTGCGAGTAGGCCGAGGCCGATGAGAATCTGCAGGATGAGCCCGTCGACCAGATATGGGTAGATGCAAAGGCCGACACCCGCTGCCAGGAAGACGATGCGTTGCTGTCGTTTCCCGTAGATGAAGTACGCGAACCCGACGCCGCTGGCGAGAACACTGACGAACAGCGTGAGTGCGGAGGGCATCCCCAGCTCCTCACTCAGGGCCTGGAGACTTGGTCATGTTGCAGGCACAAGGTGTCATAAGCACCATTGTCGCATTGTCGACTCCGGCCGGAGATTCCAAGGTCGACGCCGTTGACGTCATTCCGGAACGGCCGAATGGTGTCGGGGCGACCATGCGGGTAACGACACGGGTCAACTCAACACCCATCTGCATCCGATTTCATTCCCTGCCCGGCAGCAGTGCTGAGCACGTCACCGGCGCGTGCAGTTGGGAGTCTTCGGTTGATCCCCAATCGCCGCATCGAGCCACGCCACGTATCGCGCTCGGACACCGCTGCCGTTAGCTGACGGTCCAGATGTTCCATCGTCGCCCGAAGGGTTGGGGAGACGGCGTAGGGCTTGAGTGTTGACAGACTCTGGGTGATTTCCGCGAGACGGAACCGTTGCGTTACGAGGCTCCCGCCACTGATCCGCCCTTCTGCGCTGTCGAGCGTCCGCTCCACTCCTCCACTGCGCCGACATTGAAGGGTGGCAGCAGCGTGACACCGGCCCGACCGAACTCACCGCTGATTCGTGACCTCCAGCGGATGGTGTAGCCATCGCTCGCCAGCTCACCCGTGTCGAGCATCGCCTCGTGGACGGAGAGCCCCGGTTCGAGGGCGATGGACACTGACTGCCCTCCCACGGCGACCCCTTCTCCGGACCGCACGACGACGCCCAGCTCCTCCTTTGCGGAGGCGCTCGCAACCGAGGCGATCCTCATCCTCAGCGGCTCGCCGATCGGAGCGTGGTTCCGTTCGAGCACCACCGCCGACTGGACGCCCTCGACGAGCACCGGCGGTGCGAAGTCGAGGATGGACTACAGGTCGGCGGTGTCATGCCCCTGTGTCGGGTCCATGTTGACTGCGAGCGTGCTCAGGTCGGTCTCGCCGATGGCTTTGACGAACACGAGGTTGAAGCCAACGCTCTCGCTCAGCCAGGGGTGAAACGGGGGTACATCCTCCCACCGGAGTGACGCCTCGAAGCAGGCGTGGCCATCCCGGTTTGTCGCCGAAAAGGCGTTGCGGTCGCCGAGCGGCGAGAAGGGCCAATCGTCGTCGCGGGCCCGGATCATCTGAGCGAAGGGCCGCAATGGGTCGCCGGTGGGGTGGTGCGCGAGCTGAGCGGACTCGTCGCTTTGCTCGCCGCCGGGTCGCGGGGTGGAGAGAACCATGACGAAGCCGTCACCGTAATGGTGGCCCCGGTCCCGGGTGATGATTCGGTCGGACTGGACATCGATGAATACGTACAGGCAACCGGCGCCATAGGCCAGTCGGTAGCTCGCCACAGTGGCAGGTGTGGTGGGCTGCGGCTTGGAGAGGAAGCTGAATGACCGTACCGGTAGGCGGTCGAGCTCCCGGTCCAGACGGCCGTCGATGGTCGGTTCGTGGGGCAGGACGTCAACCGCGGGCTCGAGGACGGCTCGAGGGGCGGCGAGCGTCGTGATGCTCGGGGCGGTCCCCGAGGCCGCTTCCTCGGCAACGACGTGGCTGGCTGCGGCGAGCAGGGTGAGTGCGACACAACCGATCGAGGCTCGCAACGAGGAAACGGGTGGTCTCATGGTGCTTCCTCCACGGCCCTGTGCTCTGGTCATACGGATGCCACGTGAGCCTCCTGAAGAAATGTGGCTCGCACCTCGTGGCTCCGATCTTGAGCCCCGACTCTTCATGAGGTTTCGTTGCGAGGGCGACGAGGCGCCGAATGCCTGTGATTCGATTCCTGCACGAGGCTCACGTCGCACGTTGTGACACCAAACCTGGTCGTTGGGGCGCCGTTCGTTCGGCTTCGGTTTCATCTCGGCAATGGCAATTGAGGTGAGGAGGTTTCTACCGATCGCCGTTCGCTCGAGCTCGATTCCAGCAACCGCAACGCCGAATAGATGATCGCCACGATGGGCGGTTGAGGTGTTCGGTTTCGCTGCGAGCGGCGTCGGGGTCGACCTTCGACTCACACAGGCTCCGCCGATCCCGTCTCCCGCATGAGAGCGAGGTAGAGCTCGAGGTAGGCGAGACTCTTTCGTCCGTACAGGTCATGGTGAGCCCGCCGGCAGGCCATGGACAGGACCTCCGCAGCTCGCCGAGAGAATCCGTCGCTGACGTGGATTGGCCGTCGCTTCTCCCACGCCTCGCCGGCGGGGCAACTGAAGGTCGGAAGCCGGTTGTCGGCGGTTTTTCGATCCTGCGATCGCGATGCTTCGGCGCGACGCTGAGTCAGAAACGGTGGGGGAGTCTGAATACCGACGCGAACGTCGCCCATGGCATATGCCGATCTGAGGTCGTAGAAGCCGCAGAAGCGGTGGCATGGATAGAGAGTGCCGTCGATGCCGACAGCCACCATGCGGTTGGCGGCGGCGCAGGGCACTGTTTGGCCAGTCAGAAGGTGCCGAAGCGCGAGCTCGACGGGCAGGATTGCCACACGGCGATCTTCGGCGAGTCGTGTAGCCCAGAGGTCGACGATTCGCTCCAGTTGATCGAGGTACTCCTGCTCGCTCTCGGCGGTCCAGGTCTCGGTGAATGCGTACGAGAACGAGAGTCTCTTGAATCCACGGTTCACCAGGTACTCGCACGATCGCGCCATCGAAGGCACGGTTTCGGGAGTGACGGTCATCAGCGCGATCGTGTCTGGGAACTCGCTCGTCAGCCGGTCGATGCTCGGTTCGATGTGCGCGAAGGAACCACTGCCATCTGGAAGCAAACGGTGCCTGTCCTGAACTGCGGGGGGGCCATCCACGCTCAGGACGATATGAAAATCCTCACTCCGGAAGTAGTCGAGCACAGGGTCGGTCAACAGAGTGCCATTGGTGACGATGGAGAAGAAGAACCGGCTCGGCGACAAGGATGGGCCCGACCCGGTCACGTGTTTGATGAGTCCGAGGTTCAGAAGCGGTTCACCTCCCCAGAAGCTGACGGTTGGGCGATCGACGCCTGGGGCGACGTTGTCGGCGAGCCAGCTCACGGCCGCCAGGGCCACGTCCGGCTCCATTGCGATGGCCGTATCCGACGGTTCTGGCCGAGGCCATTCGTAGCAGTAGCTGCACCGAAGATTGCAGTTGGCAGTGACCTCGAGAGCCACCCCGCGGAGGTTGTTCAGGACCGAACCGCCCACACTATTTCGCTTCGCAAGCCGGGATCTCCGGGCACGCAAACCACTCTGACTGAGCACCGCAGTTCATGTCCTTCTCCAGCTGGAGATCCTTGCCGAAGGCCTCGACGAGGTCCTCTGCGAGTCGATTCAGTTGGATCTGGATGGTGCCGATCGCCTTGAGCGCATTCTCGAGGGCCGCCCGCTGGGCGTCGCGAGTACTCAGATTGTTGTCCGGTTCCACGGTACGCTTCTCCTTCCATTCGTCGTTGGCGTTGGCCCGTCCGGTTTTAGGTGAGTGCCCGCGGCCGGAGGAGTTGGGCACATGACACCGCACTTCGGGTGAGACGTTTGTCGAAGACGAGCGTTCACTGATGTTTCCTGTTTTCGAAAACGAGATCTTACCATAGTGGGGCCGGAGGGTCAGGTTTGAGGAATGGGCGCCACTGTTTCCATTCGGAATGTTCAATCGTCGAGTTCAGACGAGGTGCAAACGCGTGAAGTGGGTCCGGTCGAGAACGGGGCGTCAATGCGAAGGGCGCCAGCCAATCCCAGGCTGGCGTCGCTACCCGTGGTGAATTCGCATACGCGAATTCACTTGCGTAGTGTCGACCGGTGTGAGTATCGTTGGA
>Ga0316576_10000964_pt1 | contig 14774 bp, 13 predicted proteins | sample S0NA_FD_203075 | JGI IMG/M metagenome (GOLD analysis project Ga0316576, IMG submission 203075) | Rhizosphere microbial communities from salt marsh grasses in Alabama, United States - S0-2_050615r3r5 | ecosystem: Host-associated > Plants > Roots > Rhizosphere | place: USA: Alabama | collected... | reverse complement strand
AGGCGGGTCATGAGGACCGCCTCCGATCGCACCGGCCGTCCGTCGACATCGGACCGGGTCCGGCTACACGCAGAAGGCGAGCGCCACGAGGACGAACCCCGCGACCAGCAGCGCGGCGGCTGTCATCAGGGTCTCCAGCGTGGCGCGGACGCCGGCGGGCGAGCTGAGCTCACAGGGCCTCGACATGACGGACCTCCTCGACGTCGAAGTGATCGGATCGGGTCTCGGTCCACACGGCGGGGACCCACAGGGCGGTGGTGGCACGCTCCTGGGCGTGGTGTCCCCGCCGGCGTGCGCTGTGCCAGGGCGCGGCCAGTCCTTCGAGCAGCCGTGGGCCGGGGGCCGAACCGACCCATTGCCCGCGACCGCGACCGGCGCACAGCACGGCGGCGGCGGCACAGCCGCTCACCCGGTACGGCGAGGCGACCAGCACCACGGCCTGTCGGTCCGCGCAGGCGCGGGCCAGCCGCAGCCAGGCGGCGGTCGTCGCACGACCACGGATCGGCGGTAGACCGAGGTCCACCGCCACCAGCGGAAAGCCGGTCGTCACCAGCATCTCCGCGGCAGTCACCGCCTCGTGAAGGCGTGACGGGCGGACCCACAGCACCCGCTCGAGGTCGATGCCGGAGGCCACGGCGGCACGCGGGTCGAGATGCCCTCCTCGGTCCACCAGGGCGGCCGGCTCGCCGGTGCGGGTGACGACGGCGAGGGTCGCGAGCACGATGCTCAGTCGACCGCACGAGCCTCGTCCGACGATCTCCAGCACGGCGCCGCGTGCCAATCCGCCGCCGAAAAGCCGGTCGACGGCCGGGACCGAGGTCGGCAGGGCGTCGTCCCGGGACGCGTCGGCCGGCCGCGGCAGCTCGGCGGCGGGGCGCACGTGCGGCCGGAGTGTGTCGGGCAGCCGCTCCGACAGCTCGCGGGCGCTCGAGCGTTCGAGGAGGCCCGTGTCCGACGGGTGGGGGAGCGGACGGTGACGGGCTGGACGACTCATGTCGCATCTCCTCTCGCCCCTCGAGTCCGGGCATTCAGGGGGCACGAACCAGTGTAGGTGTAAATACAGCGTAAATCAAGTCGCCCCTGACGGGCGTGTCGTCTCCGCGGGTTCGGAGGTGTCGGAGGAGCGCGGGAAATTCATGGAAACTGAGACTCGAACTTGATACGACTATTGAAAACATTACTTTCGAGTTGTACAGTTCTGCGCGCCGCCGGACACCCGCCGGCCGGCGCCCGGAGGATGAGGTGGCCGTCATCATCAGCACCGAAGAGATCGCCCCGGCGTTCAAGCGCTATGTGATCGAGGCGCCCAAGATCGCCCGCAAACACCGTGCCGGGCAGTTCGTCATCGTTCTGCTCCACGAGCACGGCGAGCGGATCCCGCTCACCATCGCCGACTCCGACCCCGAGGCCGGCACCGTCACGTTGGTGGTGCAGGAGGTCGGCAAGTCGACGATGGAGATGGGCACGCTGCCCGTGGGCGCCGACATTCAGATCGTCGGCCCCCTCGGCACGCCCACCCACATCGAAAAGTGGGGGACGTGCGTGTGCATCGGCGGCGGCGCCGGCATCGCGCCGCTGCTGCCGATCGCGCGTGCTCTCAAGGCGGCGGGCAACCACGTGGTGTCGATCCTCGGTGGGCGCACGAAGGAGCTCGTGATCCTGCGTGACGAGATGGAGGCCGCGTCGGACGAGATGATCTACACCACCGATGACGGCAGCTTCGGAACGCAGGGGCTCGTGACCCACGCGCTCGAGCGGTTCATCACCGAGCGGGGCGCGCCCGAGCAGGTCATCGCCATCGGTCCGGCGATCATGATGAAGGCCGTGGCGGACATGACGCGGCCGCTCGAGATTCCCACGGTGGTCAGCCTCAACACGATCATGATCGACGGCACCGGCATGTGCGGCGGCTGCCGGGTGACGGTCGACGGCACCAGCAAGTTCGTGTGCGTCGACGGTCCCGAGTTCGACGCTCACACCGTCGACTTCGACAACATGATGAAACGGCTGCGGACCTATCTGCCCGAGGAGCAGGAGGCGCGTCGGCGGTTCCTCGAAGAGCACGCATGCCGCGCGATGGACACGGCGGAGGTGCCGAGATGACCGACCAGCTCACACCCAAGGAGCGGATGAAGATCCCGCGCCAGACGATGCCGACTCAGGATCCGGTGGCGCGTCGCTCGAACTTCGACGAGGTCGCGCTCGGCTTCGACGAGGAGCTCGCGATCCGCGAAGCGCAGCGCTGTCTCGACTGCAAGAAGCCGAAGTGCATCGACGGCTGCCCCGTTGGCATCAACATCCCGGGCTTCGTGCGCAAGGTGCAGGAGGGCGATTTCCGCGGCGCGCTGGAGATCATCAAGGCGGACAACACCCTGCCGGCGATCTGCGGCCGCGTGTGCCCGCAGGAGGACCAGTGCGAGCAGGTGTGCGTCACCGGCAACAAGTCGGATCCGGTGGCGATCGGGCGCCTCGAGCGGTACGTCGCCGACTGGGAACGCGCCGGGGGAGACATCCGGATGCCCGAGCGGGCCGAGTCCACCGGCTTTCGGGTGGCGATCGTGGGCTCGGGACCGGCCGGCCTGGCCTGTGCGGCGGACCTCGCGTTGCGTGGCCACTCCGTCACCATCCTCGAGGCGCTCCACAAGCCGGGAGGCGTGCTGGTGTACGGCATCCCGGAGTTCCGGCTGCCGAAGGCGATCGTCGACGAGGAGATCCACAACCTCGAGCGCCTCGGGGTCGAGATCCGCTGCAACTTCGTGGTCGGCAAGACCGCCTCGGTCGACGAGCTGTTCACCGAGGAGGGGTTCGACGCCGTGTTCATCGGAACCGGCGCGGGCCTGCCGTACTTCATGGGCATTCCCGGTGAGAACGCGATCGGTGTGTACTCGGCGAACGAGTTCCTGACGCGCGTGAACTTGATGAAGGCGTTCGACTTCCCGGGTCACGACACGCCGGTCCACGGCGGTCGGAAGGTCGCCGTGGTTGGGTCCGGGAACGTGGCGATGGATTGCCTCCGGACGGCCCTGCGGCTCGGGGCGGAGCAGGTCATCTGCCTGTACCGTCGGACCCGCGCCGAATCGCCCGCGAGGCTCGAGGAGCTCGAGCACGCCGAGGAGGAGGGGATCGACTTCCGCTGGTTGTCATCGCCGGTCGAGATCTACTACGACGAGAACGACTGCGTCACCGGTGCGCGGGTGCAGCGGATGGAGCTCGGCGAACCGGACGCCTCGGGGCGGCGGCGGCCGGTTCCGATCGAGGGTGACCAGTACGACATCGAGCTCGACACCGTCGTCATGGGCATCGGCCAGGGTCCGAACCCGCTCGTCACCCGCAGTACCGAGGGCCTCCACCTCAACAAGTGGGGCAACATCGTGGTCGACGAGGAGACCATGATGACGTCGATCGAGGGTGTGTTCGCGGGTGGCGACATCGTCACCGGCGCGGCGACCGTGATCCTCGCCATGGGCGCCGGCAAGAAGGCGTCGGAGGGCATCGACAGGTATCTCCGGGAGACGGTGAAGACCCCCGGGAACCGGCCTGTCGCAGTGTGATCCGGGGTCCGTGTCGATACCCCGTTCGAGGCACGTGAGCGCCGCCACGTCGGGGTGTGGATGCGCATGGTATACTTTGCCCGGCGGTCGTATAAGTTGTCTTCAGGTAAGAACTTGCGTGACAATCTCGGGGAGGCGAGCGCGGTCGGGTCGGGAGAGCTCACGACGTCCGGCGCGTCTGTGGTCCCGGCACCGGAGTGACTGAGTGTCGATCAGCGGCAATCTGCGCACGATGCCCTTTTCGGACCTCCTCCAGTGGGTGTCGCAGAGCCGCAAGACCGGGACCCTCGCCGTCGAAGGCGACCCCTTCAACAAGAAGATCTACTTCCGCGACGGCATGGTGGTCGCCGCGTCGTCCGAGAACCCGAAGGAGTTCCTCGGGTACTACCTCGTCGGATGGCGGTACCTGGGCGAGGACGAGCTCCAGGAGCTCCTCGACATGCAGGACCGTCACGGGACGTTGCTCGGTGAGCTGCTGGTCATCGTCGGCCGCCTGACACGAGAGCAGCTGCTGCACGTGCTGCAGGTCAAGACCGAGGAGGCGATCTACGACCTCTTCCTGTGGGAGGAAGGCGACTTCCGGTTCCTCGAGAACATCCTGCCCGCGAAGAAGTTCCAGCCGCTCAACGTGCCGGTCGACACGCTGATCCTCGAGGGAGTCCGTCGCCGGGACGAGTGGGAGCGGTGCCGGGAAGCGATCGAGGACGTGAGCTGGATTCCCAAGGTCGTGCGCGCGGTGGACGTCCAGCAGCTCGGGGAGACGGAGCTCGCGATCCTGCGCGAGATCAACGGCTCGAACAGTATCGAGGACATCGCGCTGGCGTGCCGGATTCCGCTGTTCCACGCACTGCTGTTCGTGTATCAGGGACATGCCCACGGTCTGTTCGCCCTGCTACCGCCGGAGTCGCAGGCTGAGCGGCCGATCCCGGGCTTCACGAACAGCTCGTGGCGAATGCTGGTGAGGCAGGCCGAGAAGATGATCGCGGACGGCGACCTGGCGGCAGCTCACGCCCAGGTCGCCGGGCTGCGGCAGAAGTACGCCGACCGGCGCGAGGTGAACGAGCACGCGAACGCCCTCGAGGATCGGATCCGCGAAGGTCTCGACGGTTCTCCGGTCGATGACGCGTCGATCCTCGAGTTGGCGATCCCTCCCGCGCGGCTGACCACGCTCGAGTGCAGCCCCCAGGAGGGGTTCCTGCTGTCGCGGGTGAACGGCAGCTACACGGTGGCCGAGATCATCCGCATGGTGCCGGGCAGCCCGTTCGAGGTCCGACTGACCATCGATGCGCTGATGCGTCGCGCGGTGCTGCGGGTGAAGGACGGGCCGACGCCCGACCGTTTCCGGGGCGCCAGCGCCGGCTGACGGAACGGCCTCGCGGGGTCGGACGGAATATCGATCTGCGACTGAGACTTCATACCGAATGAGTCGCAGGGCTCGAAGCCGGCCGATCCGCGCCGGTCATCTCTACAGGAGGACGCAACCGTCATGGCCTATCAGCTTCCCGATCTTCCCTACGCTTTCGACGCACTCGAGCCGCACATCGACGCCCGCACAATGGAGATCCACCACGGCAAGCACCACGCCGGATACGTGGCAAAGCTCAACGCGGCGGTCGAGGGTTTCCCGGAGCTGGCGGCGAAATCGGTCGAGGACCTGCTCCGCGACCTTTCGTCGGTTCCGGAGAGCATCCGGACGGCCGTCCGGAACAACGGCGGCGGGCACGCCAACCATTCGCTGTTCTGGCCGCTGATGAGCCCGAACGGCGGTGGGAACCCGACCGGAGAGATCGGGTCGGCCATCTCGCGCGACTTCGGGTCGTTCGACGCGTTCAAGCAGCAGTTCTCCGAGGCGGCGGCCAACCGGTTCGGATCGGGATGGGCGTGGCTGTCGCTCGCCGGCGACGGCTCACTGACGGTGTCGTCGACGCCGAACCAGGACTCGCCGCTGTCGTCCGGTCTGACGCCCATCATCGGGCTGGACGTGTGGGAGCACGCGTACTACCTGCACTACCAGAACCGTCGTCCCGACTACATCGCCGCGTTCTGGAACGTCGTCAACTGGGAGCAGGCGAACGCCAACCTCGAGGCCGCTCGCGGCTGACGACCACGACGACCGAGAACTCCGGACCGCCCCGGGTCGCCGATCCGGGGCGGTTTCGTCATCGGGCGGCCCATCGCCGGCGGTCCTCGACCGCGGTGGCGAGCCACGCGAGTGCGTACACCGCGAGCACGAGCAGCCACACCGCGCGCGTCCCGGTCCACATCGAGACGTACTCGACCAGCCCTCCGGCCATCGCGCCGACGAGGTTGATTCCGAGTGGATAGCCCGTGGCGGGCTCTCGGTCGAACAGCAGGCTGAAGCACAGGCCCGCGAAGAAAACTGGCAGGCCGATCAGCGCCGCGGCGACGACGGTGCGTGCCGTCGGTTCGAGAGACAGCAGCGACTGCAGCGGCGTGGCGTAGTTGGTGAGGACGAACAGGAGCAGCGCGGTCCACGCCCATCCTCGCGGGGGCGCGAACCTGGTCCGGGCGACCGCATTGGCGAGGAAGATCGTCAGCAGCACGGCCGAGAACACCACGGCGTTGACGACCCACGTGCTGCCGAAGACCAGCGCCAGCCGGACGATTGCGCTGGACTCCATGAGCGTGAAGCCGATGCCGAGCAGCAGGAAGTTCAGGTGGTTGCCGGTGACCGGGTGGACCCGTCGCAAAGCGACGAAGGCACCGAGGATCAGCGATCCGACCGCCGCCATCAGGCCGAGGTAGAGCGGCGGTACGCCGGGCTTCCGGAGGTAGATGAACGGCCAGTCGTCGGTGGACGGTATCCCGTTCCCGAGGTCGTCGATGACCTCCGCAGAGGCGCCGAACCCGGGGGACGGGTCGGCGGAGGCGACGACGATCGTGTTGAACAGCCGGGATCCCTGGGTGGTGTAGATCTCGGTCGAGTCCCCGAACACCGAGTACACCGTGGTGAAGATCCGCTCGTACAGCCACGGCTTGAACACCGAATAGTAGATCGCCACCATGCCGCCCGAACGCAGCCGGGATCGCGCGTCCTCCAGGGCCTCGTGTGTGTAGAGATAGTTCTCCAGCCGCAGGTTGCTGTGGCCGCTGAGCAGGACCTGTGAGTCGATCGTCCCGAACACGATCAGGTCGTACGTCTCGTCGGTGGTTCGCAGAAAGTGTCGACCGTCGTCGACGTGGGTGCGGACGTCGGGATGGGCGTACGGTTGCGACAGGTTGACCGAGCGACCGAGCTCCAGGATCTCCGGGTCGATCTCGACCGCGACGATCTCTTCCGCTCCGTTGGCGCGGGCGACGTGGACGTCATTGCCGGTCCCGGCGCCGAGCACCAGCACCCTGCGCGGAGCGGATCCGTTGACGTCACGGTACCGTTCGTAGGGAACGCCCCACTTGGCAAGCATCCGGTCCCGCGCCCGTCGATGAGACGGACGTTCGGAACGGAAGTCGATGCCGAACTGGTGGAAGCTCGAGTTCACCCAGACGCGCACACCGGCGGGTTCCAGCCGGTGCTGGACCAGGTAGTACGGGCTCCACTTCGACGGATGGGCGGTGACGCTGAAGAGCAGGAACACCGACCCCGCAGCCACCGTCACGAGTCTGGCGAGGCGTCCGCCCGACATCAACCAGGCCGCCACGGTCGCGACGACGGGTGGCCAGATCCAGGGTGGAACCTCGACCGAGGAGGCGGCCGCGAAGACCAGCACTCCGGTCAGGCTGCCTGCGAGGTCCCAGCCGTATGCGATCAGCCGGGCATGACGGTCCATCTCCCGGGCCAGAATCTGTCCGAGACCGATGAACGGGATCGCCACCGCGACGAAGAACGCCAGGGCCGCCGGAAGGAGGGGCACGTCGAGGGCGGTCGCGATCTGCTGCGTCTCGGTGCCCAACCAGTAGTGCACCTCCTCGGATCCGGGGTAGACCACCACGCCGCGCCCGGTCGTAATCAGCGCGGAGACCACGAACAGGCCGATGGCGACAGTCCAGTGGAGACGGGCGCGATACGCCAGGATGCACCCGAGTCCGAGGCCGAAGAACGTCGCCATCAGCACCAGGTTGGTGAAGTACGAGATGGCGTGCACCTCTGCCGGGATCTGGCGGATGAGTGCGAGCTCGAGAAGCAGGATCGACGTGGAGGCCGCCGCGATGCGGATCCGTCCGCCGTGACGAAGCGCGTCAGGCAGATCAGGCATCGGGCCTCACGCGTAGCTCTCGGGATGGCGGGACGGATCTCGTCATGCTCTCGCGTCGGACGATACTCGGTCGGACCCGTGCTGACAATTCGGTCCCGCACCGCACCGCGCCGGGCGTTCGCAGGGCGCGGGTCGCCTGAGGCCGGAACAGCGACCAGCGTTCCGGCGTTCCTCGAGGGGGAGCGCAGAGAATGGAGGTCGCGGATGTCGATTCTGAAGTGGCTCGGCGTCGGGCCGGCGGGTGACGGCGGCAAGCGGTCGGACTGGCCGGACGCCGTCCGGGAGCTGGCCTCGAAGCTCGACGAGCTGCCGGCGGACGAGGCGCGACGCCTCGCGTCGTTCGCCCTGGTGCTGGCGCGGGCGGCACGGGCCGACATGCGCATCGAGCCCGAGGAGATCGCCGAGATCGCGTCGATCGTCGAGTCGGAGGGCGGTCTGGCCGCCGACCGCGCCGAGCTGGTCGCCGAGATGGCCGCGCACCGGAACCACCTGCTCGGCGCGGGCCAGGACTACCTCGCCACGCGCGAATACGCGCAGCATTCGGATCGCGACCAGCGGCTCCGGTTGCTCCGCTGTCTGTTCGCCGTCACGGCGGCCGACGACTCGATCACGCTGGCCGAGGAGCAGGAACTCCGGCAGGTCGCGAGCGAGCTCGGCCTCGAGCTCGCGGACTACACCTCGATCCGCTCCGAGTTCCGCGACAAGCGCGAGGTGCTGAGGGGGCTCGGCGGCGAGGGCTGATCTGGTCGCTGGTCGCCGGTGACTGGATTGCCGATGCCCGATGTGCGTCAGCTTCGGTCGCTGCTGAGCGGGTCGCGTGCCCGTGACGGTGGCCCTGTCCGAGGAGGTGACCGTGACCGAGACGGTGTCCCTGACCGGTCAAGGCGCTGTCGCTGTCTCGGTCACTGACGCTGTCACCGGTACGGTCCCTGTCACCGCCCTTGCAGGGTCTCACACCGTCCGTGAGTACAACGGCCCCTCGCTGGGCTGCTTCAGGTACGCGTCGAACGGCATGCAGATGTTGCGCAGGAAGAAGCGGCCGCGGGGCGTGACTCGCAGCCCGGCGTCGTCGAGCTCGACCAACCCGTCAGCCACCATCGGCTCGAGCTCGCGCAGGGCGTCGGCGTACTCGGTCCGGGGATCGACGCCGAGGGTCCGCTCGACCTCGTCGAACTCGAGCTTGAGGGTGCAGATGATCTGGCGGATGACCTCGCCGCGCTGCTCGTCCTCGGAGGTGCGGACGAGACCGCGCTCGACCGGCAGGCGACCGTCGGCGACCGCCCGCTGGTAGCGCGCGAGGTTCTTCTCGTTGGCCGCGTACGACCCGCCGAGGTCGCCGATCGCCGTCGTGCCGACGCCGACCTGGTCGGTCGCCGGCATCACCGTGTACCCCATGAAGTTGCGGTGCAGGCGGCCCTCGTCCAGGGCGCGCGCGAGCTCGTCGTCGGGGCGGGCGAAGTGATCGAAGCCGATGAACCGGTAGCCCGAACCGCAGAACTCCTCGACCGCCGCCGCGAACAGCCGGAACTTGTCCCAGCCGGTCGCCATCCGCGCCTGGTCGAGCTGCTTCTGGTGCGGCTTGATCCACGGGACATGGGCGTAGGAGAAGCACGCGACGCGGTCGGGCGCGAGCTCGCCGACCACGGTCCGGACGGTGTCGCGGAAGCTCACCTCCGTCTGGGCCGGCAAGCCGTAGATCAGGTCGATGTTGACCGACCTGAAGCCGAGCTCGCGGGCGTGCTCGACGTGCGACCGCGTCAGCTCGAGCGGCTGGTCGCGGCACACCGCGTCCTGGACCTCGGGGTTGGTGTCCTGCACGCCCATGGACAGGCGGTTGAAGCCGGCGGCGCGCAGCGTCTCGAGGTGCTCGCGCGTGGTCACGCACGGGTCGATCTCGAGCGCCACCTCGGCACCGTCGACGAGGGGGAACCGGTCAGTGATCGACCGCAGCAGCCGCTCGCACTGCGCCGGGGTGAGGTAGGTCGGCGTGCCGCCGCCCCAGTGGAGCTGGTTGAGGCCGCGGCGCGAGGCCAGCGCCTCGGCGAGCAGGTCGAGCTCGCGTTCGAGGGCGTCGAGGTACGCCTCCTCGGGTCCGCGGTGGGGCGAGATGACCACGTTGCATCCGCAGTAGGTGCAGCGCGCCTCGCAGAACGGGATGTGGACGTACATCGACAGGGGGTCGTCCGACCGGGTGGCCGCGTCCGCCAGCCGCTCGCGGTAGACGTGCTCGTCGTACCCGTCGTGGAAGTGCGGCGCGGTGGGGTACGAGGTGTACCGCGGCCCCGGGCGGTCGTACTTCGCGAGCAGCGCGGGGGTGATGCCGGTGAGGGAGTAGTCGGTCATGGGATGGTTCCAGGTATCGGCAACGTCGAGAGGATGCACGACATTCGTCGGGAACGGGAACGGGAACGGGAACGGGAACGGGAACGGGAACGGGAACGGGACTCAGTCATACCGGTACCCCTGGACGGTGCGGACGAAGGTCTCCATGGCGTGGACGGGGACGTCCGGGGTGATGCCGTGGCCGAGATTGGCGATGTAGCCGCGGCGCGGGGCGGCGTCGAGCATCGCCAGCGTCCGACGCCTGATCTCCTCGTCCGGTCCCATGAGCACGCCCGGGTCGAGGTTGCCCTGCAGGGCGTGACGCGGCAGGTGGTCGCGTGCCCGCACGAGGTCGGCGCGCCAGTCGAGACCGAGCACCTCGCACGGCATGTCGGCCAGGTCGTGCAGGAAGTGGGTCCCGCCGTGGGCGAAGTAGATCCGAGGGACGTCGAGGTCGACGATCTGCTCGAGCAGGCGACGCGCGGGCCGCAGCGCCCAGCGGCGTGCGTCGTCCGCACCGAGGGCGCCGACCCACGAGTCGAAGATCTGCACCGCCTGCGCGCCGGCCGCGACCTGGGTGCGCAGGTAGGCCGCCATGGCGTCGGCGAGCAGATTCACGAGGCGGTCGAACGCGTCCGGCCACGTCAGGGCGAACTGCTTGGCCCGTGTGAACGACCGCGAGGTGGTGCCCTCGATGAGGTAGCTCGCCAGTGTCCACGGGGCGCCGCAGAAACCGATCAACGCGGTGTCGGCGGGCAGCGCCGCACGAACCCGTCCGAGGGCGTCGTCGAGGTACTCGGTGCCGCCCCACGGCTTCGGGACCTCGATCCGGTCGAGGTCGTCCGGGTCGCGGACCGGGTTGTGGATGTGAGGTGCCGGCGAGAACTCGAGCTCGGTCCCGAGCGGGACGAGCGGCGTCAGGATATCGGAGAAGATGATCGCGGCGTCGAGGCCGAACCGTCGGATCGGCTGCAGGGTGACCTCCGCCGCGAGCTCCGGCGTGTAGCACATGGTGAGGAAGTCACCGGCCCGCGCTCGCACCTCGCGGTACTCCGGCAGATAGCGTCCCGCCTGGCGCATGACCCACACGGGCGGCCGGTCCACCGGTTCGCCGCGGCAGGCACTCAGAAAACGGTTCACGACGCCACCTCGGACACCGCGGCGTCGAAAGCGTCGACGGTGCGGTCGATGACGTCGGCGTCATGGGCGGTGGAGACGAACATCACCTCGTAGGCGGAGGGCGCGAGGGCGACGCCCCGTTCGAGCAGCGCACCGTGGAGGCGGGCGTAGATCTCCGCCGCTTCGGGGCGGATGTCCTCCGAGCGTCGCGGGGGTTCACCGTCCTGCAGCGACAGCCACAGGATCGAGCCCACGCGCACTACCGACCATCCGGTGCCGTGGCGTTCGACGACCGTGCGCAGCCCGCTCTCGAGCCGCGAGCCGAGGCCCTCGAGATCGCACCAGGCCTCGCCGTGGTCGGCGCGTAGACGTCGCAGGGTCGCGGCGCCGGCGGCCATCGCGACCGGGTTGCCGGACAGCGTGCCGGCCTGGTAGACGGGTCCCAGCGGGGCGAGCTGCTCCATCGTCTCGCGCGTCCCGCCGTAGGCGCCGACGGGCATGCCGCCGCCGATGATCTTGCCGTAGGTCACCAGGTCGGGCTCGATGTCGTACATGCCGGCGGCGCCGGCGGGTCCGACCCGGAATCCGGAGATCACCTCGTCGAAGATCAGCATCGCCCCGTGGCGTGTGCATTCCTCGCGCAGGGCCGCGAGGAACTCAGGGCGCTGGACGAGCAGCCCGTTGTTGGCCGGGATCGGTTCGATCAGGACCGCCGCCACGGTGTCGCCGCGCTCGGCCATCAGGCGGCGGAATCCCTCGAGGTCGTCGAGGGGCAGCAGCAGGGTGTGTTGGACGACGCTCTCGGGCACGCCCGCCGACGACGGGGTGCCGAAGGTGACGAGCCCCGAGCCCGCCGCCACCATCAGGTGGTCGACATGGCCGTGGTAGCAGCCCGTGAACTTGACCACCGCGTCGCGGCCCGTGACGCCCCGCGCCAGCCGCACCGCGGACATCACCGCCTCGGTGCCGGACGACACGAACCGCACCATCTCGAGGAACGGCACGGTGTCGACGACGAGCTCCGCGAGCTCGACCTCCTCGGGGCACGGCGCCCCGAACGACGTGCCCTTGGCGGCGGTCGCCTGGATCGTGCGGATGACCTCCTGCGGCGCATGACCGAGAATCAGCGGCCCCCACGAGCCGACGTAGTCGACGTACTCGCGACCGTCGACGTCGGTCACCCGGCACCCCGCCGCCGAGGCGTAGAACAGCGGATCGCCGCCCACCGACCGGAAGGCGCGGACGGGGGAGTTGACGCCTGCGGGCATCAGCTCGCAGGCACGGGCGTACAGGGCGCGCGAGCGCTCGCCGGCAGTGCTCACAGCCAGCCCTCCGCCAGCGCCTGCCGCGCGTGGTAGGTGATCAGGATGTCGGCGCCGGCACGTCGGAACGCGTGCCAGTTCTCGAGCACCACGGCGCGCTCGTCGATCCAGCCACGCTCCGCGGCGGCCTTGACCATCGAGTACTCGCCCGACACGTTGTACACCGCCAGCGGGTGCGGGAACGCCTCGCGCAGGTCGCGGACCACGTCGAGGTAGACGAGCGCCGGCTTGACCATGAGGATGTCCGCCCCCTCGGCGACGTCCAGCTCGGCCTCGAGCAGCGCCTCGCGCCGGTTGCGGGCGTCCATCTGGTAGGAGCGGCGGTCGCCCTGGGACGGCGCCGAGTGGGCGGCCTCGCGGAACGGCCCGTAGTAGGCGGAGGCGTACTTGACGGAGTACGACATCAACGCCGTGTCGGAGTACCCCTCGCCGTCGAGGGCGTCCCGGATCGCCTCGACGCGACCGTCCATCATGTCCGACGGCGCGACCACGTCGGCGCCGGCGCGGGCGTGGGCGAGTGCCATGTTCGCGAGCAGCGGCAGCGTCGCGTCGTTGTCGATGCGCCCGTCGGCGACCACGCCGCAGTGGCCGTGGTCGGTGTAGGCACACAGGCACACGTCGGTCATCACGGTCACGGCGTCTCCGAACCGGTCCTTGACCGCGGCGACGGCAGCGGGCACCACCGCGTCGTCGGCCCACGCCGAGCGACCGTCGTCGGTCTTGGCGCCGTCCGCGGGCACGCCGAACAGCAGGATCGACCGGATCCCGAGATCGACGTCGCGGGCGACGGTCTCGACGAACCGGTCCACCGATTCATGTCCGATACCCGGCATGGCGCCGATCGGCTCGGAGACGTCGCGGCCCGGCACCACGAAGTGCGGTTGCACGAGCATCGCGGCGTCGACGCGCGCCTCGGCGACGAGGTTGCGCATGGCAGGGGTCGACCGCAGGCGACGGGGACGGATGATCAGGTCCGGCATAGCTCCTCCGCGAGGCTTTCGAGATCGGGTGTGGACGGCGTCCGGCAGTCGATACCGAGCCCGGACGCGGCGTCCCGGGTCGTGGGCCCGATGGCGATGTGCGGACAGGGCAGGGGATGGCCACCGACGCCCTCGAGGTACAGGCGGGCTGCCCGGGGCGAGGTCACGACCACGGCGTGCAGGGACTCCGGCAGCGGCGGCAGCTCGCGTGGCGGCGTCGGACGCATCCGGTACACCACCAGCGGCACGACCCGGTGGCCGGCCGTCTCGAGTGCCGCCGGCAGCTCGGGTCGGCGGTCGTGCCCGCAGGCGAACACCACGGGCGCTCCGTCCCGCATCCTGCCCGCGAGCTCGTCCGCGAGGCCGACACCGGTTCCAGGCCCCACCACGGCGGGTCGCAGGCCGGCGGCGAGAGCTGCCCGCTCGGTTCCGGTCCCGACCACCGCGGCCGGCAGCTCGAGCAGACTCGACGCCCCTCGCTCTCGAGCCTGGCGCGTCAGCCGGTCCGGCGCCCGGGGCGAGGCCAACACGAGCCATGCGCCATCGTGCTCTGCCGCCTCGATCGCCGTCGGCCAGCCCGGGTCGTCGGTGACGTCCTCCACGCGCAGCACCGGGAACGGCCGGAGGCGGATGTCGGACCCCTCCAGCATCCGCTGCAGGTCGCTGCAGTCGGCCGGGGTACGTGTGATCAGAACCCAGCGCGTCACGACGTCGCGACCTCCGGCATCTCGCGCCGGAGCAGGTCGTGACACGCCTTGGCGACCGCGTCGGGGTCGGCCGCCGTGGCCTCGACCCGCACCAGGCGCGCGTGGGTCAGCTCCCCGTCGATCTCGCCGAGAGACGCCTGCAGGTGGACGGATCCGTCCGCATGCACGTCGGCGAGGCAGCCGAGCGGCAGATGGCAGCCTCCGCCGAGCAGGCGGAGGAGACCGCGTTCGGCGCCGATCGCACGCGCCACGTCGTCGTCGTGCAGTCGGTGGAGAACTCCCCACGCCGGATCGTCCGAGCGGGTCTCGATGGCGAGGGCGCCCTGACCGGGCGCCGGGAGCATGACCTCCGGGGCGAGCTCGACGGGGACCAGATCCGACAGGTCGAGCTCGAGGCGTCCGACGCCCGCCGCCGCGATCAGGATCGCGTCGTACTTCCCGTCGCGCAGTTTCCCGATGCGGGTCGGCACGTTGCCGCGAAGGGCCTCGAGGCGGATCTGCGGCTGAACGGACAGCGCCTGGGCTGCGCGTCGCAGCGACGACGTTCCGAGCACCGCGC